>Ga0247609_10001315_pt1 | contig 30193 bp, 20 predicted proteins | sample 172DNAGHGlowgp2_FD_193487 | JGI IMG/M metagenome (GOLD analysis project Ga0247609, IMG submission 193487) | Sheep rumen microbial communities from Palmerston North, Manawatu-Wanganui, New Zealand - 1728 DNA GHGlow gp2 | ecosystem: Host-associated > Mammals > Digestive system > Stomach > Rumen ... | reverse complement strand
TGGCCATCGCCATCATTCCAACGCTTTTGGGAGGCGTTTTCTCTACATGGCTCTATCGCGCACTGATGTTCTTGGTAGTATCGTGTCCGTGTGCCCTCGTCATCAGCGTACCTCTTACATTCTTTGTCGGTATTGGAGGGGCCTCGCGCAAGGGTATCCTTATAAAAGGCTCCAACTATATGGACGCATTGGCACATATAGGCATCGTGGTGTTCGACAAGACAGGAACCTTGACGCACGGACAATTCGCCGTAGAAGCCGTACACCCCGACCTTTACGATGAACATCAGCTACTGCATCTGGCTGCACATGTAGAACATTTCTCTACCCACCCTATCGGCACAGCCTTGCGAGATGCATTCCCTGATGAAGCCTCAGACGGTTGTAAGATTAGCGATGTAGAAGAGATCGCAGGACAAGGCATACGAGCCAAAGTAGGCGAACAAATCGTATGTGTGGGCAATACGAAAATGATGGATGCCATAGGCGCGAAATGGCACGATTGCCATCACATTGGTACGATCATTCACGTGGCCATCAACGGACAATATGCTGGTCATATCGTCATTAATGACAAGATTAAGTCGGATAGTAAAGAGGCTATTCAGCAATTGAAAGCAATAGGTATCAACAAAACCGTGATGCTTACTGGTGATCGCGAGGAAGTAGGAAAGCATGTCGCTCAGAAATTGGCTTTGGATGAATACCATGCAGAGCTCCTCCCTGCTGATAAGGTCAAGTATATTGAAGATTTACAATCCGTCGCCTTCGTTGGTGATGGTATTAACGATGCACCTGTATTGGCAAGAGCAGATGTGGGTATTGCGATGGGAGGTCTGGGTAGTGACGCTGCCATTGAGGCTGCAGACGTGGTACTAATGGATGATCAGCCATCAAAAATAGCAATTGCCATCCGTATTGCACGAAGAACAATCGCTATAGCTCAGCAAAACATCTGGTTTGCCATCATCGTAAAGATTGCCGTACTCTTGCTGGCAGCCTTTGGCCTAAGCACCATGTGGATGGCTGTATTTGCCGATGTAGGCGTCACAGTCATAGCAGTGCTAAACGCCATGAGGGCGCTTAGCACTCGTTTCGCGAATCATTAGCTTCTGTGGCACTACCTGCTTGTAAACCTTTCTATCGCCATTGATATTTTTCAGCAAAAGCTTGCAAGCCTCCTGGCCCATCACGAACGACTGGTCTTCGATAGCCGACATGCGTGGGGTAACATATTGGGCATGTTCATCGTCGGTAAAGCCTATCAGCGCCACATCCTTAGGAATTTCTAATCCCTTTTGCTTAATCGCAGTAAAGGCAGCAAACGTCACGATATCATTAAAAGCGACAATCGCATCAGGGGGATTCTCCATTTCCAGCAGTCTGGTGGTAACCCCTACAGCCCAATCATAACTGATTTGGTCGCATACTACTAAGTCGCGATCGATGGGGATACGATGTTCTCGTAAGGCTTCCAGATAACCATGCTTACGGCGACGTACCATATCCAAATGGTTAGGGCCGCCAATGAAAGCGATTCTTTTACTGCCCGTTTCAATCAGGTGGAGCGTAGCCTGATAAGCAGCCTCATCGCCATTAGCTGTTACGCATGAGAACTTGTCAGTTAAGCACGTACGTCCCAAGAAAACCAAAGGAATACCCATTTGAGAAATCTCTTCGAAATGGGAATAATCGGTGGTATTCTGCGACAGGCTCGCAATGATACCCTCTACATGCAAATTGATAAAATTATCGATGGCCTTCACCTCATCTTCGCTATTCTCATGAGTATTCGCACTGATGATAGAGTAGCCCACCTTACGAGCCTCGGCCTCAATACCATCGAGCACTGCAGAATAATAGTGAGTAACCAGATTTGGTACAACTACACCTATTACTTTAGGACCCTCTTTACGCAAACTCTGGGCAAAGGGATTAGGACGGTAGTTTAACTTCTTCGCCAAATCCTTTACCTTCTGCTGCATTTCAGAGCCAATCTCTGGTGAACTGCGCAAAGCCCTGCTCACCGTTGCGATACTGACGCCTAATTCTTTGGCGAGATCCTTTAAAGAGGTACGCCGTTTTTGAGTTGCCATAGTCGATAACGTTTGATTCTGCTGCAAATATACAAAAAAGAATTAAAATCGCAAACGTTTACGTGTATTTTTTGGGGTAAAATATTGCATTTTGCGATTTTTTGCCGTACCTTTGCACCAACAAATTTAGAATGAGTAATGAATAGTTGATAATAAGTTAGTTAGAAAATTGTAAGCAAGACTGTCGTGATGACACTCTTGCTTTTCTTTTTTTAGAAGGTCATTCTAATCATAAATCGAACGCCATGCTTATGGGCTGTAGGCAATTCATTATAATTCAAACGACGAACATATTCTACATGAATCAGTTTGAAGATATTATGTATACCCAGCGATATCTCCATATAGGGACGCTTGGGATCAATAACATAACAACCTTCAGGGAAATACATCAATAGCGGTGAGCCTGCATTTTCAGCCAAGAAAGGATTGTTTTTATCTGTCAGTTCTCCCCAAAGTATACGGAACCCTATCCATTCGCGCCATTTGAGTTTGCGAATCAATGGGATACGATTCAAGAGCTTACCATTGAGATCCCAGTACAACTGTCCTGAGAGGAAGCGGTCGGTGGGGAACTCCATGTTATTAATGGCCTCGAAGGTGTAATCCTGTATAATATAAGAAAGGTTGGTCTCTGGCATAATCAGCAAAGGGAATGGCACCTTCTCCCACTGGATACCACCTTGCACCTTAAAGTCCATCTTTCCCCACGACTTCAACCAAAAACGTTTGTAGATAGAAGCCTCGGTATAGTTATAGCTGTAATCACTGCCCAAAAAGCCTTTGATACCTAGCGTATGAGACAGCGTGAAAACAGGCGCATCGAGGTTAATAGGTAAACGTCTCTGCTTGGTATTAATAAATGTCTCGCCTGGGGCAAAGCGAAGTTCTGCACGGAGTTCTGTAGTACGGAACTTTCGAGAAGCCACGGGGGCATACTGGGCAGTCGTGAACTCATTGCCTTCGAACTTAGGCGCCACGGGGTGGCTAAAGTTGGTCCAAAGGCTACGATCAGGACTCTCTGACAACGGGATATAGTAAAGTTCACCTGCCGCTTCATTTTCCTCAGTCTTCAGACGGACAGTAGTACGGAAGCCCCAGTCTTCCTCTCGTTCGAAAGTAAGCGACTGGCGATTATAGAACAACATCTTATCAACCTTTGCCCATTTAAAAGCCGTAAACACATTATCCTTATCCGTACGCATAAACTTGTCGGAAGGCGATTCAATATCGTAACTCGAAGAGAGCGTCAATGTGCGCATAGGGAACTCACGTGGCAGATACTCTTTTTTATTGAACGACCAAATGACATCACCTTTATAATACATCTTCTTAGATTTCCAACCTCGGGCAATATAACCACGGAAGAACAGGTTAGAATCAAGATTAGCCGTGGTCTGGGCAGAGAGACGTGTACGGAGACCATCAATGAAGTTGGCTGATATCATCGTATTTACAGGACCTATATCAACCTTTGAAGGATGCTTCTTAGTGCCAGTCTCTATAAAGTTCTCAATCAAGGCCTTTATGGCAAACACAATGTATTTAACACCCTTGACTTTCTGAAGGTTTGAAATAAAATCGCCCATAGAGCTCTCGCTCTTGGTAAGTTCTACCTGACGATACTGCGCCCAGAAATCATCACCACGCATCATGGCATTTACATCCTTCACTTCTTTCTTTTTACCCTTGAAAAGCTGTGGAGGTAAAGCATCGAAAGCATAATCTGTAAGGCGCGTGTTACGAATCACGGCAAACTGCTGTAAGAAGCTGGCCAACTTGATTTCAGTGAACATATCATCGACAGCCAGCACCCAATCACCATCGGGCAAACGACGGAACTCCTGCACAATCTGCATGTTTTCTACGAAATTCACATCGCTCTTTTTGGGAATCGTCATATCACAGCGCTTCACTTGCCACGAAGAGTCAGCAAGAATATAAAGATCGCCACGGAAACCAAAATCCTGTTGGTTATTAGGCAGGAAATGCAAGTGGAAACACTTATCGCCCTGCACCATCAGGGTATCCTGAATATAAAAACGGTAAAAAGCGATGGCATCCTTACCAATAGGTGAGGTAAATGGATACTGCAACAAACGGATTTGGTCATTGTAGATATCTACATCGGTAAATACATCTTTGATAACCGTATTTAGGATATCACCAGTCTGAATAAGGTCATTAATACCTGTTTGGTTAATACCCTTCACAATGATTTTCTCATCGTGAGGCTTTTTACGATAAACTTTCTGAGAAACCGTTTCATCGACAGAAATTGGCAGAATCAACTTGTTGTTGTATGGACAGGTCTCTATCTGGTCGATAAGCCATTGCTTTTTCTTGTATTTGGGCGAATCGAGAACCTCTGGCTTGAAATTGTTCAGGGCAAGCGTAATCTTTTGGTACTTATTGTATTGATAGAAGTCGCGATTGTCAAGATCGGTACGTTTCTTGGCAGCAACAACCTTTTTCATCATTTCGACAGCAGGATTGTTCTTACGGCTATAGCGACCCTTCTTTGCCTTTACAGTCACTTCTTTCAAAAGCGTGTTATCTGGTTTCAGACGGACATTAAAAGTACCTTTCACACTTGCATTGACAAGCACCGTCTGAGAAACATAGCCTACAGCCGAGAACGTAATAGACCAGCCTTGATGACGGGCAATAGAATAATGGCCATCAATATCAGAAGCCACACCTACGCCATGACCCTTATACTGAGCACTCGCAAAAGGAATAGCTTCTCCAGACTGGACGTCAATGATCTGTCCAGTGAGCACCTGAGCAATCGCTGGAGAAAGAGACATGAGCATGAATAGCAACACGACCCATCTCATCTGGCTAAACCTCTTTATATATAGTACTATCCTCATTATAATTCTTCTTTATTCATTACTCAACAATTCTGTCAAATCCGTAATGACTTTGCCAGCCACGGATTCGTCTACAGAATCATCAGTCCAACCTTCGCCCTTAAACCAAGCTGTTTGGCATCCTGCTTTTGTGGCAGGGATAATATCCTTATCGATACTATCACCTACGACCATCACCTCTGCTGCGGGTAATCCAAGCGCCTCAACACCCAAAGTAAAGATACGAGGATCAGGCTTTCTGACACCCACCACAGCCGACTCGATAATCTGAAGGAAAATGCCATCGAGGGCAAACTCATTCAGAACGGTAGCAATATTTCCATAGAAATTGCTGACCAACACCATGGGGTATTTTTCTTTTAAGCGCAACAAGACCTCACGACTATGAGCCACCTCCTCGCATGTATGCTGATAAAGATCGGATACGACAACTTGAGACATCGCCTCTGTATCAAACTCGCAACCCTGATTCTTTAAGAAGTCCATCTGGATACGGACTTTATGCTCCAACGTCATTCGAAAGGTGAAATCGGGTTTGATAATCGGATTTTTACCCAAAGTACGTTCTCCATGTACATAGGCTTCACGGAATTGTTGCTCAGTAACGGGCACATGCTGACGCTGGTAAGCATGCCAGATTACCTTTCCCCAGTGGTTACCACCTGTATCAAGCGTACCACCATAATCAAATATGTACCCCTTTAGCGTCATTGCAGATTAAGAGAGCTGTGAGGTAAGATCACGACAAAGCTTCTCGTGCTTATAGTGCATGTACTTATACATCGCCTGGAAGACGGTGAGGTCGAACAGGGGGTAAAGCCAGGGAATGTCACACAGACATGCTACATAGATAGTAATAGCACGGGCATTGAATGTAAGCAGATTGGTGTACTTCATCAATGGACGGCTACCTGTAAGAAGTTGCTGACGGATATCTTCCAGTTTGGCAGAGGGCTGAGCAGATACTTCCTTCCAACGGGCGAAGAAACGCTGAAACGCTGGCGTCTGCTTCTCCTGATTCTTACAATAGTTTGCATAATTGTAATAGAACACGCGAGAGAGAAACTCGCTCTTGGGCAGACCCTCATAAATAGCCCGTTGCTGCTTGTAGTTGTCGAGCTCACTACCATCCTTACCAAGCAGGAAGAAAAGGTGTATCTGACGATAATAGTCGGCCAGAGTACTCTGTGGCGAGTGGATGATAAAGCCACAAAAAGCACAGAACAGGAAAGCAAAGAAGCCCCACTTATAATCAGTAAACGGAATATTCTGAGTCCAAAGACGGTATACGATCGCCAGATAGATGCAAAAGAACCATACATCGCCAGCAAATCCGTCGAGCATACGACCAATAAGCGTCTTTTTGCCAGTAATACGTGCCATCTGGCCATCAGTAGAATCACAGAAATTGGCAAACATCAGCAGAATGACACCACAGATATTTGATTTCAGGTCGGAATAGTGGAACATCCATCCTGCTCCGATACCTAAGAATATCGATATGATGGTAATCACATTCGGGTGAATACCAAGTTTATTCCACAGCAAGGCAAAAGCCAAGCCGATAGGACGGGTAAAATGAACGTCGAGCCACTCTTCTGTATCCTCAGACTTAAATGATAGTTTTAATAATTCCTTAAAAGTTGCCATAATTATAATAATGTTGTAATGGCCTCTGCAGCCTCATCTCTGCATCGAGAAAAGCTAGGCCAGTCGTTAAAATCAATTATACACCAAGAGCCGTCAGCTCTTACAATACAGTCACCACCATAAACATGAATACCGACTGCAGTGGAGAGTTTTTCTGCCTGAAGCTGAAGGTTGCTTAGATCAAACCTATAATGATGCGCCACGCCATTATGCTGTTCGTCGCCAAACTTCGACACGCCATCATCAGTAGGATAATAATAGCGGAAGAAGTCTGTACCTAAAACGCCATAGAATTTCACCAAATCACCCTTAACATGGGCACTGACAGTATATTCAGTAATGCCTCGCTGATGCATCGCACTGATTTGCTGCTCCAGTTCAGTTTTATTTGGTACATATACCACGTCATCCTTCGATTGGGCAGCATGATCGCCTCGCTTTAGCCAATAGCCATCAGTACCCTCTTTAGGCGGCATGGGCACACCTATCTGTTCCATGATCGTTTCCAGATGACGACGTGCACAGTTTTCAATGCCCTTTGGAGAATTAATAATTTTGATACCCTGCAACTGTTTCAATGCTGCGAGTGTTCCTGGCAGACGTCCCATCGTAAAGATAGCATCAGCTACGGACAGACAGCTCTCACCTTCTACAATAGATTCTACCTGATGACCACGCGCCTGCAGTCTTTCTGCAACCGCATCAAGAATAGCCTTATCTTTCTCCACTGAATTAGGAGAAAACTGGGGCGCACGTTGTATCATCAGAATCTTCATCCTTTTAGAAATGCTTCCGCCTTCTGGATATCCGAGGCGTGATCAACATCAAGAACTTTTGAGAAAGGAAATGCCTGAAGACGCAATCCGTCACTTACCAAGGCACGCTGGAAGTTACGCATACGACTCTCGCCGCGCTCAATACATCTCGAAAGCGTCTGAATAGAAAGAGGCGTTAAGCCATATATGCCACCACTAATATACTGTGGATGATCACAAGTATCAAGAAAACCTGTAATGTTCAGTTGATCATCAGCTGCAACATAGAGAGGTTTTTCATCGTCGATATAATCAGTTACGCCCATGAGTCCATCAGCCTCACCTTCAGCCACTAAAGCTTGAAAACGATTGATATAGGCAGAAAATTCTGTTTCTCGGAAAATCGTATCTACAGTGGTAAGCACAAAAGGTTCATCGCCTAGCCAGCGACTTAATTCCCACATGCTGTGCATGCTACTTGGCGTTGACTTGACGATGAAGCGCAATGGTACATTCCCCATTTGCTGAAGATGATCCAAATGCTGGGCCACAGCGGTCATCTGCTGATTACAGATCACATCTATCTCTGAAGCTCCATGAGCCATAAAAATCCTTATCAGGCGATCTATCAGTTTCTCACCAGCGATCTCAATAAGAGGTTTTGGACTAATGATGCCTTCTTGAACCAGTCGAGAGCCCTCTCCTGCTGCTATGATAGCATATTTCATTCTGATTATCCTTTGCGTACCTTATTTTTATGGCGCAAAGGTACGTATTTCCAATGAGAATCAGAAAATTTTTTAGAATAATTTATTTTTCTATCGACAATTTCGCAGTATCAATATCGCCTGAACCATGCTTTTTTGAGGTGAAATGCTTCACCTTACCTTTCAGATTGATATCGCCGGAACCTGTCAAACTACAGTCTGCAGCACGACACCCCTCTCGAAAGTTCACATTCATATCACCAGAGCCACGCACGACCAAACTCGTATTGTCTACCTGAAAAACATCAAGACTAAGATCACCAGAGCCTACCAACAACGCAGACACATCTTTTGACTCCAGGCGCTTGATAACCATATCACCAGAGCCGATCACTTCTGCATTGCAATTATCACAAATCAAATCTTGAATCCTAATATCGCCAGAGCCTCGGAGTGTGACATCAAATTTGTCGGAATCAATACGCTTCTCACTAATAAAATCTCCTGAGCCACTCAGATTGACGCCAACCAAATCTGGCGAGGTAACATATACTGCCATATCTTCTGAATTTCGCACTGAGACATTAAAAATACCAACCTTTCCACGATTACGTATTTCGAGTGTGTTACCATTCTTAGTTGTAATAATTTCCTCCAATTGCTTCTCTGCGCCCTTTACGATAACAGAAAAGGAATCTGCCTGTGAATAATAAACAGTGGGAGAACCGGCTATTTCTATCTTCTCAAACCCGCTCATTAATCTTTTTTCAAACATCTGTGGACCACTGTCGAATGAACCCAACGTCTTAACATCATGGACACATGAGGTTGCCATTAAAACTGTCAACGACAACACACCGACTACCAAAAAATTCTTCACTTTCATCTTAATCCTATTTTTATTGTTTTTCTGTTTGACGCTATGAGAACGCCAAAAGTTGCAAACAAGAAAAAAAATTGTGTTAAACCAATGGGAGATCAATCCAGAATGTAGAGCCCTTGCCCAATTCTGATTCTACACCAATCTGTCCACCAAGGTTATTGATATGTGATTTTGCTACCGACAGTCCGAGACCAGTACCTGGGATATATTCATCCACTTTAACGAAACGTTCAAATATACGCTGTTGGTCTTCCTGTGCAATACCCTTACCTGTATCGCGAACAAAAATACGAAGATGATCACCTTCACTAAGTTCATAACCAAGTGTAATACTACCCTTCTCTGTGAATTTTACAGCATTTTCCATCAAGTTATGAACAGCTTCCGTCAGTTTTGCAGCATCTGTAGTAATCATCAATTCCGGGTATGGGAATTCCGTGATGAGAACCAGTACACTTGGATCAACAAGTGCAGCAAACGAGTCTGCAATTTCCTTCAGGAGTGAAACAACATCCGTCTGAGAGCGCACAAGACTCTTCGCCTCTGCCTCAACTTTCGACATACTAACCAAACCATCGATGATTTGCAGCAATTTGTGGTTATTCATACGGATTTGCTCAATCAACTGATTGCGATCTTCCTCACTTTCCACAACGGGGAGCAAATCAGCAAAACCTACAATCGCATTCAAAGGCGTACGAATCTCGTGACCCATATTAGCAAGGAAGGCCGTCTTTAAGCGATCACTCTCCTCTGCCCTATTTCGAGCATTAATAAGATCGATCTCCATCTGCTTCTGCTCATCGATACGCATAGATGTTCCCACAATCTTCGTTGGGCGACCATCGTCGTCACGAGCAGCTATCGTAGCATAACTCTCCTCCCAATATGTCAGACCTTTATTATTCAACCTCACCCGATAAACCTGATGATAATAATTAGTACGCCCAGCCAAGAGATCTTCCAGAGCAACTCTCACGCGCTCACTATCATTTTTCTCCAAGTAGTCCCACATCATTTCGAGTGGTGTATCAGGGGTTGTCGTATAACTATTTTTCCCGTCTCGGAAATCTGCATCATAAGAACACAAACGATTGACAGGATCCATATGCCACGTAGCTATCTTCATGGCTCGTAAAATGAACTCATACTCGATATTACTCTGGCGAGCCTTGTCAAGTTCTTGAAGTTCATGATTCAGTCTGATACCTGTACGACGCTGAAGATAAGCAGTCACAATCAATATCACCAGTATTAAAATACCGATGCCCCATAACATGGGTACGAGATACCAATTCTCGGTCTGTGTATATAAGAGTAATCCCACCATAGGTTTCTAATTGCGGACAAAAGTAGGTATTTAATTTGAAAAATCATCATTTTAGGTCTTATTTTTCACAAAATCAATCAATTTTTGTTAGATTAACACTAAAAAATGGTATTTTTTAACGAACTTACATTAACTTTGCACCCTGTAATCACATATTATAATGGAACAAAGTTATGAATTGATCGCCAAAACGTTTATGGGACTGGAACCTATACTGGCGAAAGAGCTGACCCAAATGGGGGCTAATGATGTAAAAATCGGTAGACGAATGGTATCGTTTACAGGTAACAAAGAAATGATGTATCGTGCTAATTTTCAATTGCACACAGCCATCAGAATTCTCAAGCCCATCCGTCATTTTAATGCCAAAAGCGCAGATGACGTGTATGAGGAAATCAAAAAAATAGATTGGACGGATTATTTAGGGACGGATAAGACCTTTACCGTCGACTCTGTGGTATTCTCAGAGGAGTTCCGTCACTCTAAATTTGTTTCATACAAGGTAAAAGATGCCATTGTAGACCAATTCAGAGAAAAGACAGGCAAACGACCCAATATTTCTGTGGCCAATCCTGACATTCGTTTGAACATACATATTGCTGAAGATAAATGCACACTGAGTCTGGATTCCAGCGGTGAGTCATTACATCGCAGAGGTTATCGCCAGGAGAGTGTGGAAGCGCCTCTCAATGAGGTTTTAGCAGCAGGCATGATTTTAACGTCTGGTTGGCAGGGGGAGACTGATTTTATCGACCCAATGTGCGGTAGTGGCACATTACTCATAGAAGCAGCCTTGATTGCCAAGAACATGGCACCAGGTCTTTTCCGCAAAGAATATGCCTTTGAGAAGTGGCCTGATTTCGACGCAGACCTCTTTGATGAAATCTATAATGATGAGAGTCAGGAGCGTGAGTTCAATCATCATATTTATGGCTACGATATTGACATCAAAGCTGTCAACACAGCCCGTTTGAATGCCAAAGCAGCAGGATTATCCAATATCATCACCATTGAGCAACAAGATTTCAAGGAGTTCACGCAGCCAAAGAACAAGAGTATCATGATTACGAATCCTCCTTATGGCGAGCGCATCTCTACACCAGATTTGCTAGGCACCTATCGGATGATTGGCGAGCGTCTGAAGCATCAGTTTAAAGGAAACGATGCCTGGATACTGAGTTATCGAGAGGAATGCTTTGAGCAAATCGGACTGAAGCCAAGCATTAAGATTCCTCTTTATAATGGTAGTCTGGAATGTGAGTTCCGTAAATATCAGATGTTTGATGGCAAGTTGAAAGACTTCCGTTCAGAGGGCGGTGTCGTTAAGACTGACGACGAAAAGCGTCAAATGGCAGAAAAGCACCGTTTCAAGAAAGAACGTGAATTCAAAAAGCGCCTTGAGGAACAGGAAGAGAACGAAGAAGCAGACATTCGTTCATTCACTTTCCATCGACACGACCTTAAAAAAGAAGAGCGTAAAGAACGTAAAGAATTCAAAGGATCCAATAAGGGTGGACACGAGCGTTTTGATCGTAGCGGGAAAGGTCGTTCATTTGGAAAAGGCAAAGACTTTGGTAAGAACAAGAGGAGATTTGATGATGATGAAGACTAAGTTGTATTTACTCCTTTTGCTGATCTTTGGACTCTTAACCTCTACAGACATGTGTGCCCAAAACAAGCTTTTCAGCCTTGAAGATTTGAATTTTGGAGGCATCAACTATTATCGTATGCAACCCCAAAATCTTCATCTTACATGGTGGGGAGAACAATTGATGTATCAAGATGCTGAAAGTGGTGGCACCATCGACAAAAACGGACAAAGAAAACCGCTTTTCACACTCGATGAAGTCAATGAGGCCAGTAAAAACAGATTTTCCAAAATCCGCAATGCCTTTTATGCCTCATATCCCTATTCTGATGTACCCTTAGTGCTGCTCAGAAACGACAGTGTTCAGGTACTCTATAACTTCATTACGCACGATTTTGGTTGCATCCAGCACATCCATGGTAGTTCAAATCGTGATTGGAATAAGGAATCTCGTGCGATGGCTTACACAAAAGCTGATCAGCTATACGTAAGAGATGGTAACGATCGAGAGTACCAATTGACCACAGACGGTTCACGCGAGATTGTATATGGACAGGCTGTTCATCGTAATGAGTTTGGTATTAAAAAAGGTACATTCTGGAGTCCAAACGGTCAGAAACTGGCATTTTACAGAATGGATCAGAGCATGGTTGCCGACTACCCACAAGTAGACATCTACCCACGTGAGGCAACCCACGAGCCTGACAAATACCCGATGGCTGGCATGACGTCGCATCTTGTTACCGTAGGTGTGTACGATCTTCATACTCAAAACACTATTTATCTGAAGGCAGGAGATCCTACCAATCGCTATTTTACGAACATGGCCTGGAGTCCTGATAATAAGACAATCTACATGCTTGAGCTGAATAGAGCTCAAAATGATTGCAGATTAGTAGCTTACGATGCTGAGACGGGTGACAAGATTGCCGAGCTTTATCGCGAAACCTCTGATAAATATGTAGAGCCACTTCATCCCATAACGTTTTTACCATGGGATGCTTCTAAGTTTATCATGCAAAGCGAGAAAGACGGCTATAACCACCTATATTTATATGACAGGAGCGGTAAACAGCTAAAGCAACTAACCCAAGGCCAGTGGGTGGTAATGGATGTCTTAGGCTTTAATACCAAAGACAAGAGTATTATCATTGCCAGCAACGAGAATCATCCTTTACAATGTAATCTCTATGCGGTAAATATCAAGAATGGAAAGCGCACTGCATTAGATAATCAACAAGGCGTACACAATGGTGTACTATCTGCTGCTGGAACCCTCCTCTATGACAAATATTCAGAGCCAGATGTTCCTCGTTGCATTGAGATAGCCAGTACCTCAAAGAATCAACGATACCAACTTCTGAAAGCAGAAGATCCTTGGAAAGATTACAAGCAACCCATCTTTGAATTTGGTAGCATTAAAGCTGCAGATGGCGTAACTGACCTCTTTTACAGAATGGTAAAACCTCACGACTTCGATGCTTCTAAGACTTATCCAACTGTGGTTTATGTCTATGGTGGTCCTCATGCCCATAATGTAGCTGCCTCATGGCATTGGTCAAGCCGTTCGTGGGAAACATATATGGCTCAGAAAGGCTACATACTCTTTATCCTTGACAATAGAGGCACAGAAAATCGAGGACGCGACTTTGAGCAAGCCACCTTCCATCAGTTAGGACAAATTGAGATGCAAGACCAGATGAAAGGTGTAGAATTCTTAAGGACGCTGCCTTATGTTGACATGAATCGTTTAGGCGTACATGGCTGGAGTTTCGGAGGCTTTATGACGATTTCACTGATAACCAACTATCCCGATGTATTCAAGGTTGGTGTGGCAGGAGGCCCCGTTATCGACTGGAAATGGTATGAGATCATGTATGGCGAGCGTTATATGGGTACCCCTCAAGATAATCCGGAGGGCTATCAGAAAAGCAGTCTGATTGCTAAAGCCAAGAATCTGAAAGGCAAACTCCAGATTATTACCGGTTATAACGATCCCACAGTAGTGCCTCAGCACTGTCTGTCGTTCCTTGATGCCTGTATAAAAGCTGGCACGCAACCCGATTTCTTCGCTTATCCAGGCGAAGGGCATAACATGCGTGGCCATGCCAGTGTACATCTGCACGAACGAATCACCCAATATTTTGAAGATTATTTAAAATAAAGTTATGAACATATTATTATTAGGAAGTGGCGGACGTGAGCACGCCCTTGCATGGAAGATAGCCCAGAGTGAAAAATGCCAGAAACTCTATATTGCACCAGGCAATGCGGGTACAAGTAATTGTGGTGAGAACATTGTCATTAAGGCTGATGATTTCGAAGCCATCAAACAATTATGTGTCGACAAAAATATCAACATGGTTGTGGTAGGCCCTGAAGATCCACTTGTTAAAGGCATCTATGATGATTTAAAAGCAGATGCTCGCACAAAAGACATCCCCGTGATTGGTCCTTCCAAGGCGGGTGCTGTGCTCGAAGGATCTAAAGATTTCGCCAAAGGCTTTATGCAGCGCCATAACATCCCCACTGCCAAATACCAAACCTTCGACGGTGAACATCTCGAAGAAGGATTAAGATTCTTAGAAACGCTCGAAGCCCCCTATGTTTTGAAGGCTGATGGTCTCTGTGCTGGTAAAGGTGTACTCATTCTCCCAACGCTCGACGAGGCTAAGAAAGAACTCAAAGAGATGCTTGGTGGCATGTTTGGCAATGCATCCTCACAGGTTGTTGTTGAGGAATTCCTGAGTGGTATCGAGTGCTCTGTGTTTGTATTAACCGATGGTCAGCATTACAAAATCCTTCCTGAGGCAAAGGATTATAAGCGCATTGGCGAACACGATACTGGTCTGAATACAGGTGGAATGGGAAGCGTTACACCCGTACCTTTTGCTACCAAAGAGTGGATGCAGAAAGTTGAAGACCGTATTATCCGCCCTACCGTTGAAGGACTTGCAGCAGAACAGATAGACTATAAGGGATTTATCTTCTTTGGCCTTATCAATGTGAAGGGTGAACCTATGGTTATTGAGTACAACTGCAGAATGGGTGATCCAGAGACAGAGAGTGTCATGTTGCGCCTTAAGAGCGATATCGTAGATCTTTTTGAGGGTGTAGCCGAAGGTAATCTTGACGAGCGCCCCATAGCGTTCGATCCTCGTGCAGCTGTTTGTGTGATGTTGGTGAGTGGTGGCTATCCTCAGGCCTATAAGAAAGGCTATCCCATCACAGGAATCGATCAAGTAGAGGGATCGATTGTATTCCATAGCGGCACAGCATTAAAAGATGGAGAGGTCGTAACAGCGGGCGGACGTGTGATTGCTGTCAGCAGTTATGGTAAGAATAAAGAAGAGGCACTCCAAAAATCATTCGAGGAAGCTCAGAAAATTCAATTTACTGATAAATATTTCCGTCGCGATATTGGTGCTGATCTATGACCAAACGCTTACAGAACAAGGTAGCCGAAAGCCGATTAACGCTTCCTGTCACAATTGCATATAGCGTAGCCGTATGGCTAATGGCAGGACTTATCAAGGAGAACTGGTGGATACAGTTCTCCTGTTTCCTGATTTCTGTCTTTTTAATACTGATACTTAACAATGAAAACGTGCTCATCCGTGTTTACAGCCGTTCTGTATCAGCGACTTATGCAGTTCTCACTTGTATGGCCGTCTCATTACTGCCATCTGTACAGGGTGCCATCATAAAGTTACTTGCAATCGTTTCTCTTCTTATTTTATACAAATGTTATCAAGACAAGAGCTCACCGGGTCTTAACTTTTATGCCTTCCTTTGCATTGGTATAGCCAGTTTGATGGATGTCAGGATCCTACTTTTTCTGCCTTTCTACTGGATAACGATGCTGGCTTTCATATATTCTTTCAGCATCCGTACTTTCATCGCATCACTTATTGGTCTCATCACACCTTACTGGTTTTTGGGGGCATGGTATTTCTTTTGGAGAGGTAGTCATACCTTATTAATAGCTCATTTCGACGTTTTTAGAAATCTGGAGTTTTCCTTTTCTTATTCGCTCTTATCTTTCTCACAGTTGCTGTTTATCGGATTCCTACTTGCTGCTTTTCTGGTAAGCACCATCCATTTCATGCTTACGAGCTACCAAGATAAGATAAGGGTACGTCAGATATTCTACAATTTAATTTTGCTGACTGTATATGTGGTTCTATTGATAGCATTGCAACCCCAATTATACGATATTGCTGTGATTTATCTCATTATCGCTGTCAGTCCGTTAGTTGGTCATTTCTTCGCACTAAGCTATTCAAAAATCAGCAACATCATTTTTATCGTATGCTGCTGTCTTGCACTTATCATAACAGCATTTAATCTATGGAGTTCATTATCAATTTCCTAACCCATTACGGCTATTGGGGAATGTTGACTGCCGCTTTTTTAGCTGGTAGTTTTTTCCCTTTTTCGAGCGAGGCAGTAATGGTAGGACTGATGGCAACAGGCCTTGACCCATGGACACTGATGATATATGGTACAATTGGCAATGTCATGGGCTCGATTCTGAATTACTGCGTAGGTCGTATGGGCAAAATGGAGTGGATTGAGACCTATTTCCACGTTAAGAAGGAAGACCTCGACAAGGCCCATCGCTTCATAGCAGGTCATGGCTCCTGGATTGGCTTTTTCGCGTTTCTCCCTGTACTAGGCAGTGCTATCACCATTGCTTTGGGTTTGATGCGTTCTAATATCGTGATAACCTTCATTGCCATTACCTTAGGTAAAATTTTCCGTTATATCGTCCTAATATATGGTGCCGGACTGTTTATGTAAGTTAATTTATGTACAACGGTAACAAATTCTTCACTTTTCGCTAATTACTTATCACTTCTTTTTTGTACCTTTGCACCACAAATTCGAATTTAACGTTAAAAATACATTTTTAAATGAAACAATTCTTTGCTGAGCAAAATGGCAAAGTCCAATACAGACGGGTAGACAACACATTGGGTTGGCTTACTTTTCTGATTGCTGCCTTTACATATTGCTCCACCATTGAACCGACAGCCAGTTTCTGGGACTGTCCAGAATTTATCACTACAGGTTACAAACTTGAAATCGGACACCCCCCTGGGGCACCGTTCTTCATGCTGACGGCCAATCTTTTCTCGCAGTTTACCAGCGATGCCACACAAGTAGCAAAGATGGTCAACACGATGAGTGCGTTGTTATCTGCCACCTGTATTTTATTCCTGTTTTGGAGCATTACACACCTTACGCGCCGTTTACTCATCGACCGCTGGGAAGATTTATCTTTAGCCAAGTTGATAACGATTGAGGCATCAGGATTAGTAGGTGCACTGATTTACACTTTCAGCGACACGTTCTGGTTTTCTGCTGTCGAAGGCGAGGTTTATGCCTATTCTTCTGCCTTCACAGCTGCAGTATTCTGGTTGATTCTGAAATGGGATGACCATGCAGACGAACCTCACAGCGACCGTTGGCTCGTGCTGATTATGTACCTCACAGGCCTCTCCATTGGCGTTCACCTGCTCAACCTGCTCTGTGTGCCTGCCATCGGATTGGTTTACTACTATCGTCGTTTCCCTGATGCCAATTTGAAGGGTTCTTTGATAGCTCTTGGCATCTCTCTCGTTATTCTGGCAGCTGTACTCTATGGTGTTGTTCCAGGTATCATAACTGTAGGAGGTTGGTTCGAGCTCTTCTTCGTCAATATGCTCGGCATGCCATTTAATACAGGCGAGATCATCTATATCATCTTGTTGGTGGCTTGTGTTATTTGGGCTGTATTCGAAACGCAGACACAGAAGCACAGTGCCTCTATTCAGAATCTGGCCTTCCTACTTTCTGTAGCGATGTTGGGCGTACCTTTCTACGGATGGGGATGGTCGGCTTTCATCATCGGCGTTATCGTTCTGGCTATTCTGTGGTTCGTACTCAAGCTTGCTAAAGAGAAGCAACCGCTGATCTCTGCCCGTATGAAGAACACCATGCTGCTCTGTATGCTGATGCTGATGATTGGCTACTCCAGCTACGCACTGATTGTCATCCGTTCTTCTGCCAATCCACCGATGGATCAGAACTCACCAGAGGATATCTTCACTTTGGGCGACTATCTGGGTCGCGACCAGTATGGCTATCGTCCCTTATTCTACGGACAGGCTTATACCTCACAAGTGGCATTAGAGAACGACGGACAGTATTGTCGTCCTGTCATGACAAAGGGCAAACCCGTTTATCAACGTAAGGAAAAGGCCTCTGCTGATGAAAAGGATTCTTACTTTGTAGTTCGTACCAAGGACGAATACAGATATGCCCAAAACATGCTCTTCCCCCGTATGTACGATGCAGGACATGCCGCTGCCTACGAGTCGTGGATGGGAGGCGTTGATGGCACAGAAGTTCCTTACGACCGTTGTGGCGAGCCTATGACGGTAAAGATGCCATCACAATTCGAGAATATCCGATTCTTCCTCTCCTATCAGTGCAACTTTATGTACTGGCGTTATTTCATGTGGAACTTTGCTGGTCGTCAGAACGATATTCAAGGAAATGGCGAGCTGGAGCATGGCAACTGGATTACAGGTATACCATTCATTGACAATGCACGTTTGGGCGATCAGGACCTGTTGCCCGACGATCTGAAAGAGAACAAGGGACATAATGTCTTTTATTGTTTGCCTTTACTGCTTGGGCTGCTCGGTTTGTTCTGGCAAGCCTGGTACACGCGCAAGCGTACCATAACAGTAAATGGCTCGTCAACAACGATTGATGACCCCATTGGTATCCGTCAGTTCTGGGTTGTATTCTTCCTGTTCTTCATGACAGGTCTTGCTATCGTTATCTACCTCAACCAGACACCTATGCAACCTCGTGAGCGCGACTATGCTTATGCAGGTTCGTTCTATGCTTTTGCAATCTGGTGCGGTATGGGTGTCGCAGCGATCGTCGATTGGTTCAATCGCAAGCTGAAGAAAGAGAATCTCGTCCTAACCGCTCTGGTTTCTCTGGTGTGTCTGGTAGTCCCCATCCAAATGGCTTCTCAGACTTGGGATGACCACGATCGCTCTGGTCGCTATTGTTGCCGTGATTTCGGACAGAACTATCTGATGACCCTCCAGGAAGAAGGCAATCCGATTATCTTCACCAATGGCGATAACGATACCTTCCCATTATGGTATAATCAAGATACTGAAGGTGTTCGTACCGATGCGCGTGTATGCAACCTTTCCTATCTGCAAACCGATTGGTATATCGACCAGATGCGCCGTCCTGCCTACGATTCTCCTTCTGTACCTATCAGTTGGAGTCGTCTGGAGTATTGTGCAGGCACCAACGAATACGTACAGGTAGACCCATCACTGAAGAAACAAGTGGAGGAACTCTACCAGACGCATCCTGAGGAGGCGCGCCAACAGTTTGGCGACGAGCCTTTCGAACTGAAGAATATTCTGAAGAACTGGGTTCGCTCTACCACAAAGGATTTCCACGTTATCCCAACAGACACGGTCTATGTTACCATCGATAAAGACGCTGTTCGTCGCAGTGGCATGTTGATGGCATCCGATTCTATCCCCGATAAGATGGTTATCTCTCTGAAGGGTAAGAGTGCACTGTATAAAGGCGACCTGATGATGCTCGAAATGATTGCCAATGCCAATTGGGAGCGTCCTATCTATGTGGCCCTCACCGTTGGTTCTGAGAATTACATGAATCTTGGCGATAATTTCGTGCAGGAGGGATTGGCTAATCGTATCACGCCATTTACCACCAACAAGCCAGGTACCAAGAACTTCGACACTGAGAAGACATATAACAATGTGATGAACAAGTTCAAGTTTGGTGGCATCAACCAAAAGGGCATTTATCTCGACGAGACCGTTACACGCATGTGCTATACCCACCGTCGTTTGTTGGCATCGCTCGTTATGAATCTGATTCAGGAAGGTAAGAAAGAGAAAGCCAAGGCTGTTCTCGCAAAGAGCGAGCAGGAGATTCCTGCCTATAACGTGCCTCACGATTTCCAAAGCGGTTCACTCGATTTGGCGAAGGGTTATGCGCTCACAGCTCAGCCCCAGAAAGCCCAGCAACTGATTGATCAGCTCTGGAAGAAGGCGTCACAGTATCTTACGTTCTATTGCGCCCTGGATGGCTCACGCTTCTCTAGTTCACAGCACGATTGCATGATTCAACTGTACGTAATGCAACAGATTGTGGATGTGCAAGAACTGGTCGATCAGAAGAAAGCTGATCAGCTAGACCAGCAGCTTCAGGGTTATATGCAACTCTTCGAATCAAAAGGAGGTTCTTTCGGACAATAAGATATGTTTATAGAACAGCCCGCCGTTTATCTTCGCTGGCTTTACCCCAAAGCCTATTGGAGAATGGATCGTCATGAAAGGTCAGTCTATCTCACCTTTGATGATGGTCCAATCCCAGAGGCTACCCCCTTCATTCTTGATACCCTCAAGCAGTTTGGGGCCAAGGCCACATTCTTTATGGTGGGCGATAATGTGCGTAAATACCCCGACCTCTACAAGCGTATCCTTGCCGAAGGGCATCAGGTGGGCAATCACACCCACAACCATATCCAAGGCCTTTTCCACTCTATCAAGCAATACAGCTATAATGTAGAGAAGGCCAATGCTTATATCCAAAGCCACTATGTCCGTCCGCCCCATGGCTGGATGCGCATGGCGCAGTATGCCTGGCTCAGTCGGAGGTATAAGATTGTGATGTGGGACCTCGTCACCCGCGACTATTCTAAATGGATGACCTCCGAGGATATCGTCAATAATGTGAAGCGGTACGTACGCAATGGTTCCATCATCACCTTCCACGATTCACTGAAGTCTATCGACAAATTAAAAACGGCCTTGCCTGAGAGTCTGCAATGGCTGAAAGAGCAGGGATACAATTTTAGGATATTCCCGTAACAAAGGTTCAACAACAAATAACTAAAAACTATGAAGAGATTTTTAACATTAAGTTTATTTGCAGCTACATTCGTTATGACAACAAATGCTCAGCCCCAACTCCGCGCCGATAATATCGACGAGGTACTGAAAGCGATGACCCTTGAGGAGAAAGCAAAACTCCTTGTGGGAGGTGCCAACAACTTCTTCTCTGCCGATGCCGTTGTAGGCGGTGAGGCCGACCTTGTGGCAGGCGCCGCAGGAACCTCGCCCGCAATACCCCGCCTTGGCATCCCTGCTACCGTGCTGACCGACGGCCCTGCCGGTGTACGTATCGACCCCACACGTAAGGGCACCGATAAGACTTATTATGCCACAGCCTTCCCTATCGGCTCTTGTCTCGCTTCTACATGGAATACGGAGTTGGTGAGCAAGGTAGGCGAAGCCATCGGAAACGAAACCAAGGAATACCGTTGCGACGTGATTCTCGGCCCCGGTATGAACCTGCATCGTAATCCGCTCTGTGGCCGTAACTTCGAGTATTATTCCGAAGACCCACTGCTTACCGGTAAGATAGCATCAGCCTATATCCAGGGTGTACAGAGTCAGGGCGCAGGTGTATCTGCCAAGCATTTTGCTGTCAACTCTCAAGAAACCGATCGTACCGCTGTCGATGAGCGCTTGTCTCAGCGTGCCGCCCGTGAACTCTACCTGCGTGGTTTTGAGATTGCTGTTCGCGAGAGCGACCCTTGGACCATCATGGCCTCTTATAACCAGATAAATGGTCAATATTCGATGGGCAATCACGACCTGCTCACAAAGATTCTGCGTGAGGATTGGGGTTATAAAGGCATCGTGATGACCGACTGGATTGGTATTCGCGAAGGCCTGCCTACAATTAGTGAGGTACATGCTGGCAACGACCTCATGGAACCGGGACAGCCCGCACAGGTTAACGAGATTATCGAGGGCGTCAAGAGTGGCAAGCTCGATATTAAAGATGTCGACCGCAATGTATGTCGTATGCTCGAATATATCGTGAAGACCCCAAGCTTCAAGAAATATCCTGCCTCAAATAATCCCGATTTCAAGGCCCATGCCGCCATCACCCGTCAGAGTGCTAACGAAGGTATCGTCCTCCTGAAGAACAATGGTGCTTTGCCTTGGAAAGAGGGTGCTATCAAGACCGTTGCCCTCTTTGGCGAAAACTCATACGACTTCCTTAGCGGTGGTACGGGTTCAGGTTGTGTACATCCCCCTTACGTTGTCGATATGCTCCAGGGCTTGCAGAATGCAGGCATCAAGTCGAGCGAGGTACTCACAAACATCTATCGTAAGTACATCGAGTTTGCAAAAGTGAAGTTCCAGGCAGAGCGCCATCCAGCCAAATGGTATCAGATGGAGATGTTCGGTCAGCAGAAATACCCAGAAATCGGAATCTCCCCGATTGCCGTCAATAATGAGGTGAAGAACGCTGATGCTGCCATCATCACCATTGGTCGCCAGGCTGGTGAGGGTGTCGATCGTGATGTCGATACCGAGTTCAACCTCATCCCCGAGGAGCGCGCCTTGATTACGGATGTCTGCAATGTCTTCCACGCTGCTGGCAAGCCCGTTATCGTGATTATCAACTCTGGTAGCGTCATTGAGACAGCCTCTTGGAGCAGCTATCCCGATGCCATCCTCTGCGCATGGCAACCAGGTATGGAGGGTGGAAACTCGATTGCCGACTTGCTGACAGGTAAGGTAAATCCTTCAGGTAAGCTTACCATGACATGGCCTATCGCTGCCACCGATCATCCTTCTACCAAGAACTTCCCTGGCAACATCGACGACTATACCTTTAAGATGATGGCAGGTAGCAGGATGCCAATTCCTGGCCACGCCTATACCAACCACGAGGAAGATATCTACGTAGGTTACCGTTATTTCGACACCTTCCAGAAGAACATCGCCTACCCCTTCGGCTTCGGTCTCAGCTATACCACCTTCGAGTTCGCAAAGCCCGTTGTAAAGGCGAAGGGTAAGAATGCCGTCGAGGTCAGCATCACGATTAAGAATACTGGTAGCGTCAGTGGTAAAGAGGTGGCTCAGGTTTACGTCAATGCACCTCAGGGTCGCCTCGAAAAGCCCTCTCATGAGCTGAAGGCTTTTGCCAAGACCCGCGAATTGCAGCCTGGTGAAACCCAGACACTCACGATGGTGATTCCCGTGCGCGACCTTGCTTCTTTCGACGAGGCCAACAGCCAGTGGCTCACCGAGGCAGGCACCTACACCTTCCAGATAGGTTCTGATAGCCGCGACATCAAAGCCACAGCATCGCTGAAGCTCGCTGAATATACGGAAGCTACCACCAATGCTTTGGCTCCAAAGCAGCCCTTAAATCTACTCAAGCAGTAGGTTTATTGGCTGATACTTTCAATACGAAGTTTTAATAAGCCTGCGGGGACGTGTACTTCTACCACGTCCCCCACTTTTTGGCCCAAAAGTGCCTGGGCAATAGGCGACTTGATAGAAATCTTTCCCTCTCTCAGATTGGCCTCGTGCGGACTGGCGATGGTATAGGTCATACGCGCCTGATTGCCTATATTCGTCATTTCTACCTTGCTGAGCAACTGCACACTATCACCAGCCAAGAGCGCCGTATCGATAACCCTTGCGTTCTCAAGCACACGCTGCTTAAAACGAATCTGCCCCAATAGGCGCGATTGCTCGCGCTTTGCGGCATGATACTCGAAGTTTTCACTCAGGTCTCCCTTGTCCCTTGCTTCAGCAATAGCATCTCTTACCTGAGGCAACTCTACACACTCCAAATGATGGAGTTCGGCTACGAGTTTATCGTAACCTTCCTGCGACATATACTCGAAACTCATAAATAATCTTTAATTTTTCTGCAAAGATAGTGTTTTTTCTGAAATTATCACTAACTTTGCGCAAAATTTAATGGATTTCAAAAACCAACCGACCATATATCTGTATGAATAGAAGAGAATTCTTGAGGAAAAGTGCATTAGCAGCAGCAGGAGCAGCGATTGTCGAACCAGTTTCTGCTGTGGTAAAGAATGCAAAAACAACTGGACTGATGCAGGACGATCCCCGCCCTTTAAAAGTGCTGTTGATAAACGGCAGCCCTCGTCGCGACGGCAATACCTTCCTTGCCTTAAAAGAAGTTGAAACAGAGTTGCTGAATAATGGTATTACTACCGAGTTGTTCCAGATAGGCCGCCGAGCCGTTCGTATGTGTATCAATTGCGGTGGCTGTAAAAAGAATAACGACAATGGCTGTGTATTCGATGACGACTTTTGTAATGTGATAGCCCAGAAGATGGCTTTTTCTGATGCCTTGATTATCGGCACCCCCGTTTATTATGGTCAGCCCAATGGTGCACTTCTCTCACTCTTGCAGAGAGTATTCTATTCCAACGGCAAACTCGTTCAGAACAAGCCAGCCTCGTCTATCGCCGTTTGTCGCCGTGGCGGTGCTACAGCCGCCCTTCAAAGCATGAATATGATGTTTGAGATGATGAATATGCCCCTCGTTACGTCGCAATATTGGAATATCGCCTACGGTACAGAGAAGGGCGATGTAAAGAACGATACCGAGGGCATGCAGACCATGCGCACCTTAGGCAAAAATATGGCAATGCTCCTAAAGAAGTTACATGCTGGTTAAGGGCAACTCCAGAATCATACGGCATCCCTCTTTGTAGTCAGTATCTATCCACAGGTCGCCACCCAGATTCTGGGCATGGCGCTTTGATAGCGGCAGACCAAGACCAAGGCCTTCCGACAGGTCGTCTACCTTCATAAAGAAATTGAAGATGCTCTCCCTGTCTGCCTCCTTAATACCTACACCCGTATCCTGAATGATAAACTGTACACTCGTCTCTGTACGATGAACACTGATTTTCACGTTCTGTTTATCAGAATACTTTGCAGCATTGTATAACATCTCGCGCAGACTACGCATCAGGTACAGTCTGCTCGTCTCTATTTCGAAGTCATCAGGCACATCGCTTTCAAAAGCCACAGGCAGATTGGAGTAGTGAACGTTAATATAGCCCATCGTTTCTCGAACCACGTCGTTACACGACACCTGATCGTGCTTATGGGCATTCAGTTCTTCCAGCAAACCAGTCTCTGAGCTGTCATAGAGCATCATCACCAGACGAATCAGCAACTGCGAGTTATGCCCCATCGTATCGGTGATATTCTTCAGTTCAGCCTCCGACATTTCACTTTCATGCCCGGAACCGCTGTCAGAGAAGGCCCCTGTTTCGCTCAGAATCTGCGAGAAGCCCATAATCACATTCAGCGGTGTGCGTATCTGGTGCGACACGTTTTGGATAAAGGCCGTTTTCTGTTTTTCAGCCTCTCTTACCAACTCTGTAGCTTTGACCAGCTCCTCGTTACGGGCAATCGCCTGGTCGCTGGAATAGCGCACACTACCCATGTGGAAATTCAGCGATGTCAGCATCGACGAGAAACTATTCTGCAAGCGTCCTATCACGTCTTTACGCTCACTTCTGGGGATATAAATCTCCATCTCGCCCGATGCAATGATCTGCGTTTTCTCGAGCAACTCGTTTAGCGGTCGGATGGTGTGCGATACGGCTCTGCTGCATAGCCAGATAATCACAATCAGTCCGATGACAAGTAACGGCAATACGATATAGGTCAGCTTATAATAGCCAGCCAGCACGTCGTTATCCGGACAAACGATGGCCAGACTCCATGGGGTAGAAGGTACGGGCTGATAACATACCAAACTGGGTACGCCGTCGATCGTGATGGCCATACTGCCCTTGTTTCCCGCTGTCATTTCGTGACCCAGTGCGATGATGTCCGGCCTCTTGCGAGGATCCACCTCTGAGAAAATCGTGTGAGTAAAGAGGCGTGTAGAATCGGGGTGTATGTAATAGTAGCCTTCCTCGTTCAGCATCATGAAATAAGAATTAGGATAAGGCTTCATTCCCGACATCACCTTCGAAAGTCGCGTGAGCGACAAGTCCGACGACATGATACCCACCATCGTACTATCCGGCCTGTACATGGGTTTACAGTAAGAAGCCAACAAGCCGTCAAGAACAAGGTCCAGGCTATCTGTGTCATCGAAGAATACCACCCAGCACGATGCATTCAGATCATGCGCTTTCTTATACCATATTCTTTCGAAATATTCATATTCTCGTTCGATGGCTGTTCTGATGCTGTCGCCTTCCCTGATAGTATAAGTCGAGAAGTAGCGCCCGTACTGAGGGAATACATTGGGTTCTGCACTCACGGAGCAACCGTCCATGTGCGGGTTCATCATGACGATACGCCTGCTATAGGTCAACAGCGAATCGGGGTTGAACACGCGCTCCACTTGCCATACATTCGCATTCGTGGCATTCTCGATAGTCAACAGGTGGCGACGTAATTGCTGCATTGTGGCATTGAGCACACTACTGGCGCGCTGTACAGCGCCTACGCGAATCATGTGGCGCGACTGGGTAAAGAGCACACCCAGCGAGATGATGAAGATAGAAATAGCCAAGAGCAGGATACCAAAACTCAGCTTCCTTGAGAACGAGTGTCGAATGTCAATCATGGCTGGCCTCCTTTCCCATATCGTTCGACACTCTGAGCAGATTGTTCAGCAGCTCGGCTATAAAATTACCCTCCTCCTGAATATTCGCTACTAACTGACTGGCCTCCTGCTTCTTTATCTTTGAAGAATCGCTCAGGGTCATCACGTCCTTCTGAATCTTTTCAGCAGGTGCTATCATCTGGTTCGTCATGTTGTGGAGGAACGCCGTTTTCATGCTGTCGGCCTGCCTTGCCTGCGCATAGGCTTCGCGTAAATCTGCACCATGAATCTTCAAGGTTTCTTTCAGTTTCTCCAGCTCATCGATATGCGTCGCCAGCGATTGCTGCATCAACTTGAAGTTATCTTGCAGTCTTCCTATCTCGTCTTTCTTCTTACTGGCAGGAATCGGCTCGTCGTAGTTACCCTCCGCTATGCGTCTCGCCTTCCTGCTCAGCATGGTCAAGGGCGTTAGCTGACGGTGAATCACCAATCTGCATAGCAGGAATACCAACAAGAGACTGATGAGCGTAATGGCGAGCACATAATATAATAGGTTGTTATAGTCGCCAAAGATGTCGTCTTCCGGATAAATCACGCCAGCGCTCCAACCGAAACTTTCCGCCTCGCGCCCTGGTACGGCTGTACGCTTAAAGGGCTTGTAAAATATGTAGTAGTCCGTACCGTTTAGCTTAAACGGCTTATACCCCGTTTCGCCCGACATCATCGCCTTCGCAGCCGCCCTTGTCTCAGGGTCCGACGACCTCAGGGCCGTCTGGTAGATTAATTTACTGCCATCCGGATGTACCAGATATGCACCGTCTTGATCCAGCAGTGTACAATAAGAGTTATCTGATGGTTTTGCTTCCGATACAATTCTGCTTAGCAAGCGAAGCGACACGTCAACACCAACCACGCAGGCAGTCTTCCCGTCTCTGCCACGCAGCGGCAACGAGAAAGTGATGATAGGATCCTCGTCGGTCACCATGCCTACCAGCGGATTAACCCACCCCATCTTTCCCTTCATGGGTTCCTGATACCATGCTTGCTGGGTGTAAGGTCGGTCGCCAAACGTATAATCCCTTACGACTTTTGAACTGGCATAGGCGACCCCCGCACTATCCGACCGATGCACATAGGCCATAAACAATCCGCGTTCTGGAAAATAATCCTCTCTGTAGACGATGGCACACCCCGCTACCCATGGATTCGTTTCCACGATTTTCTGGGCGAAGGTAAACATCTCGTCAGGATTATTGATGTTATGCATCAGATTAAAGATCATATTGCCCGTGGTCTGCTCCACGCTCAGCATCACATTATCCACACTGAAAATGGCACCATCCAGTGTTTGCAGGGCATTCTGAACAGCCTCTTCCTTAACGGCTTTTCTAGAATAATGCAACATAACCACCATCGACGCCATGAGCAGCATGGCCATCGCGAAAACTACCATCAGACTGATACGTACTGATAAGGTTTTCTGGATGATTTTAGGCAGTTGTAGCATATTCGGAGCAAAGATAAAAAAAATCTATAAAAAAGCCAACGCCTAGTCCTTAAAAGTTGTTAATTCGTTAAAAATCGCTACTGGACCTATCAATCCAGCTGGCAACAGCCTTGCATCAGCCTTATAAAAAGGTGCTGGCGTGTAGGTATATTGATGCTTACAGTCAGGCTGCATGTCGCCTATGATTCTGTTTACCCATTGGTTGACCACCCTTATCTCTATCGCGTTCTGCCCTGCCTTCAGCGCCTCGGTCATGTCGAGCGTATAGGGTGCCTTCCAGGCGGTGCCGATGGGCTGCCCGTTCACCAGCACCTCCGCCATACAGCCTACCTGCCCTAAGTCCAGCACAAAGCGCCCGCCCTGTTTCAGTTCAGTCTCGCTTATCGCTATGCTGTTATGATAAACGGCCGTACCCGAGTAGTACTTCAAGCCCACGTCGTCTGCTTCCGTCCACGACGTCAGTTTGTTCATCACGATTTCTTTCGGTCCTCCCCATGCCTCGTCGAAGTTGACGGTCCATGGCGTGTCGATAGGTCGTAACAAGGTTCGGCTCTTCGTCTGCACCACTGGCGTGTCGTTCTTTGTAAAGACGATGAACACGGCATCGTGGGCTACCAGATCCAACTGTACCGTCGTGGCGTTCGCCTTTACCTCATACCTTACCGCCTCCTGCCTGCCCGTTTCCGGATGCCATACCATGGGCTTCAGACCACTCACACGGAAAGTTGCCTCCAGACTGCGCGCCTCGTCCCTGCGATTGTTGATCCAGTAGATGTCGCCCTCCGCCGTTGTCCGGTGTACATAGCGCAGGTCACTCCCGTCGCTGGCCGTAAAGTCCGGTGTCAGTTTCGCCAGCGCCTCACTCAGCGATGCCTCTCGCAGGTCACAAATCATCGCCCCTTGTTGTCGCAGCATCACCAGCTTCTGGCTTACAGCCTCCGAGGTGTGTATCACACTTTTGTCGATCACCAGTAGTCGGTATGTCGCGCCCGATGGTGTCACGAACCGCTCCCCGTCGAACGTGATCAAGTCCAGTAGCGCCTCCTTATTAAGATAGTCGAAGTTATAGCAGTAAGGTACCTGCGGATGTTCGTGCGCATACAGACTCGTAATGCAGTCGTCCTCGCCATAATACCATAGGATGTCGGCCACGTTCTGCCCCTGTTGCAGCATATAGCTCGACCGCGCCAGATAGTCCGTCCACGCCCTGGCCTGCTCCGCCCACGTCTCATGGCGGTTAAACCACTGTCCGAAAATCAGCAACCCCAATCCCGGTCTCAGGCTGTCCAGCGGCTGGTGGGTACTCTCGTGAATCACGAACCGGTTGACGCCGTTCGCCATTTGCAGATCGGCCGTAGGTTTCAGGTTGCCGGGGTAATAGCTGTACGCCCCGCCGTTCATGCCGTTGGCCGTTAGCGACTCTGCCGCCACGAGCCGCTTGCCGTAGAGATGGGCTACCGAGGCCGACTCGCGTATATCGCTCTCCGCCATCGATGTCGACGAGTTCGTCACCTTCAGCCCGGGCAGCTGTGTCCACATTGCCGCCATCGGAATGTCGGCCCTGCACTTTACCGCCATACCGTCGGGCAGGTAGAGCCGTCCGTTCTCGTGCGCCTCGAAGTACGTGCCCATGCCGTATTGCTTGGCAATACGCGCCGCATTCTCGTACATACAGTCTACGATCAGTTCTCCTATCGTCGTGCGCCAGTCGAAAAGAAACTGCTCGCTCCTCTCAGCGCTCTCGATGAGCTCGCCCGTCAGTACAGGTAGCCATGGCAACAGACTGTAGCCTCGCCGCTGTTCGAACGTCTGCGCCATCTGTGGCGCCCATGTCTCCCACCCCGCCTCGTAGCTGTCTATCAGCAGATATTGGGGCATGCTTCCCGTCTGCTGGTACATATCCAGATAAGTTGTCAGGAAACTCGTAAAGGCTTCCTTGTCTAGCTTCGTCACCTCCAGTCCCGTCGCCTCTTTCGATGCCGGGTGATTCTGCTTGCCCGTCAGCGTATAGCCGAAGCGCAGTATCTTCCAGTTGCCCTTGGGCGCCTCCCATGTCAGCCGCCCGTTGGCGTCCATCTTGGCCGTTAGGTCTATCACGTCCTTCAGGGCTGTCCCCTCACCGTTTGTCGTCGGGTTTGCCATCAGGTCCGATGGTGTCGCAAAGCCCGCCTTTTCCTCTGCGTGGTTAATCTTCGATACCGTGTAGAGCATCAGTTCCGGTTCGCGCTGCCAAGGCGTGTCATATACCACGCGGAAGAACCGCCCCTTTGTAGGTGGAATCTCTATCGTTTGCCGTTCTGTCCCTCCGTGCGGAATGTCGCAC
>Ga0247609_10001313_pt1 | contig 30219 bp, 24 predicted proteins | sample 172DNAGHGlowgp2_FD_193487 | JGI IMG/M metagenome (GOLD analysis project Ga0247609, IMG submission 193487) | Sheep rumen microbial communities from Palmerston North, Manawatu-Wanganui, New Zealand - 1728 DNA GHGlow gp2 | ecosystem: Host-associated > Mammals > Digestive system > Stomach > Rumen ... | reverse complement strand
AGAAGTGTCAACAAAAACAGCACAGCTTTTTCGCTTGTGTCTATCGATTCAGTACGACTACAAAACTACTGTCTACTGTTTCAGTTAATGAAGAGAAAAAGTGTCTAGTGAAATCAGGAAAAGTCAAGGAACCAGCTCTTAATAGGTTTTCAGCGTTCGGTCAAATACATTTCAGCGCCCGCCGCAAAGTATTTCAGCGGGCGCTGAAATACTTTGCGGCGGGCGCTGAATTCCAGTAACCCCGTACCTCTCTCCCTCTTTCCCCGTACCTCTCTCCCCTTTACCCCGGCAGTTTCTCCCTGACACTCGGCACCTCTCCCTGGAGAAGTGCCGTAAAGCATCGCACTATTAAGTAGAAAAAGAGAGCCCGGACCATCGGCCCGGGCTCTCTTTTTATTAATATCTCTTACTACTTATTCGCTTCGGTCATGTCACCCTCGATGTAGAGGCGCGTCATTTCCACTTTGCCGTTGGTACGTACGGTAATGGACTTCTTGAAGTGGCCGGGGAACTTTCCGGCGCCGTTGTACGTCACCTTGATCTGACCGCTCTCGCCCGGCTTAACAGGGTCTTTCGTGTATTCGGGAACCGTGCAGCCACAGCTGGCAACGGCCTGGTTGATAATCAGCGGCTGGTCACCGGTATTCGTGAAAGTGAATACGCACGTTACCTTGGACTCATTCTCGGAGAATGATCCGAAGTTATGCGTCAGTTTGTCGAACTTGATTTCAGCCTGGGCTGATGCAAATGAGATGCCGCAAACCAGCAGCAATGACATGAGTAAAAGCTTCTTCATCTTCTCTATTTTTTTATGTTTATTTGCTTTTTTGACGTATATCGCTCGCAAAAGTAAATTATTTTTCTTATATATAAACACATAAGCCTGTGTTTTTCAAATTATTTAATAATTCGAAACATTAATATTTCATAATTCGTCACCCTTTTCTCGTAATTATTAACTACCTTTGCAGCCGCATAAAGAATGACTTGCATGAGAAATAAGAGTTTACTGCTTTCCCTTGTACTCCTGATGCTGACGTTGGCAACACAGGTGTTGGCATACGACTTCAAGAGTGGGGAGCTCTACTATACCATTGTTTCCCAGCGCGACAAGACGGTCGAGGTGGCTTACGGCAAGACGACCTATTCCAACCGTGTGGTGGTGCCGGCCCGCGTGAAGTATCAGAACAAACTGTGGGAAGTCATCGGACTGGGTACTGACGCGTTCTACGGTTCCAACAAGTTGACGGAACTGGTGCTGCCCGAGGGCATGAAGTACATTGCCGGTGGAGCACTCGATTACTGTTCGAGCCTGACGAAGCTGACGCTGCCCGAGGGCATCACGTTGAGAAGCTATGCGTTGCGCCATTCAGGACTGGTGTATCTCCGGGTGCCAGGCACGGCACGCCAGTTAGCCGACTACCACGGACAGCTGTCTAACCTGCAGTGGCTGACCGCTGTCGAACTGGCTGAGGGCGTAGAAACCATACCCGTGGGAGCCTTTCAGTTTGACTCGAAGCTGGAGCGGGTGAAGCTGCCCAGCACCCTGCGTCGCATCGGCAAGCATGCCTTTGTGGGCTGCGACTCGCTGAAAGTGCTTGACATCCCTTCCAGCGTAGAGACCATGGGACGTGTGGTGGATTTCGGCGAGTGTGCCCTGCGTGAGATACATGTCCACTGGACCATGCCCATCCGTATTGCTCCCGGCACGTTTCCGAGGGAGACCTACCTGAATGCCGTGCTCTATGTTCCTAAGAACACCAAAGTGTGGTACCGTCAGACGGTAGGGTGGAGGAACTTCAAGAATATCGTTGAAGTGGAGTAGTGGTTTACGGGTTTACAGAAAAAGAGAACTCAGAACAGATAACATTAATATATATATATGTATAGAAGTAAAACATGTGGTGAGCTTCGGCTCGCTGATGCCGGCAGCGTGGTAACACTGGCCGGATGGGTACAGCGTTCGCGTAAGATGGGCGGTATGACGTTCGTTGATTTGCGCGACCGTTATGGTATAACACAGTTGGTATTCAATGAGGCAAAGGATGCGGCGCTTTGCGAACAGGCAAACAAGCTGGGACGCGAGTGGTGCATTCAGGTGAAGGGTACGGTCAATGAGCGTGAGAGCAAGAACAAGAACCTGCCGACTGGCGAGGTGGAGGTAATTGCTACTGAGCTGAACGTGCTCAGCGAGAGCCTGACACCGCCGTTCATCATTGAGGACAATACCGATGGCGGCGATGACCTGCGCATGAAGTACCGCTATCTGGACTTGCGCCGTAACTGCGTGCGCAAGAACCTCGAGCTGCGTCACCGCATGACCATCCTCATTCGTAATTTCCTCGACAACCTGAACTTCATCGAGGTGGAAACGCCTATCCTGATTGGTTCGACACCTGAGGGTGCCCGCGACTTCGTAGTGCCTTCACGCATGAACCCGGGACAGTTCTATGCCCTGCCGCAGAGCCCGCAGACGCTGAAGCAGCTGCTGATGGTCAGCGGTTTCGACCGTTACTTCCAGATAGCCAAGTGCTTCCGCGACGAGGACCTGCGTGCAGACCGCCAGCCGGAGTTCACACAGATTGACTGTGAGATGTCGTTTGCCGACCAGGAGGATGTGCTGCAAATCTTCGAGGACCTTGCCCGTCACCTGTTCAAGGAGGTACGTGGCGTGGAACTGCCCAAGCTGCAGCGCATGACGTGGCACGAGGCGATGCGCCGTTTCGGTAGCGACAAGCCCGACCTTCGTTTCGGCATGGAGTTTGTGGAACTGATGGACGTGCTGAAGGGCACGGGAACGTTCCCCGTCTTCAACGAGGCGGAGTACATTGGCGGTATCGTGGTGCCTGGCTGTGCCGACTACACCCGCAAGCAGCTCGACCAGCTGACCGACTTCGTGAAGCGCCCGCAGGTGGGCGCCAAGGGCCTGGTCTATGTGAAGTACAACAGCGACGGCACCGTCAAGAGCAGCATTGACAAGTTCTACGAGCCTGAGGTGTGGGCCAAGCTGAAGGAGGTGACAGGTGCCAACGACGGCGACCTCGTGCTGATTCTCAGCGGCGACAAGGCCAACAAGACACGTACACAGCTCTGCACCCTGCGTCTGGAGATGGGCGAGCGCCTCGGCCTTCGCGACAAGGACAAGTTCGAGTGCCTGTGGATTGTTGATTTCCCGCTCTTCGAGTGGAGCGACGAGGAACAGCGCCTGATGGCTACCCACCATCCGTTCACCCTGCCGAATCCCGACGATATTCCGCTGCTTGACACCGCTCCCGAGAAGGTACGTGCTGTGGCTTACGACTTCGTCTGCAACGGTATCGAAGTGGGTGGCGGTTCACTGCGTATCCACGACGGAAAGTTACAGGAAAAGATGTTCGAGATACTGGGCTTCACGCCCGAGCGTGCCATGGCTCAGTTCGGCTTCCTCATCAATGCCTTCAAGTACGGAGCACCCCCTCATGCAGGCCTGGCCTTCGGACTGGATCGCTTCGTGAGCATCATGGCAGGACTGGACAGCATCCGCGACTGCATCGCCTTCCCGAAGAACAACAGCGGCCGTGACGTTATGCTGGATGCACCTGGGGAACTGGATCCCAAACAGCTGGAGGAACTGCAGTTGGCTGTAGAACTCCGTTCGGACTCCTCCTTGCAAGACAAAGAATAAATTTCTTTGAGCTTGCCTCGCTTGTCGCTTGACTTACATCAAGAATAAGGCTTGTTCGTGTAAAAACTGCTTATAATCAGTTACTTAATGTTAAGAAAAGTTCTATCTTTGCACACAGAAATTTGAGAGGATAACTTCGAAATAATTTCAATACGTGTGTTTTAATATTAAAGAACTATGGCAGAAAAGAAAACAACAACGAAGAAGGTTGCAGCTCCCAAGGCAGCTGCTGAGCCCAAGAAGGCACCTGTGAAGAAGGCTGCAGCTCCTAAGAAGGCAGCTATTGTACTGAATGCTGAGAACGCTGGTTTCAAGGCAGGCGATGTTTATCAGGCTCTGGCAGCAGCTGGTAAGGCACTGACCGTTAAGGAAATTGCCAAGGCTGCAAAGATTAGCGAGGAGGAGACTCTGCTCGGTATGGGATGGCTCTTCAAGGAGGGCAAGATTGTTGAGGCAGAGGCTAAGATTACATTGGCTTAATCCGAAATAACAAATAATAAAGAAGGCTGGTAGCGCTTGTGTCTTACCAGCCTTTTTTTTCTCTCACACATCATCCGTAAACCTTCATCCGTAATCTTAATAATGACGTACGAACAGCAGATTCTGGACATCCTGACAGAAGCCGGCGAGCACGGTATTAGCGTGCAGTCCATTGCCCGCCATGTCTATAACTTGAATTGTACGCTGTTTCATACGCCAGATTTTTCCGAGATTCATTCTTTTGTTCAGCAGTATCTGCTGCGTAACAGCAAGTCGTCGCAGTCTCTCATTGAGCAGACGGGACGGCGCGGTTATTACCGGCTGAATACCGTCGGCTCTGCCGATGCCCGTCAGCTGATGCTCCAGTTCCGTGAGGAGCATGAACAGCAAACGGAGACTTCTGACGAGAAGTCTCCGCAGGATCTTTCACTTAGTCTGTTCGATTTTGAAGACTAAGGCTTGTGTTCGTGATATACCGTTTCGTATAATTCCAATAGCTGCTCTGTCGTCTTTCTCCACGAGAAAAGTTTTGCACGTTCCAGTCCTACCTCCTTCTGATGCTGGTAGAATGTGCTGTCAGTTTCCAGTCGGAGCATCATGGCAGTTATCTCTTCTACGCTCTCTGGATTGACGAGGATTGCGTTTGGTCCACCAATCTCGGGCATGGACGAGGTGTTACTGGTAATGACAGGTGTGCCGCAGGCCATCGCTTCCAGCAAGGGTATTCCGAAACTCTCACGCAGTGACGTGTAGAGGAATGCGAAGGCGGCATTGTAGATATAGGGCAGGTCGCTGTTGACGATGTATCCCGGTGTCTTGATGTGTTCGCGGATATGTCCGATGTCATTGCGGGCAATGATGTCGTCAAAGTACTTCTTCTCCAGGTCGGCCATCAGCAGCGGACGTTTCACCTCCGACTGCTCCAAGTATCGGGCGTAGGCTACCAGTGTACGTTCGGTATTCTTCTTCGGGTCAGTGTTGCCGAGGAAGAAGAAAAAGCCCGGCTTGTCAATGTATTTCCTGTATACCCCCTCCTTGTCATTGACGGGGCGGAACCAGTCGTTGTAGCCGTTATAGATCATGGCTATCTGCTGCTGGGGAAGTTGCAGCTTTGTCAGGATATTATGCTTCTCAAAGTCAGAGACGGTGATGATGCGTTTACATTTCTTCAGGACGCGTGGCACGACAAGTCGGCGATACAGCCAACCCATATTCTGGTAAAGAGACTTGTTCGCCTTGTCACGCGGCTCTAGGAAGATGATGTCGTGAAGTGTTAATACCAACGGGATCTTGCAGAAGATGGGGGCCGTGTTACTTGTACAATGTAGTATCTCGACACCTACTTTGCGTGCAGCACGGGGTAGGGCAAACTGCTCCCATAGCGGATAGGTGGGACAGTTGACCTCGATGACATGCATGTTGTGGGTGTCCTGCACGCAACGGTCCTCACCAGGTCTGACGAAGATGAAGTACTCGTTGTGCGTGTCCATCTTCTGTATCTCCTTGATTTCCTGAAGCACCACATAGTCCATGCCGTGCTTGTTCTTGCGGAAGATTCGCTGGGCTTCAATTCCTATTCTCATATCTGATAACTGATAACCGATAACTGATAACCGATAACTAAATACTCTTGACCACTTTTGCAGGCACGCCTGCAACCAATGAATGATCCGGTACGTCTTTGGTGACCACAGCTCCAGCGGCCACGACGACATGTCTGCCGATGGTTACGCCAGGCAGGATGACCGCATTGGTGCCAATCCATACATCGTCGCCTATGGTGACGGCCTTGGTGGAGACACCCTGTTCATCAATGCGAAGGCCGGCGTCCTCGAAGTTGTGGTTCAGGGCCGTCACGGTGATGCCCTGTGCCAGGTTGACGTGGCTGCCTATGGTGACCGGTCCGATGACGGTACAATGCAGACCGATACGGGTATGGTCGCCGATGATGACGTCGCCCACAGCATTGTTGATGCAGGCAAACGACTCAATCACGCTGCGCCTGCCCAGCGAGAACTTACGGTAGGGTGGGGTGTCCATCCTGACGCTGCCGTAAATCTTCGAGCCCCGTCCGCGGTGCTGATAGAGCGGAGCCAGCAGGCGGACGTACCATCGTGGCCTTGCGTCACGCTGGTTCATGATGACATAGTCCAGCAGGCGCTTTATTTTCGGACTGCCTTTCATTGTCTCGCGCAGTTGTTCTTTCATTCGTTTTAGGTCATCTTGTTGTTTCTGACGGCAAATATACGAAGAATCGCTGCTACTTCCTCTAAAATACGGGGCTTTTTCTTCGGTTTAACGTTTTTTTTGTTTTTCAGCCCCCTTCAATATCCACATAAATGATGATTGCACGGTTGTGGAAAAAACAGTACCTTTGCACCCGAATTTACAAAAAGTACATAAGTATAATGAATAAGAAAAGTGTTTTAGGATTGTTTATGGCACTGGCTTCAGTGCCTGTCTCTGCTGATGTTATTGATGTGAACGACACGTCGAAGGTGCAGAACCTCGACGAGGTGATAGTGGTGGCACAGCCCAAGGAAACGGCTATGCTCCGCCTGCAGCCTTTGAGCAGCAACGTGCTGACGAGTTACGAGATGCGCCGTCTGCAGGTGCATGACCTGAGCCGACTGAGCGACTTCGTGCCCTCGTTCCAGATGCCGCAGTATGGCTCACGCCTCACGTCGTCACTCTATATCCGAGGCATCGGTTCACGCATCAACAACCCCGCCGTGGGCGTGTATTACGACAATATTCCGCTGATGTCGAAGTCAGCATTCAATAACCATTTCTATATGGTTGACCGCGTCGATGTGCTGCGTGGCCCGCAGAGCACGCTCTACGGACAGAACACCGAGGGCGGACTGGTGCGCATCTATTCCAAGAACCCCATGCAGTATCAGGGTACGGACATCCGTCTGGGCATTGGAACGGGACTCTACTCGAACGTGGAAGCGGCCCATTATTATCGGCCCAGCGACAAGCTCGCCTTCAGCGTTGCGGGTTTCTACAGTGGACTAAAAGGCTTTATTAATAATCAGAATTTTGACCAGAAGAATGACCTGACGAACGAGGCTGGCGGAAAGATGAGGCTGATCTTCCAGCCAAACAGTAAGTTGTCTTTCGACTGGACGGCTGACTACCAGTATGTGAACCAGAATGGTTTCGGCTATGGCGAGTTCTATCCCGAAGGTACGCTTATTCCACCTGGAGCTGGCCCTGCTGCTTACGATGATGTACAGGACCCTGCAACCACCATCATGAACGGCTACAAGCGTAACATGCTGAATACAGGACTGAGTATCTCGTACGAAATGCCGACGCTGCTCTTTACTTCGACTTCCAGTTACCAGTTCCTGCATGACAAGACGCTGATGGACCAGGACTACATGACACCTGACTACCTGCAACTGCAGCAGTTTCAGAAGATGAATGCCATTACGCAGGAATTCGTGTTGCGCAGCAACCACTCACCACTCGCCACTCGTCGCTCATCGTTCGAATGGCAACACGCCAGCGGTTTGTTTGGCGCTTACCAGTGGCTGCGGACTGATGCCCCAGTTTTCTTTGGCAATGCCATTACTGACCCCATCGGCAGTGCCATTACCAAGGCGATGACCAATGCCATGATTCAGAGCATGGTAGCAAGGGGCATGTCACAGCAGGCAGCAGAGGCAGCAGTTGCCCGCATGGGCATCAACATGTCGGCAGAGATGGCAGTTCCAGAACTGTTCCATACGCCCACACTGAACCTCGGCGTGTTCCATGAGTCGAATCTTCTCCTGGGCGAACATTTGAAAATGACCCTTGGCTTGCGCCTGAACTATGACCGTGTGAAGATTGACTACGATGCATTGGCATATATGAACATGACGGGTGGAACAGCAGAGCGCCAGGCAACCTACCACCTTACTTCGCACTTGGTGGACAATCGTTCAAAAAGCTATACCCAGTTGCTGCCGAAGTTCGGCTTGACATGGCAGTTCGATGAGCATCTGGGTAACGTCTATGCCCTCGTGTCAAAAGGCTACCGTATGGGCGGATATAACATCCAAATGTTCTCTGACATCCTACAGACCGACCTCAATGCCCACCAGCAAGACGCCATGCGTGGCGACTACGACGTGGAGCATACGGCACAGGACTACGACGCTATTGAGGAGACCATCAGCTACAAGCCAGAGGAATCGTGGAACTACGAGGTAGGCACTCACCTCAACCTCTTTGACAATCGTCTGCATGCGGATGTCGCCTTCTACTACATGCAGATTCGTAACCAGCAACTCTCGGTAATGAGTCCGTATTACAATTACGGTCGCATCATGACGAATGCAGGTAAGAGCCACTCTTGTGGAGTGGAAATGACCTTGCGTGGCAGTGCCTTCGACAATGCCTTTGACTGGAGCGCATCGTATGCCTTCACGAATGCGAAGTTCGATGAGTACGACCAGCAGACAAGCTCAACGCCTTACACAGCAGACATTGTGACCATCAGTTATAAGGATTACTATGTGCCCTTCGTTCCGCAGCACTCGTTCAGCGCTGCAGGCGACTGGCACGTTGGGAAGTTCACCTTGGGTGCCAATGTGACAGGACAGGGAAAGATCTGGTGGGACGAGGCAAACACGTATAGCCAGAAGTTCTATGCCTTGCTGGGTGCCCATGCTGACTATGACTTCGGTCTCGTGCAGGTCAGCCTGTGGGGACGCAACCTGACGAACACGAAGTACAACACCTTTGCCGTACAGAGTTCTGCTGCCGGTGGCTCCCGCTACTTCGCCCAGCGTGCCAATCCCCTGCAGGTGGGCATGGACGTGAACATCCACTTCTAATGAAGGAACTGGGTTAGGAGTATGTTACCTGTTTGTTACCTGTTGGAGCATCAGGTAACATGCTTCAAACCCTTTCTACATCGATGTTTCAGGCCAGTCATGTTAAGTGTTACCTCTTTCTTGCAAAACGTCCTTATTTTGACAATCGTCACAAACATGTAGTTAGTCATAGATTAACTATAGGTTTGAGTAAGGGAAACCTATAGTTTGAGTAAGGAAAACCTGTAGTTTGAGTAAGGGAAAGTGCCACTTCTCGCGACGATATCCGGCACCTATCTCCCAGATATCCGGCACCTATCTCTCACTTTTCCGCTTAAAAGTTTTGTTTTTATTTTTCTTTTCTCTATCTTTGCAGATAGAATCTAAAACGATAAATATGAATCAGAACGAACGTACAGAACTGCACAAGACCATTTGGAAAATAGCAAACGACCTGCGCGGCAGCGTTGACGGATGGGAGTTCAAGGCATACGTCTTAGGCTCCATCTTCTACCGCTTTATCTCAGAAAATATCTGCGACTACATACAGCAGCTCATGAAGGAGGCAGGGCAGCCCGACTTCGACTACAGCACCATCAGCGACGAGATGGCAGAGCGCATCCGTCAGAAGATGGTGGAGGAGAAGGGCTACTTCATCCTGCCCTCGCAGCTGTTTCAGAACGTGGTGAAAAATGCCGACAACGACGAGAACCTGAACGAGCGGCTGAACAGCATCTTCCGCAGCATCGAGGCTTCTGCCGTCGGCACCCCGTCGGAAGACGACCTGCGCGGGCTGTTCTCCGACTTTGCCGTTGACAGCCAGGCATTAGGCTCCACCGTCATCAAGCGCAACCAGCTCTTGGCGAAGGTGCTCAATACCGTAGCCCAGATGAATCTTGGTAGCCGCTATAACGACACGGACAACGACACCTTTGGCGACACCTACGAGTTCCTCATGCAGATGTATGCCTCTGAGGCAGGCAAGAGTGGCGGTGAGTTCTTCACGCCCCAGCAGGTTTCGGAATTGCTGGCTCGCCTGGCATCGTGGCATAACCCGAACATTCAGAAGGTGTATGACCCTGCCTGTGGCTCAGGCTCGCTGCTTTTGAAGTTTGCCAAGACGGTAGGCAAAGAGAATCCCAACTTGAAATACTTTGGTCAGGAGGTGAACCCCACGACGTACAACCTCTGCCGTATCAATATGTTCCTGCACAACGTGAACTACGACAACTTCGACATCCGTCTGGAGGACACGCTGCTGAAGCCCCAGCACATGCAGGATGCCCCGTTTGATGCCATCGTCTCGAATCCCCCTTACTCGCTGAAGTGGGAAGGCAAGGACAATACCATTCTGATTAACGACGAGCGTTACAGCCCTGCCGGTGTACTGGCTCCTAAGAGTGCAGCAGATTTGGCTTTCACCATGCACATGCTTTGGCACCTCAGCGAACGAGGCACAGCAGCTATTGTTGAGTTCCCTGGTGTTCTCTATCGTGGTGGTGATGAAAAGAAGATTCGCCAGTATCTCGTAAAGAACAACTTTGTTGATACCGTTATCCAGCTGCCTGCCAACCTCTTCTTTGGTGTAGGCATAGCCACCTGTATCATCGTCTTGAAAAAGAGTGCCAAGAAGGATGCTTCCGTGCTCTTCATTGATGCCAGTAAGCTGTTTCAGAAGAATGGCAACAAGAACATCCTGCTGCCTGAGCATCAGGACAAGATTATGGAGCTGTTTGCAAACCGCAAGGATGAGCAGTACCTTGCCAAGTTAGTGAAGAATGACGACATTTTAGAGAACGATTGTAACCTCAGCGTCAGCAGCTATGTGGAGCAGGAGGACACCCGTGAGGTAATCAATATCGAGGAAGTGAATGCCAAGCTCAATTCCCTTATTGCTGAGGGAAATGAGTTGAATCAGAAGATAGAGGCTATTGTTAAGGAATTGGGAGAAGAGTAGTATGGTGGAGTGGAAGAAATTAGGTGAAATAGCTGAAATTGGTACAGGTTCTAATAATAGAGAAGATGCCTGTGAAAATGGACGCTATCCCTTTTATGTGAGGTCTAAAGATGTTCTAAGAATTGATTCATATTTATATGATGAAGAAGCCATTCTTATTCCGGGTGAAGGTGGAATTGGAGATATTTTCCATTATGTGAACGGGAAATATGGATTGCATCAAAGAACTTATAGAGTGCATTCTGTAACTGATGAAGTAAAGGGACGCTTTATTTATTATTATTTGTTTGCCAATTTCAAAACTTATATTAATACAAAATCGTATAAATCTACTGCTGCTTCAATAAGGAAACCAATGTTGTTAGATTTCCGTATCCCCATCCCTTCTCTTGAAGAGCAAACTCGGATAGTGGGCATCCTCGATACCTTCACTTCTGCTATAGACAACCTTAAGGAGCAGATAGCCCAGCGAAGAAAACAATATGAACATTATCGTGACCAACTCCTCGACCTTGAAGGAAAAGAAGGGGTGGAGATATTAAAGATTAAAGATATTTGTAGTAATATATGTTCTGGTGGTACACCTTCAACTTCTCATAAAGAATATTACGAAGGTTCAGTCAACTGGCTTAGAACGCAGGAAGTGGACTGGGGATATATATATGATACAGAAATAAGAATAACAGAAGATGCAATAGCTAACTCTTCTGCAAAACTTATCCCTGAAAATTGTGTAATTGTTGCAATGTATGGAGCAACAGCTGCAAAGGTTGCTATAAACAAAATTCCACTAACCACCAATCAAGCCTGCTGTAATTTAGAGATAGATAAAAGTAAAGCACTCTATAAATTCGTTTTTTATTGGCTGTGTAAAGAGTACCTGAACCTGAAATCTATGGGAGAAGGATCTCAAAATAATATTAATGGTCAAAAGGTAAAAGGGTATCCTATCCCCATCCCCTCCCTCTCCGAGCAGTCCCGCATTGTCAGCATCCTCGACACCTTTGAGGCGAGCATCCAGAACTTGGAAGCGCAGCTAAAGGAGCGCGAAAAGCAATATGAATATTACAGGAATAAACTGTTGACGTTTGAATAAATATGAGCAAGAAATCAATACGTTTTTTCAATGATAGAGAGGTGCGGGCCGTCTGGGACGAGGAACACAGCAAGTGGTGGTTCTCAGCCACAGACATCGTGCGCGCCATCAACGACGAGGACGATTATGTCAAGGCCGGCAACTACTGGCGTTGGCTCAAAAAGAAACTTAATACAGAGGGCATTCAACTCGTGAGTGTCACTCACGACTTCAGATTCCAGGCTCCTGATGGCAAACAGCGATTCGCAGATGCGCTTGATGCAGAGTGCGTTCAGACGGTAGCTCAGCATTATCCCAACAATCGTGCCAATGCATTCCTTAATTGGTTCACCTATAGCGATAATAGTATTGACGGACAAAGTAAGAAGAAGGCTTATACCCTTATTGAGAGTGGATTGTTGGACAGCATGGAACCAGGCACAGTGAAATGCCTTCAGCAGATTCACGCTTACCTCTTTGGAGGACTTTACGACTTCGCAGGACAGATTCGCACAAAGACGATTTGGAAGGATGGCACGCTGTTTTGTCGTGCTGAGTATCTGATGAAAAATCTGGCTATTATTGAGTCAATGCCTGAGACGACTTTCGATGAGATAGCAAATAAATATGTAGAGATGAATGTAGCGCATCCTTTTATGGAGGGTAATGGTCGCTCAACGCGCCTCTGGCTCGACTTGCTATTCAAGAAACGTTTGAAGTCGTGCGTGGATTGGAGTAAGATTGATAAGAAGGAATACTTGGCAGCCATGCAAAGAAGTACGACGGATGCTACTGCCATCAAAGCGTTGCTACAAGGTGCTCTGACCGATAAGATTGACGACCGCGAAATCTTCATGAAAGGTATCGATTATTCATATTATTATGAGCAGGAGGATTAAAATCTACGACCTATGGACGACTACAAAATCATAGTAGAGCAGGAGCACCAGACGGTGATGGCGCACTACGAGGTGCAGCCAAAGCCGGCAGAAGGCTACCAAAGCGAGGCCAGACTGGAGGCAGCGCTGATACAGCAACTGCAAAGTCAGGGCTACGAACACGTCAACGTGAAGAACGAGGACGGTCTGCTGCGTAACCTCAGACGACAGTTGGAGCTGCTGAACGACGTGGTGCTGAGCGACACGGAGTGGAGCCGCCTGCTGCCCATGATCAGCAATGAGCAGATGAACATTGAGGATAAGACGGAGATGCTGCAGGGCAAGGGCTACATTCTGAACCTGAAGCTGGACAACGGCCTGACAAAGAACATCAAACTCATTGACAAGCAGAACGTTTATAATAACCGTCTGCAGGTCATCAACCAGTATGAGGTAGAGGGAGCACACAAGAACCGCTACGACGTGACGATACTGGTTAATGGTTTGCCAATGGTGCATGTGGAACTGAAGAAACGTGGCGTACCCATCAAGGAGGCTTTCAATCAGATTAACCGCTACCTGCGTGACTCATTCTGGGCAGGCAGAGCTATGTTTGACTTCGTGCAGATTTTCGTTATTTCCAATGGTACGGAAACCAAATACTATAGCAACACCACGCGCTTTGCCAAGGAACAGGAAGCAACAGGAGGACCGCGAAAGCACAAGACGGATGGCCAGTCGTTTGAGTTCACTACCTACTGGACGGATCAGGAAAATACGCTACTCTGCGACCTGAGGGATTTTACCACCACCTTCTTTGCCAAGCACACGCTGCTGAACGTGCTGACGAAGTACTGCGTGTTCAACGTGGATAAGCAGCTGCTTGTGATGCGCCCTTACCAGATAGCCGCTACGGAAAAGATTTTGCAACGCATACAGACGGCCATCTACAACAAGTGGCAGGGAAGCATCCGCGCAGGTGGCTACATCTGGCACACCACGGGTTCGGGCAAGACGCTGACTTCATTCAAGACGGCACAACTGGCCTCGAGGATGGAAGGCATCTCGAAGGTGCTGTTTGTCGTAGATAGAAAAGACCTGGACTACCAGACGATGAAGGAGTACGACAACTTTGAGCCAAACTGCGCCAACAGCAATTCTTCTGCCCGTATCCTGCTGAAGCAGCTGAAAGACCCACAGGTGAGCATCATCATCACCACGATACAAAAGCTGTCGAACCTGATGAAGCCGAAGTTCTACGACACGGACGAACGGCTGCGTGAGTTGCTGCAGAAAGAGAACATCGTGCTCATCTTCGACGAATGCCACCGAAGTCAGTTCGGAGAGATGCGCCAGCAGATTGTCAAGCGCTTCAAAAAGTACCTGATGTTCGGATTCACAGGCACACCTATCTTTGCCGTCAACACATCGGCGGGCAGCAAGTATCAGACTACCGCACAACTGTTTGGCGGCGAGCCCGACAAGGACGGCAAGCCCACGAAGCCACTGCACACCTACACCATCATTAACGCCATCAGGGATAAGAACGTGCTGCCGTTCCACGTGGACTACAGTTCGACGATGAAGATGAAGAGCGACGTGGACACCAAGCAAGTTTGGGGCATTGATACGGATGAGGCGCTGCACGACCCGAGGCGAATCAGCATCGTGACACGTTACATACTGGAGCACTTCCGCGACAAGACCTGCGGGAAGTTCAACAGCATCTTTGCCGTTGACTCGGTGAAGACTGCCATACAATACTACAACGAGTTCAAGCGCCAACAGGCCGATGCCACAGCACCGCTGAAGGTGGCAACTATCTTCACCTACAATGCCAATGAGGCAGAAACTGACGAATGGGGATTCACAGACGACGAGAACCCGGAGAGCACCAGCGAACTTGACCCTACATCACGCGAGGCATTGCAACGTGCCATTGATGACTATAATCAGACGTTCGGCACGACGTTCTCTACTGACGGGGAGCAGTTCCAGTCATACTACAAGGACGTGTCGCTTCGCATGAAGAAACGCGAGGTGGACCTGCTCATCGTGGTAGGTATGTTCCTAACGGGCTTCGATGCCAAGACGCTGAACACGCTGTGGGTAGATAAGAACCTGAAGATGCACGGACTGCTACAGGCCTACAGCCGCACGAACCGCATACTGAACTCGGTAAAGACGTTTGGCAACATTGTCTGCTTCCGCAATCTGGAGGAAGCAACGAAGAAGAGCATCTCCATCTTTGGCGACGAGAATGCCGCAGGACTGGTATTCATGAAGTCGTTTGATGAATACTACAGCAAGGGCTACAAGGATGAAAAAGGCGATGAACAGGCTCCATATACAACGCTGGTGAAAATACTGCAGGAGAAATATCCTGTGGAGAAGATTGCCAACATCATAGATGACACCGAGAAGAAACAGTTTATCCGCCTGTTTGGCGGCATCCTGAAACTGCGGAATGTGCTGAGTGCGTTCGACGAGTTTACGCCAGACAAACAGCTGATACCAGAGATGCAGCATCAGGACTATCTGGGTTGGTACAACACGCTGTATGAGGAATTCAGGAAACCATCACACCCCAAGGAACGTGAGGACATCACCGACGACTTGGTATTTGAGATGGAACTGGTGAAGCAGGTGCAGATCGACATTCACTTCATTTTGCAGCTGGTACAGCAGTATCACGACACGAACTGTCAGGACAAGACCATCATAGTAAAACTGAGGAAGCAGATAGAGGCCAGTCCCGACATGCGCGACAAACGGGAACTGATAGAGAAATTCATCGACCAGATGACGCCCGAAAAAGGTGCCGACGTAGGAGAGCAATGGGAAGCGTACATAGAACGTGAGAAGAAGGCCGAGCTGGATGCCATCATCACCGAGGAAAGGCTGAAGCCAAAGGAAACGGAAGCCTTCATGCAACGTGCCTTTGCTGACGGTTATGTCACAGAGACGGGTACTGGCATTGCCAAGATATTGCCTCCGACCAATCCCTTCCTGCCTGAAAGTGGGGAGAAGAAGCTGACGGTAATAGAACGTCTAAAGGACTACTTGCAAAAGTTCATAGGGACTACGGAAGAGCAGGCAGCGATTCTTCCCATGTTCGAGGGAAATGCTGGTGCACCTGCACGAAAGCGTGAGCAGGCAAACGATGTGCGTTTCATTCCGCAGGGCTCGATACTGGAAGATGTGGAGGCCGACGAGCATGTGCGTGAACTGATAAAGAATATGATGGAGCCATCAGAGGGCACTACTATACTGAAGATTGTTGCTGAATGCCAGAAGGAGTTTGGTGAGACATATTTCAGTATGAGTCGAAAGGAGTGGCACCACCTGATACGCGACTATGTCAGGAAGGTGACTAACCGCCCAGAACTTCAGGAGGAAGAAGTATTCAGGTATGTGATGGCAGGGTGAGGGAAGAAGAAATATTGCCGTCTCGTTCAGAATGATGCTTGTTTTCTAATCGCAACACTAAGGCAAGTGGAATATCTGACGAGGCAAAAACATGGAAAATTTATAAACAATGTAGTGTTGCAGAGTGAAGGTATATGAAAAGAATGGCTTTGTTCTTAACCGTAGTACTTGCCCTGTCTTCGACAGTCTTCGGTGCCAATGTCAATACCACACAGGATAAGGACACGATGGCGCTTGGCAAGCTGTATTTCGTTAATGTCGAAGAAGACAAACAGCCCGTCATGACAGGCTTGACGCTGTTTGGAAACCGTTGCGGCACTGAGGCTTTCAATCACAAGCCTTACGCCACGGAGGGCATCCGCTCAGTTTTTGAATTGGATGAATGGATAGAGTTCTATCCGGAAACAAAGGCTGTGACAGATATCAAGGTGATGGTGTTCCAACACAAGGCCGACCAAGGCTTCTACCTGAAAAACGCTTTGAACGCAGACACCCCGGGCTATATTCAAGAATGTGACTTGAGAAAGGACCCTGACGCAGAGGAAACCAGTCAATGGGGCTCGTTCTACCTGCATCCCGAGGAGGTTGCCCCAGGCTACTATGACTTTGTTTTCATCTGCAACAACAAGGTCTTAGCCACTATGCTCACCAAGTTCTATAAACCCGAAGAACTTTACCTTAAGTCCGATTCGGAGTTGGAGGAACTGATGAAAGCCAGTAGGGAGTGAGATAAGGTTAAACCCGCATGAGCTCAGACATCACCATGTCGCTGATAAAGAGACCGCTTCGCGTCAAGGTAATGTGATGGTCGGAGCGTTTCAACAGCCCGTCGTCCAGGAAACGGCGGGCATTTTTCATGCAGTAGTCGCGCTCCTCGTCGGTGAGTGTAGTGAGGTCGAGGCCTTCGCAAGTGCGAAGGGCTACGGTAAGGCGGTCGTTGTAGCGCGTCCAGCCTTCGATGAGTTCACTGTCCTCCACAGGCGACTCGCCGTTCTCCACACGGCGGATATATTCGTTGACGTCGGCCACGTTCCATGAGCGCCGCTGTCCGTCATAGCTGTGGGCGGCGGCTCCCAGTCCGATGTAGGGCACGTCACGCCAGTAGCTGCTGTTATGGCGTGAACGGTAGCCTGGCTTGGCAAAGTTGCTGATTTCGTAATGCTCGTAGCCAGCGGCAGAGAGCTTATCCATGAGCAGCTCGTACATCAGGCGCTCGGTCTCCTCATCGACTTCGTGGATGAGGCCCTGCTGCAACTGACGGTAGAGTGGGGTGCCTTCCTCGTACATCAGGCAATAGGCGGAGATGTGTTCCACACCGAGTGCCAGGGCGTCGTCGATGTCCTGCTCCCAGTCAGCGAGCGACTCCTGGGGGAAACCGTACATGAGGTCGATGCTGATGTTGGCGATGCCTGCCTGACGAAGCCGTTCGACAGCCTGCGGCACTTGTGCCGATGTGTGGCGACGGTTGAGGAAGCGCAGACGCTGGTCGTCGAAGGTCTGGGCACCCATGCTGACGCGGTTGATGCCCAGCTGAGGCAGGGCCGCGGCGTATGCAGAAGTGACGTCGTCGGGGTTGCACTCGATGGTGACTTCGACCCCTTCCTGCGTGGAGGGAAGCTGATACACCTTATTTATATATAGGAAAAGCTGTTCCAACTGTTGGATGGTCAGTTGCGATGGTGTGCCGCCGCCCAGGTATATCGTGTGGTTAGCGGTTAGCGGTGGGCGGCGAGTCTCCATTTCCCTGCATAGCGCATCGACGTAGCGCTGGCGCAGTTCAAGCAGCGTGGTCGAGTAAAAGCCGCAGTAGGTGCAACGGCTTTTACAAAATGGAATATGTATGTATAATCCTGCCATTTTGCATACAAAAGTACTAATAAAGTTTAATACTTGAAACTTTTTCTTGGTTTTTTCAAGTAAAATGTCTAACTTTGGCTTCGCATTTTTTGAAAATAAACCTAAAACGATAATTATTATGAAAGTTTATCAAACAAACGAAATCAAAAACATTGCACTCATTGGCAGTGCGGGTAGCGGCAAGACTACTCTTGCCGAGTCTATGGTCTATGAAGCCGGTATCATCAAGCGTCGCGGCAGCGTAGAGAGTAAGAACACCATGAGCGACTACTTCCCTGTGGAACAGGAGTATGGCTATTCGGTGTTCTCTACTGTTTTTCATGTAGAGTGGAACAACAAGAAGCTGAACATCATCGACTGTCCGGGTTCTGACGACTTCGTAGGTGGTTCAATTACCGCCATGAACGTTACCGACCAGGCTGTCATCCTCGTCAACGGCCAGTATGGTCCTGAGGTGGGCACGATGAATGCTTTCCGCAACACTGAGAAGCTGAAGAAGCCGGTTATCTTCCTCGTGAACCAGTTGGACCGCGACAACTGCGACTTCGACCAGATCTTAGGTCAGCTGAAGGAGGTGTATGGTCCGAACTGCGTTCCCGTACAGTATCCTATCGCTACCGGTGCCGGATTCAACAGCGTCATCGACGTGCTGCTGATGAAGAAATACTCCTGGAAACCCGAGGGCGGTGCTCCCATTATCGAGGACATCCCTGCCGACCAGCTCGACAAGGCCAAGGAGATGAAAGCAGCCCTTGTTGAGGCAGCTGCTGCCGGTGACGACACGCTGATGGAGAAGTTCTTCGAGAGCGAGGACTTGACCGAGGACGAGATGCGCGAGGGAATCCGCAAGGGTCTCGTCACGCGTTCCATCTTCCCCGTTTTCTGCGTGTGTGCAGGCCGTGACATGGGCGTGCGCCGTCTGATGGAGTTCCTCGGCAACGTGGTACCTTTCGTCAGCGAGATGCCCGTCATCCAGAATACCGCCGGTCAGGATGTTCCTGCCGACGCTTCAGCCCCCACGTCGCTCTACTTCTTCAAGACTGGTGTGGAGCCCCACATCGGTGAGGTGTCCTACTTCAAGGTAATGAGCGGTACCGTGAAGAGCGGCGACGACCTGACCAATGCCGACCGTGGCTCCAAGGAGCGCATCGGTACGCTGTATGCCTGTGCCGGTGCCAACCGAATCCAGGTTGACCAGCTGGTAGCCGGCGACATTGGTTGTACGGTGAAGCTGAAGGACGTGAAGACAGGTAACACACTGAACGGCAAGGATATTGAGTACAAGTTCGACTTCATCAAGTATCCTAACTCCAAGTTCTCGCGTGCCATCAAGGCCGTCAATGAGGCTGAGACGGAGAAGATGATGGCTGCCCTGCAGAAGATGCGTCAGGAAGACCCGACATGGGTTGTGGAGCAGTCGAAGGAGTTGCGCCAGATCATCGTCCATGGCCAGGGTGAGTTCCACCTGCGCACGCTGAAGTGGCGTATGGAGAACAATGAGAAAATCAATATCGAGTATGTTGAGCCGAAGATACCGTATCGTGAGACCATCACTAAGATGGCGCGTGCCGACTACCGTCACAAGAAGCAGTCAGGTGGTGCCGGACAGTTTGGTGAGGTACACCTGATTGTGGAGCCCTACACTGATGGCATGCCCGACCCGACATCGTTCACCATCAATGGTCAGGAGTTCAAGATGAACATCAAGTCGAAGGAAGAGAAAGACCTGGAGTGGGGCGGTAAGCTCGTATTCATCAACTCGGTTGTCGGTGGTGCCATTGACATGCGTTTCATGCCCGCCATCCTGAAGGGTGTCATGGAGCGCATGGAGCAGGGACCGCTGACCGGTTCCTATGCCCGCGACGTCCGCGTCATCGTCTATGACGGTAAGATGCACCCCGTTGACTCCAACGAACTGTCGTTCATGCTGGCAGCCCGTAACGCCTTCTCGGCAGCCTTCAAGGAGGCCGGTCCGAAGGTGCTGGAGCCCATCTACGACCTGGAGGTTCTCGTGCCTGCCGACTACATGGGTGACGTGATGAGTGACCTGCAGGGTCGCCGCGCCATCATCATGGGTATGGACTCTGAGGCCGGTTACCAGAAGCTGACGGCAAAGATTCCTCTGAAGGAACTCTCCAGCTACTCCATCGCCCTGTCGTCGCTGACGGGTGGCCGTGCTTCGTTCTCTACGAAGTTTGCAAGCTACGAGCTCGTTCCGAACGACATCCAGCAGGCACTCATCAAGGAGCATGAGGCTGAGATGAAGGATGAAGATTAACCACTTGCTATAATGACTGGCCCGATTGTCGTGTAAAACATGGCGATTGGGCCAGTTTTTATGTCTGATGCGGAGAATCGTCCTGCTGCTCCTGGGTGGTGTGTGGCTTCTTGGCGCCATGGGCCTGCTGAGCGGTTGTCGGCACGACGGCAGCCAGAGCATCCTGCCTGCTGCCTGTCGGCTGTCGCCGGGCGATGTGGTGTTCCGGCGCGGTGGCGGTGTTACCAGTCATGCCGTGCTCCTTGCCGACGGTGGCGGGGTATATTCGCATGTCGGAATCGTTGTTGACTCCTGCGGTGTGGCGATGATTGTCCATGCCGTGCCTGACGAGCCCGACTTCGAGGGCGACAGCGACCGCGTGAAGATGGAGCCGCCTGAGCAGTTTTTCCGGAAGTCACGTGCCGCACAGGGTGCCGTCCTTCGCCACCGTGACAGTCTGGCTGCACATCGGGCGGCCTTCGAGGCGCTGGCGGTCTATGGTCGTCATGTGGCTTTCGACCACGACTACGACGACCTCGACACCACCCGCATGTATTGCACCGAACTCGTCACCTATGCCTATCGGCGGGCAGGTTGTCCCCTGCAGGGCATCGGCCGTCAGCACCTGCGGTTCCTTGACATCGATGCCGACTGTGTGCTGCCCTCCGAACTCCTGCATTGCAAGGACTTACGACAAATCATTCAATTTTAAAACCATTCAAATATTAATATGATGAAGAAACTTTATTCTTTTGCTGCTGTCGTGCTGCTGGTGCTGGTACTGACAGCCTGTGGCAAGCACCAGCCCAACACCCCCGAGGGTGTGGCTACGGCAGCCATGAACTGTATCATCGACAAGGACTATGAGGGTTATGTTGACCTGATGTATTTCAAGGACGGTAAGGAACTGAGCAAGGAGCGCCGCCAGCAGCTCATCGTGCTCGTTGAGGACAAGGTGGGCGAGAAAGCCGACGAGAAAGGCGGCATCAAGGAGTTCAATGTCGGTATTCCCGAGCTTGACGGCGACAAGGGCACCGTGCCCGTGGAGGTCATCTACGGTGACGACTCCACCAAGAAGCAGAGCATTGCCGTCGTGAAGTCTCCCGACGGTGACTGGCGGCTTGATCCGGGGAAGTAGCTTCTTCCGTCTTTTAAGCGAGCAAAGGATGCAATAATCTTTAGTGCTAATTTTGTATAAGCAATTAAAAGCCCGTATTTTTGTTAACAATGTTAAATTTAACGGAAATTATTAACAAAAAGAACGGGCATTATTATCTTTTCTTGTATCTTTGCACCCAGAAAACAACAAACCATCCAGAAAGAAAACAAGCGCAATGAAGAAAAGTACGATATGGACCATCGCCATCATTATGGGACTCTCGTTCCTTGGACTGCTCTTCCTGCAACTGTCCTACATTGAGGACATGGCAAAGATGAAGAAGGAGCAGTTCGACGAGTCGGTCAACCGTGCGCTCTATCAGGCTTCGCGCAATCTGGAGATGAACGAGACCCTCCGTTACCTGGAGAAGGACGTGAACGCCACCGAGCGTCGTGCCTTCAAGCACGACTCTGTCAGCATAGACGGTCTTGACGGCACCATTCGCCATTCCCACCAGTATGCGGTGGCAGCCGACGACGGCACCGTCTATTCCTCATTCGAGCTCAACACGTTCAAGATGAAGCCTGCCAGTGTGCCCAAGGCCATGATAACCCGCAAGGACAAGAATACGCTGGCGGAAGCCTCGAAGACCATGCAGGAGATAGTACGCAACCGTTATGTCTATCAGAAGGCGCTGCTGGACGAGGTGGTCTATTCCATTCTCTATACCGCCAGCGACAAGCCGCTGAAGGAACGCGTCAACTTCAAGATGCTCGACCTTGACATCCGTGAGGAGCTGCTGAACAACGGCATCGACATCCCCTACCATCTGACCGTCTCCACCGCTGACGGACGCGAGGTCTATCGCTGTCCCGACTATTCCGAGGAAGGCGAGGAGTACAGCTACACGCAGCCTCTGTTCCGTAACGACCCCTCGTCGAAGATGGGCATCATCAAGATCCATTTCCCCGAGATGAGCAGCTACATTTTCTCCGGTGTTCGCTTCATGATTCCCAGCATCGTGTTCACCGGTGTCCTGCTCATCACCTTCATCTTCACCATCGTGGTCATCTTCCGTCAGAAACGCTACTCCGAGATGAAGAACGACTTTGTCAACAACATGACGCACGAGCTGAAGACACCCATTGCCAGCATTTCGCTGGCCGCCCAGATGCTTAACGACGAGAGCGTGCCCAAGACCGACCACATGATGAAGCACCTTGGCGGTGTCATTGCCGACGAGTCCAAGCGCCTCCGCTTTCTCGTGGAGAAGGTGTTGCAGATGTCGATGTTCGACAAGAAGGATGCCGTGTTCAAGAAGAAGGAGATGGACCTCAACGAACTGCTCGAGAATATTGCCAATTCGTTCACGCTGCGTGTGGAGCATACCGGCGGCAAGATCATGATGGACATCGGAGCCGTCGATTCCGCTATCTATGTCGATGAGGTACACTTCTCGAACATGATACACAACCTCATGGACAATGCCATCAAGTACCGTAACCCCGACAAGCCCCTCGAGCTGATGCTCCGGACGTGGAACGACGACAAGCACCTCTACTTCTCCATCAAGGACAATGGAATGGGCATCAAGAAGGAGAACCTGCGAAAGATATTCGACAAGTTCTACCGTGTGCATACCGGCAACAAGCACGACGTCAAGGGCTTCGGCCTCGGTCTGGCATACGTCAAGAAGGTCGTTGACCTGCACCAGGGCGAGATCAAGGCAGAGAGCGACCTCGGCAAGGGCACGAAATTCACCGTCAGCCTGCCGGTGATAAAGGAAGAATAGGCAGATTGAAGATTACAAATTAATAATAGTACTAACGTGGGGAAAGAGCAGTTGTTCAGACCCCCAACCCCCTCATCCGGGGGCTAAAAAAAGAATAACGATTATGGAAGAGAATTTGAAAATTTTGCTTTGTGAGGACGACGAGAACCTGGGTATGCTGTTGCGTGAATACCTCGCTGCCAAGGGCTACACCGCAGAACTCTGTCCAGACGGCGAGGCAGGCTACAAGGCCTTCCTCAAGACTAAGTTCGACATCTGTGTGCTCGACGTGATGATGCCTAAGAAGGACGGCTTCGCACTGGCACAGGAAATCCGGACGGCAAATGCCGAGATACCTATTATCTTCTTGACCGCCAAGACACTCAAGGAAGACATCCTCGAAGGCTTCAAGATCGGTGCCGACGACTACATCACCAAACCCTTCTCCATGGAGGAGCTCGTGCTGCGCATCGAAGCCATTCTGCGTCGTGTCCGTGGCAAGAAGAACAAGGAGAGCACCGTCTATCGTATTGGCAAGTTCACCTTCGACACCCAGAAGCAGCTGCTCTCCATCGGCGAGAAGCAGACCAAGCTCACCACCAAGGAGAACGAGCTGCTCGCCCTGCTCTGCTCGCATGCCAACGAGATCCTGCAGCGTGACTTCGCCCTGAAGACCATCTGGATTGACGACAACTACTTCAATGCCCGCTCCATGGATGTCTATATCACCAAGTTGCGCAAGCACCTGAAGGACGACGAACAGATAGAAATCATCAATATCCACGGAAAGGGCTACAAGCTCATCGCCCCCGAGGATGATGTCAGATAATGGTCTGTCATGAAACCATTTAAACCCTATATAGGAGTCGCACTGATCATCGTCGGTGCACTCCTTTTTCTGCTTCATCACCTCGACGTCATGTCCGGCAACCTCACCCTGCTCACAGGCTTGTTGTGCATCATTTCCGGCATCATCACCCATATTATTGTGCAAAAACACGGTGGAAAGTATTAAAGTCTGTTAAAGACGCTCCTAAATTGTACGTTGTAAATCGTTAAGTTGTAAATTATTCGTACCTTTGCACCCGCAATTTTGCAAACAACATAATTTATATTCATTTTAACAACATGAATCAATACGAAACCGTTTTCATTTTAACTCCCGTTTTGTCTGATGAACAGATGAAGGAAGCGGTCGCAAAATTCAAGAAAGTACTCACCGACAAGGGTGCAGAGATTCTGAATGAAGAGACCTGGGGATTGAAGAAGATGGCTTATGCTATTCAAAAGAAATCGACAGGTTTCTACTGCCTGCTCGAGTTCAAGGCTGAGCCACAAGTAATTGACGTTCTCGAAACCGCATTCCGCCGCGACGAGAAGGTAATCCGCTACATGACTGTGAAGCTCGACAAGTATGCTGCACAGTATGCTGAGAAGAGAAGAAACAAGTACGCTACAAAATCAGAGGAGGCTTAAGTTATGGCAGAACAGAGTGAAATTCGTTATTTGACTGCTCCTTCTATCGACACGAAGAAGAAGAAGTATTGCCGTTTCAAGAAGAGCGGTATCAAGTACATTGACTACAAGGATCCCGAGTTCCTGAAGAAGTTCCTGAACGAGCAGGGTAAGATACTTCCCCGCCGTATCACGGGTACCTCTCTGAAGTATCAGCGTCGTGTGGCTCAGGCCGTTAAGCGTGCCCGCCAGATTGCACTGCTGCCTTACGTAACCGATTTGATGAAATAAAATTAAGGAGGACGCAAAGCATGGAATTAATACTGAAAGAAGATATTATCGGTCTGGGATTCAAGAACGATATCGTGAACGTAAAGTCTGGCTATGGCCGTAACTACCTCATCCCTCAGGGAAAGGCCGTTATCGCTTCACCGTCAGCAAAGAAGATTCTCGCTGAGAACCTGAAACAGCAGGCTCACAAGCTGGCTGCCCTGAAGGCCGCTGCTGAGGAGAAGGCCGCCCAGCTCGCTGGTGTAGCCCTCGAGATTGCTGCCAAGGTCAGCGCAACAGGCCAGCTCTACGGTTCCGTAGGTGCTGCCCAGGTTGCTGAGGAGCTCAAGAAGCTCGGCAAGGAAGTTGACCGTAAGATCATCACCATGCGTGATGCCAAGAAGGTCGGCGACTACGTAGCTACCGTACACTATCACAAGGAAGTGCTCGTTGAGATTCCCGTGAAGGTTGTTGCTGAGAACGCTCCCGTCGAGGAAGAGGTAAAGGCTGAGCCCGTTATGGAGGCTCCTGCTGTTGAGGAGGCTCCCGTTGCCGAGGAGGCAGAAACAGAAGAGGCTACTGAAGCATAAATGCTGTAAAGCAACATTTATTAATGTGGAAATCCCGATTACCTGACGGTAATCGGGATTTTTTGTGTCAGTTTACCTTCACTGTGATTGTCTTCAGGTCGCTGTCGAGACTTGACGTACCCACCAGCAACTCGTATTGTCCTGGAATAACGCGCATGGTATTTGACTTTGCATCCCAGCACTCAAATCGTTCACGGGGGAAATCCATCTCGACAAGTTTTGTCTCACCCGCTTTCAGGCTCACTCGCTGGAAGGCACGTAGGGTCTTGGTGGGGCCCTGCTTGTCGGCAGGCCTGTGAACATATACCTGCACAACCTCGTCGCCGTCACGGTCTCCGGTATTGCTTACTAATATACGTACCTTATTATATATGTATTCTGGTTCTCCCAGTTCAAACGAGGTATAGCTCAGTCCATAGCCAAAGGGGAAGAGTGCTTTGCCGCGGAAATAGCGGTAAGTGCGGCCCTTCATGGTATAGTCAAGAAAGTCTGGCAGATCATCGGTCGTGCGATAAAAAGTGAGGGGTAGCTTGCCGCTGGGGTTATACGAACCCAAAAGCACGTCGGCGACAGCTTCTCCGGCACGCTCTCCACCGTACCAAGCTTGTATGATGGCATTACAACGCTCGGTCTCAGGAGCCATGGCAATCGCTCCTCCCGAACAGTTCACAAAGATGATCTTCTTGCCGGCATCATGCAACGTCTTGAGCAGGGACCGCTGTACGGCAGGTAGTTCGATGCTCGTTCGATCTCCGCCATTGAATCCTGGTTCTGCCACCTTCATCTCTTCACCCTCTAACTGGGGTGAGATGCCACCCACGAAAATGATGGTGTCGGCCTCTCCGATTTCTGTAAGCAGCTGCTCATTGCTTGGTGTGGTACGCTTGAACAGGTCAAACTGCATGGCAGCCAAATCCTCTATTTGAACATAATCGATGCGGATGCGGTAGGTCTCTCCCGAACGGAAGGTCATTTCATGTTCACGGTAGTCAATGCGATGACGTGATTTCCATTGTTCAATGACCAGTTGATCATTGATGTAGATACGTATCTTGTCGTCACTACCTTCGCGAAGCGTCAGTACCTCGTCCTCGGTGGGGGTAAAGGTTGCTTCGTAGCGGGCGGAGAAGTTTTCGAGATTGACGCCAGGTGCGAACACAGTGGCTCCTCCGTTGCTTTGGTTGATAGGTTCGGTCATGATGGCTGTGGCAGCTGGTATTCCCTTCCATTCGGTATTGTTCCAATAGGTGGCTTGCATGCCTGGATAGCCGTTAGGGGTGCGCAGCCTGTTGAAACGACTCTCGTGAACCTCGCCACGTGTGAGTCCGCACCCACGGATATAGCGTATGTCGCCTATCTGCCGACGAATGCCCTGTAAGATGGTTGTGGTTTGAGTCGGGTAGCCTGAATAATTGCCCCAAAGCATGGTGGAATCGTTGGCGTTAGGCCCCATGACGATGAGGTGATGAGGGGTGAGTGGTGAGGAAGTAAGGGGAAGTATTCCATCGTTTTTTAGTAATACGATACTTTGATGTGCTGCGTCAAGTGCCAGTTGCTTATGTTCGGGACGTGCTACTACCTCTGGTCCAATTTTAGTCCAAGGTACAATCTCGTCGGGATCGAAATCGCCAACCTTGATACGTTCCATGAGCAGTCTGCGCAAGGAACGGTCAATATCGGTTTCCTTTATGTCTCCACGACGTATGGCTTCTGGCAATTTCAGGTAACTGGAACCACACTCTACGTCCGTTCCAGAGAGTACCCCTTTGGCTGATGCCGCAGCAGCATCAGCCGATACCCCGTGACGACCGGGTACGTAGAAGTCGTCTATGGCTCCGCAATCGCTAGTGATGATGCCGTCAAATCCCCACTCGTCGCGCAGAATGTGTTGCTCGTAGCGCGTGTTGCCACAGCAGGGCTCTCCGTCAATTCGCTGGTAGGCGCACATCACTTCGCGCACATTTGCCTCCTGTACTAATGCCTTGAAGGCAGGCATGTAGGTCTCCCACAGGTCACGCTCGGGAAGGTTCTCCACATTAAACTCATGACGGTTCCATTCTGGTCCGCTGTGTACGGCGTAGTGCTTGGCACAGGCCAGCAACTTCAGGTATCCGTTGCTGCCAGGTAGAGGTGTTCCGTCGTAGTTTACTCCCTGCAGACCGCGTACTACGGCAATGCCCATTCTGGCTGTCAGCCACGGGTCTTCACCGTAGGTTTCCTGACCGCGCCCCCAACGCGGGTCACGAAAGATATTGATGTTTGGAGTCCAAAAGGACAATCCTTGATAACGTCCGATAGCCCCGTGGCGTTTGGCTTCGTTGTTCTTTGCACGGGCTTCGTCGCTGGCAGCTGCAAAGCACTGATAGACAAGTGCATCATTCCAGGATGCCGCCATACCAGTAGTGATGGGAAACACGGTGGCAAAACCGTTGCGACCGATGCCGTGTAATGCCTCACTCCACCATTCAAACTGCGGGATTCCGAGTCGTTTGATGGCTGGTGATCCATTCATCATGAGACTTACTTTTTCTTCCAGCGTCAAGCGTTTTAACAGGTCGTCAGCACGCTGTTCTGCGGATAACTTGGGGTTTTGATAGGGCAGAACCTCCATTTGAGCCTTTACACTGACTGAGCACAAAAGGCTAATGCAAACTAATAATTTCTTCATTTTTCTCTTTTTTGTGGAGTTTTTCGTATTGAGTGATTGATATGATAGCGTATGAGCCAGTAGCTGCAGCCTATGAGTACATAGAGCATGGTGACTTGGAGCATGCTGGGGTGTAGTCCGTCGATACTGGCAAGGGGCAGACTGGCAACCCATGATGTCCAACCATTGAGCCATGATGCCAAAGTGGCGGGGACAATGGAGAAGGCAGCCTGAAGCACTGGCCAGAAACCCGTCAATAACAGCAGGAGCATAAGGTAGAGAATGACAGTTACCAGTGGAATGGATACATAGTTGGACAGCAGGAACCAAGGTGAGAATCGTCCGAAGTGAAAGGCTACTAATGGTGCAGTGCCAATTTGTGCTGCAACAGTTACTGCTGTTAGAGACTTGATGGAGGAAAGATACGATGGACAGGAGACAAGGGCATCGAAGATGGGGACGAAGAGCAGAATGGCGAGTACGGCAGCGAAGGAGAGCTGGAAGCCAACATCGAAGAGGGCATAGGGATTGCAACCCAGCATGATGATGGCTGTGAGGGCGAGTGTGTTGATAGGGGTTTTGCTCCGACCTAATAGTGAAACGAAGGCGTAGATACTGATCATGGTGGCAGCACGCACCACGCTGGACGGCATGCCTACCAACAGTACGAACGCCCAGGTGGATACTACGGTCAGCAGTTGGCTAAACAGCTGCCGGCGATGTTTGCGAAACAGCCATGCAAGCAACATGTAGATGATGCCGAGGTGCAGGCCGCTGAGGGCCAGCAGGTGGGATGTGCCTGCTATGGCGTATGCCTCTTTCTGTTCACGGCTCACGGCGGTCTTGTCGCCAAGTGTCATTGCTACAAGAATGGCATAATCATCTTGTTCCTTTATATTTACGCTTATTTGTTTGAGTATCTCATGACGTACGCCCATGAAGAATATCCGGCATCGGTCAATGGTGCTGATGTTGTCCAAAGAGATGTCTTCTCGATGCCAGCGATTGCGCCAGACGATGGTCTCTCCCACGTAGCCGCGGGTCTCCTGAAAGGTGCGATAGCTGCCCTGCGCCGACAGTGGTTTGACAACCGCCTCAAAGACGATTCCATTTCCAATGGTCAGTTGGCTGCTTTGTTTGTCGTGCATGAGTCGTAATTGGATTTTTTGACCTGTTGTAGTTAATAAGGCATCCATCCAAATGGTTTTGCCATGAACAACAGGTTCCGAGGTTACCACCGCCTGCCAGTTACATGTTTCCGTGGGCCATTGCACCTTGAACTTTGTCTGCTGGTGGAGGCACAGCAGGTATCCAAGGGCAATACATGCCAGTTCCAAGACAAGGCTTGTGTTGATGGCTTTCTTGACAAAGCTACAGACACCAGCGATGAGCAAAAGCAGTATGAAAACAGCATAGACGTAGGATATTGGCCACGAAACATAACGTCCGACCGTAATGCCTATAATCAGACAGACGGCCGGACGTAGTAGTGGTGCAATGACGGTACGTACCATGGTTGTTATTTCGGAAGACGCTTCAATTCTTCTTTGAGGTATGGGGGGGTGTAGCCCTTGGGGCTCTGTGCCACTTCTTCGGGGGTGCCGACAGTGAGTACCTCGCCGCCACGCCGTCCACCTTCGGGGCCCATGTCGATGATGTAGTCGGCTTGGCGTATCACATCGAGGTTGTGCTCGATGATGATGACGGTGTTGCCACGGCTGACAAGACGGCGTAGGACGGTCATTAGGATGCGGATGTCCTCGAAATGCAAACCGGTGGTTGGCTCGTCAAGGATGTAGAGGGTACGGCCGGTGTCTTTCTTCGAGAGCTCGGCAGCCAGCTTGATGCGCTGACTCTCGCCGCCGGAGAGGGTGGTGGAGGGCTGACCGAGCTGGATGTAGCCAAGTCCTACGTCCTGGATGGTCTGGATCTTGCGGAGGATGTCGGGGACTGACGCGAAGAACTCAACGGCCTGGTTG
>Ga0247609_10001311_pt1 | contig 30265 bp, 26 predicted proteins | sample 172DNAGHGlowgp2_FD_193487 | JGI IMG/M metagenome (GOLD analysis project Ga0247609, IMG submission 193487) | Sheep rumen microbial communities from Palmerston North, Manawatu-Wanganui, New Zealand - 1728 DNA GHGlow gp2 | ecosystem: Host-associated > Mammals > Digestive system > Stomach > Rumen ... | reverse complement strand
TATAATGAACTGTAATTTTGCAGTCGTCGCAGAACTCGAAAAAGCAATTTCAAGCAAGAAAAAGTATTTAGAAACTATCTTGGCTAGCATCGAGAAAGAACAGCCAAAGTGGGATGAACTTAGTTCCAAAAACAGCGAGTATAATAAAATGCGTGACGAAATGCGTGATGTCATAGCAGAAGAGAAAGAATTTGAAGGAAAGACCTGGAGTACGATTAGTGATGAGCGTGACAAGCGTTTTGCCAAAGAGCATCCTGAGTATGCAGCTTTCAAGGCAGAATACGATGCTGAGCATAAAGTATATTACGATCTGTGTGCGAAGCGTGATCAAGCGCAATCCTTTATAGAAGAGATACAGTCGTATCTTGACAAGATAGAGAAGCATAAGGATTATATGGAAGATAATAACATCGCTGCCTAGATGAATAATAGTTTCCTGGTCGCAAGGCAGGCAGGTCTTGCGACCATTAATTATATGCATAAGAAAAGGTATGGGAGCAATAGGCATTATAATTGCAGTTATACTCTGTGCGCCTATCGTGAAATTTAATGAATGGTGGGACAACAGAAAAGAAGAAAAAGAGACACAGCGTATGATAACAATGAATCAAGACGCAGTTGCACGTCAAATAGTGAACGACACATATGAAAGAAATACAAACGTTATGGAACAAACAAAAGGAACACGAGACTTGTTTCTGGAAACTCTATCAAAGATAGGGTGCCAATATGAATTGGGGGAAGATGAAGAAGATAGCGATAAAATCTATTTTGCCTACCAAGGAGAAAATTTTACTGCCAGTGCCAGTAATGATGGATTGTATGTTCACCTCTGGGATACCCACTGGGGGCATGTAGAGCTATATGATATTGATGAATTCGCTCGATTGAAAAAGGCCATCAATCTTTCTAACCTGAATTGTGCTACTATGGCGGTATATACTATTGACGAAGCAGGTAGCAATGTCGATGTACACAGCAAGTCAACCATACTATTTATTCCTCAAATTCCTGACTTGGAGAACTACTTGAAGCTAGAACTAAATGAATTTTTCCGTGCTCATCATTATGTAGGTAATGAAATGGTGAAACTAAGAGAACAAGAAGAATCGGCTGCGAGAACATAAAGAAGCATATACATGAGTAAAGTGATTGTCATATCGAACACGAACGAACTTGTCAGGGTGAAACCTGAACGAGTGGTTTATGTGGAGTCAGACGGGGACTACTCCACGAGGGTGCTGCATAACGAAGACACGAACGACACAATAAAAGAAACAAAGGAGACCCTAAAAAAGAATTTTCCCGAAGAATAAACAATGTAAAATAGATACAAATATGAAAACAAAAATGAAGGAACCGTCATTACTGACAAAAAAAGACATTAACAATATTTGTGGTGTTGAGATCATTAGTGATTCTGACGAAACCTTTTCTCAGAAGTGAAACTAAGATAATACTGGAGCAAAAAGCAAAACATGACAAGATAAAGAAAAGGCAATATGCGGTTCTATACGCCAGTGCAGTTATTGAGTGGTACTTGAACAATCACTAATTGCTAAAACAGCAAGAGTACATAAGAGTGATGGAGAAACGATATCTGTTATTTTATTTTCTCATAGCATTGTTGCTGGCTGCATGTTCAGACAAGGAGCAGGTGAAGATAAAGAAAGGTTCTATCTACCTGCAACCATACGACAACTTCACGCAGCAAGAAGCAATGAATTTGAAAAAGGAGCTGGACTTTCATCTTCAGGAGGTGTTGGCTGACTCGTTTGTAGTGGAAGTGTTGCCAAACAAGCCATTAACAAAGGACTTACTGAATGATGCACAAACCAGATACAAGGGTGAAAGAATAATCAGTTCACTTAAAGACAGCCCCTCCACCACTATTGCATTAACGCATAAGGACATCAGCATCGAGTACAATGGCAAGAAGGATTGGGGTGTTTTGGGTGTCTCGTTTCGCAAGACTCCACCATGTAATGCCTGTGCTGTTTCTGACTACAGACTGAAAAACAAGAAACGTGACTTCTGGAAGGTAGTGGTGCATGAATTCATACATACTCATTACGCATATTCGCATTGTCCCAAGGACAGTACACATTGCATTATGAAGGACGCCAAAGGTCATGCAGACTTCAGTAACAAGAACGGCTTATGTGGATATTGTAAAAACAGAATATGAAAAAGACGAAATTTGTGCTTATCGTGTTGGGCATTATGTTGGGATTACTCGCCATCAATATGCTGTTGCCAACGAAGATCCAGAACCCCGTGGAGGGATGTGGCAAGGAGAGCTATCACCCCAAGTCGTTCTGGCATCCATGGGGCGACCATCACCATCGTGGACGGTGACATCACCCTGCGCGAAGCCCACGACAAAGCATCCGCCGTAGAAGACCTGCTCAAAAGCCACTACGGACAGGACACCCACGTAGCCGTACATGTGGAGCCGAAATAGCAGACATACTCTGACGTATATTTATACTATTGCAATGAAATATCCGTCTGATTTCTTGTTTTTTCCAAAAATACCCTAAAAAGCGATGTAGCGCCAAAGTTGATATCACTCAAACAGAATATTATCATTTTATGAAAAAATTGAAAGAAGCACTTAACGATAGAGCCGGCGAAATATCTATAACATGGTTATGTTTTTTGAAGAGTATTCGTCAGAAGCCTTTTCAGAACGGCTACAGAGTTTGCCCTTACAGGATTTTGTGCAGATAGGAACTGCACAAATGGATAAAAATATAATTGTGCAGACACCATTTGCACAATTACCGCCAATACTCCTCCTGACGACTTTCTCAAATCATCTGGAGATATTAAACAGATGTAAGACTCTGGATCAACACATTTTCTATATCCTATAACTTACAAGGAACGGCTTAAGAACAAGGATTAAGAAGTTAACCCAACAAAGAAATAGCAGGGACTGGTTTTATCAAAAATAAGTGCACACCAGCCTCCCCTGTACACTCTAATGTGTGGGAAGGTCGGGAATCTGTTAATCTATAATTTCTTATACTCCCACGAAATCCAACGCATTCCGTTTGATGACGAGCGGATAGCGTTCGGGGTGGCGAAGACTGTCGATTTCGAGGTCGACGTCGAGGTCAGGCCACTCAATGGCCTCGGAACCACTCATCTGCACATTTAACACGCTGCGGATAGGCGCATCCTGCATCCATGGGATGCGGTTGTACGACAAAAAATAGTCGTGACCCAACACCGAGAGCATAATGCCCTGAGCGTTAATCATCAACACGCTTACCGATGTGTTGGCGGAATTGTTCTTTGAAACTGTCTGCATATTTCTCTACGATTTTCTTAATTTCATTCAACTTGTGTTCGGGAATTCCCGTGTTCTTGGCTAATTCCACACAAGGCTCCAGCCAATATTTGGCTTCATGGCTACCATAGAGCACATGAATGTGCATCCGTTCCTCCTCGTTGGAATATATCTTGAACGTGTATTCGCTCTCGCGTCTGAAAACTGGACTCATTATCTGTAATTTGTCTGCAAAGTTACAATAAATAAATGTAATGACAAAGATATTTGGTAACCAAATTTATTTTGCAAAGCCTATTTCGGCTTACTTGTGTTTGACAATTGTATTCATTTCATACAATAATCGGGGCACTTTGTACAAAGTGCAGCCCAATATTTTGGAGAAAACAATAAAGGGTATCACCGGGACGGGAACAGTGAGCACTAAAAACGGCTATCGTGTGTGCTGAATATGCCGTATCCTCAAGTTGGAAGTGCCGTATCCTCGTTCTCGAAGTGCCACTTCGTCAACTGGTTGACCCAGGTCACCAACTGTGGTGACGGAGGTCACCGAACGAGGTGACCCGTGTCACCAAACGTGGTGACCTTGGTCGCCCACCTACTTTACTTACTGGGATAGTTGACTTTCCCCTTGGGGCCGTCGAGCCTCAACGGGAAATTAATAGTTTCACCATCGTTTTGGCAGCCTCATCAGGGGCATTACCGCTGCCCAAACGGCGACGAACCTCTTCGTAGTCGCTGAGCATCTGCTCACGACGAGAGCCGTCAGGCAGCACCTGCTCCAGTTCATGACGGATGGACGCTACGCTGAACTTGTCGGCCACAAGTTCTGTCACGACTTCGCGGTCGGCAATCAGGTTGACCAGCGAGACATACTTGACGCTGAGGATATGGCGCTTCAGGAAGCCAAAAAGTGTTGCGAGCTTGGTATTGTAGCAGACCACCTGCGGCACACCAAACATGCAGGTCTCCAGGGTTGCCGTGCCGCTGGTGACGAGTGCCGCCGAAGCATTGTAGAGCAGCTGGTAGGTCTGACCGGAGCGTAGCACCTGAACCTGATAGCCCTGTGTAAACTGCTGATAGTAGTCATGGTCAATGGCAGGAGCACCAGCCACCACGAGCTGGTAGGCTTCGGTCAGATGGCGTGTTGCCTCGAGCATGCCAGGCAGATTGTCCTTGATTTCCTGACGGCGGCTGCCACAGAGTATGGCAATGATGGGTTTGTCGGCCAGCAGGTTGTTGCGATGCAGGAAATGGTCGTTGTCGGCAGGAGCTGTAGCGATGAACTCATCAACCTCGGCTTTCGTGGGATTGCCTACATAGTGTATGGGGTACTGGTGCTTCTGCTCGAAGAAATCAACTTCGAAGGGCAGTATGCTGAACAACTCATCGACATCGCGCTTGATGTTCTTGATGCGGTATTCCTTCCACGCCCATATCTTCGGGGAGATGTAGTAATAGACCTTAGGAGGATGAGATAAGTGGTGAGTGGTAAGCAGCGAATGGACATACTTGGCAATCTTGAGGTTGAAGCCCGGATAGTCGATAAGGATGACGGCATGGGGCTGCCACTCGCGGATATCTTCTTTGCACATGCGCATATTCCTTAAAATGGTCGGAAGATGGAGCAGCACAGGTATAAAGCCCATGTAGGCCAAGTCGCGGTAGTGCTTGACCAGCGTGCCGCCGACACTGGCCATCTGGTCGCCGCCAAAGAAGCGGAACTCAGCCTCGGGGTCTTCCCTTTTCAACGATTCCATGAGGCACGAAGCGTGCAGGTCGCCGCTGGCCTCGCCGGCTATCAGGTAGTATTTCATTTTTGGGGGAGTTAAGAGGAGTTAGGGGGAGTTAAGGGACATACGACAGAGCCGTCAGGTCTTGCAGCTGTTCCATAGCCTCGTATGCCGTGACGTCGATGCGTGTCGGTGTGATGGCTACATAGCCATGCTGCAGTGCCCAGTTGTCGGTGTCTTCTGCTTCTGGCTCATCGTTTGTATAGCTGCCCACCATCCACCAGTAGTCGTAGCCGCGGGGATGATGGCACTTGTAAATCTCATTACCCCACGTGCCACAGGCCATGCGACAAATGCGGACACCCTTATAGGTGGAAGGGGGAAGGGGAAGGGTGGAGAGAAGCGGGAAGTTCACATTCAGACACACGCCTTTGGGCAGTCCTTCACGCAGCACCCGAGTGGTAATAGCCTTGACATAAGGCTCTAACGGGCTGAAGTCGGCATCGTCACGATGGTCGCACAACGAGTAGGCCACGGAGGGGATGTACTTCATGCAGCCTTCCATAACCACACCCATGGTACCAGAATAGTGGGTGTTGACCGACCCATTGTCGCCGTGGTTGATACCGCCGAGCACTATGTCCGGGCGCCGACCGTCGCAAAGTTCACCCAGGGCCATCTTCACACAATCGACGGGTGTGCCATTGCATGACCAAATCTGTAGGCCCGGCTCTTCATGACGCTTGACCAGCGTGAGAGGCTGGGTAGCAGAGAAGGCGCAGGCCATGCCGCTACGGGCACCCTCGGGGGCACAGACAATGATGTCGCCAAGGTGACGCACCATCTCTACCAGACAGCGTATTCCCTTAGCCTGATACCCATCGTCGTTGGATATGAGTATCAAAGGTTTCTTGTTTTCCATCAATAAATATCGTTTAATTTGGTGCAAAAGTACAAAAAAATATGAATTATGAATTATGAATTATGAATTATTTAGTAACTTTGCACCCTATATAGCTGATTAGAAAGAAAGAAATGGGTAAAATCATAGCATTAGCAAACCAAAAAGGAGGTGTGGGCAAAACCACCACAACCATCAACTTAGCAGCTTCGCTGGCTACGCTTGAGAAGACTGTACTGGTGGTTGACGCCGACCCGCAGGCCAACGCTTCAAGCGGTCTGGGTGTCGATATTCAGGAGGTGGACTGCTCACTCTACGAATGTATCATTGACAAGGCTGACGTACGCGATGCCATTTATACCACCGATATTGAAGGGCTCGACATCATTCCGAGCCACATCGACCTGGTAGGTGCCGAGATTGAGATGCTGAATCTGGAAAACCGTGAGAAGGTGATGAAGCAGCTGCTCGACCCCATCCGTCAGGAATATGACTATATCCTCATTGACTGCTCGCCATCGCTGGGACTGATTACGGTCAACTCACTGACGGCAGCCGACTCGGTCATCATCCCCGTACAATGCGAATACTTTGCACTCGAAGGTATCTCAAAACTCCTCAATACCATCCGCATCATCAAGCAGAAACTGAACCCGAAACTCGAGATTGAGGGTTTCCTGCTGACAATGTACGACAAACGTCTGCGACTGGCCAACCAGATTTACGATGAGGTGAAACGCCACTTCCAGGAACTGGTGTTCAAGACGGTCATCCAGCGTAACGTAAAACTCTCAGAGAGTCCCAGTCACGGTCTGCCCGTCATCCTGTACGATGCAGACTCCATGGGAAGCAAGAACCATTTGGCACTGGCAAAGGAGATTATTAACCGTCAAAGCCACCTCTAAAAATATGGCAGTAAAGAAGAAATACAATAAAGCCGTGTTAGGACGCGGACTGGACGACATCGGCAGCGGCCGCGGACTGGATGCCCTGATTGATACCGGAGAGGTACACACTCAGGGGTCATCGAACCTCAGCGAGATTGACATCGTCCAGATAGAACCCAACCCCAACCAGCCACGAAGGGAGTTTGACCAGAATGCGCTGCAAGAACTGGCCACCAGCATCAAGGAACTGGGCATTATTCAGCCCATCACGCTCCGTCAGGCAGACAATGGTAAATACCAGATTATTGCCGGAGAGCGCCGCTGGCGTGCGTCACAGTTGGCAGGGCTGACAAAAATCCCGGCATACATCGTGACAGTGGAAGACGAGAGTGCCATGGAGATGGCTCTCGTTGAGAATATCCAGCGTGAAGACCTGAACGCCATAGAAATAGCGCTAGCCTACCAGCACTTGGCAGAGACCACCGGCATGACACAGGCCAAGATTTCTGAACGTGTCGGCAAGAGCCGTGCCGCCGTCACCAACTACATGAGACTGTTGAAGTTGCCGGCACAGGTTCAGATGGCATTGAAAAACAAGGAGATAGACATGGGGCATGCCCGTGCATTGCTATCCATTGACAGTCCGTCACAACAAATCAAGCTTTTCAAGGAAGTACAAAAGCAAGGCTACTCCGTACGTCGCGTAGAGGAGATTGCACAGATGCTGAAAAACGGAGAGAGCATCAGCAGCAAGGAAAAAGGCCAAGGTGCGAAAAGCAAGGGACTTCCCGAGGAGTTCAGCGAACTGCGCGACCGACTGTCCAACTTCTTCCACGCCAAGGTGCAAATGACCTGCTCGCCCAAAGGAAAGGGCAAGATAAATATTCTCTTTGACAATGAGGAGGAGCTGGAGCTCATTATGAATGCGCTGGACAGAGTGAATGGCGAAAGGTAAAAGGTTAAAAAGTAAAAAGGCAAAGTGATGTGCATCATTAACAGGACAATAAAAGGGCTGGTAAAGGTATTACCTTTTTACCTGCTTACTTTTTTACCTTTAGACGTGGTGGCGCAAAACATTGACCCTGTCCCGATGGACAGCATCGCAATCCTGGAGGCAAAGGTTGACTCCATGCTGGCAGAGACGGACTCGCTGACCAGCCTTGACGAACTGCAGCCTCTGGTGGCAAACGACACGGTAAAGATTAAGATGAAGCGCGACTGGGCTACATGGGCGCCCAACCCGCAGAAGGCTCTCTGGCTGGCATTGGTACTGCCTGGTGCCGGACAAATATACAACCGCAAGTACTGGAAACTGCCCATTATCTATGGAGGTTTTGTGGGATGTATCTATGCCATGACATGGAACAACATGATGTACAAGGACTACTCACAAGCCTATTTGGACATTTCGGACTCAGACCCGACGACAGATAGTTATAATAAGTTCCTGCACCTGGGAGCCAAGATAGACGATTCGAACAAAGAGCGATACAAGACCATCTTCAAGAACAGAAAAGACAAATACCGCCGATGGCGCGACCTGAGTTTCTTTGTCATGATTGGCGTATATGCCCTGTCGGTCATCGATGCATACGTGGATGCAGAGCTCTCACAGTTTGACATTTCAAAAGACCTGAGCCTGCGGGTTTCTCCAGCGGTCATCAACAACCGCTCATCCTCCAACCCTATTGATTCGTCGTCTTTTGGCGTTAACTGTAGCCTGAACTTCTGAGCTTGCCCCCTGATCAGGGGGATGGAGGTATGAACAGGCTAAGTACAGAAAGATTATAGTGACTAAATAACAAGAGTATTAACAAATAAAAGGGGCGGTCGCTCAGACCCCCAACCCCCTGACTTAGGGGGCTTAAATGAATATGAAGAATAAAAAGAACTTGGTAATGGGTGTTGTGAAAAGGGTTTTGCCTTTTTGCCTTCTTGCCTTTTTACCCTTAGGTGTGTGTGCACAGGAAGATATTGACATTGACGAAGACGACATCATCGTAACTGACGAAGACGGAGAAGAGGAAATCATAGAATTTCCCGAGGCCATGACATATGACCTCGACAGTCTGCTGAACCTTTACATGTCGAAGACGTACCTTGACGAGGATAACAGCTGCCGCATGAAGGACGAGAACCCCATCTTCACCGATGAGGAGTATATTGACCGGCTGAGCCGGCTGCCCTACATCATGGAGATGTCATACAACGACGTGGTGAAAAGCTGCATTGAGCGCTACAGCGGTCGGCTGCGCAAGTCAGTAAGCTACATGCTGGGAGCCAGCAATTTCTACATGCCCATCTTCGAGGAAGCCCTTGAGACATACGACGTCCCGTTAGAACTGAAATACCTGCCCATCATTGAGTCTGCACTCAACCCACGGGCCGTCTCACGTGTCGGAGCAACTGGCCTGTGGCAGTTCATGCTCAGTACGGGCAAACAGTACGGACTGAAAATCAACTCCCTGGTTGACGAGCGCCGCGACCCCATCAAAGCCTCGTATGCTGCCGCCAACCTGCTGAGCGACCTCTACAAGGTCTATGGCGACTGGAACCTGGTGATAGCAGCTTATAACTGCGGTCCTGGAAACATCAACAAGGCCATTGCCCGTTCGGGAGGCAAGCGCGACTACTGGGAAATATATCCCTATCTGCCAGCTGAGACACGTGGATACGTGCCGGCCTTCATTGCTGCCAACTACATCATGAACTACTATTGCGACCATAATATCTGCCCCATGCGCTCAAGACTGCCAGAGCGTACTGACACCGTGATGGTCAGCAAGAACGTTCACCTGCAACAGATAGCTGCCGTTTGCGGCATCGACATCGAAGAGCTGCGTACACTGAACCCCTCATACCGCCGCGACATTGTGCCCGGTGCCAACGAACCATCGGCCATCCGGATGAGCCAGGCCGACGTCACGAAGTTCCTGGAAATGGAGGACTCCGTCTATCGCTACAGAGCCGACGAATTGCTGACACGCCGTGCAGTAGTGGAAATCAACGATGACGTGCCCACCTTCGTACACCATAAGAAGAAAGGACGTCATGGACGTGGAGTCGCCAAGCGCGGAAAGCGTGGACGTGGGGCCAAGATAGGAACCACCAAACGGGGAAAGCGTGGAGCTGCCGTCCGTCATGGAGGCGCGAAGAAGAAGCGCGGAGCAGCCACTTCGAAGAAAAAGAAAGGTGGCCGCAAAAGGAGGAGATAAGTATTTAGTTTTTGTCACCATTAACGAAGCTGTGGCCTATGGACGACGAACATAAAAAACAAGAAGCAACCGACGAGCAATTGATTAACGACGCTTTCCAGCACTTGTTGGATAGCTACCTTGCGTCACGCCATCGGAAAAAAGTAGATATTATCACCAAGGCATTCAACTTTGCCAAGCAGGCACACAAAGGCGTGCGCCGACTTAGCGGAGAACCTTATATCATGCACCCCATCGCCGTTGCGCAGATTGCCTGCGAGGAAGTGGGACTGGGTTCTACCAGTATTTGTGCTGCATTGCTACACGACGTGGTGGAGGATACGGAATACACCACTGAGGACATTGAGAATATTTTCGGTGCGAAAATAGCCCAGATTGTTGACGGACTGACCAAAATATCAGGTGGCATCTTCGGTGAACAGGCATCGGCGCAGGCCGAAAACTTCAAGAAATTGCTGCTGACCATGAGTGACGACATACGCGTCATACTCATCAAGATCTGCGACCGACTTCACAATATGCGTACCCTGCAGAGCCAACCCGCCAACAAACAATACAAAATAGCCGGCGAGACGCTCTACATCTATGCCCCCTTAGCCAACCGACTGGGACTTTACAAGATCAAGGGCGAGTTGGAGAATCTCAGTTTCAGTTATGAACACCCCGAGGAGTACCAAGCCATCAAAGACAAACTGGCATCTACCGAGGCATCGCGTCATGAGCTGTTCGGCCAGTTTACAGCACCCATCGAAGAGTCGCTCAACAAGATGGGTATCAAGTACAAAATCAAGGAACGCGTAAAAAGCCCCTACTCCATTTGGAGTAAGATGCAGAACAAGCACATCCCCTTTGAGGAAGTTTTCGACATTCTGGCCGTACGCATCATCTTCACCCCTGACAAACGCGAGGAAGAGGTAAACGAGTGCTTTAACATCTACGTGGCCATTTCCAAAATATACAAAAGCCATCCCGACCGTCTGCGCGACTGGTTGAACCACCCGAAAGCCAATGGCTATCAGGCTCTGCACGTCACACTGATGTCCAAGCAAGGACGATGGATTGAGGTGCAGATACGTTCCGACCGCATGGACGAAATTGCAGAACAGGGATTTGCCGCTCACTGGAAATACAAGGATGGTGAACAAAGCGAGTTTACCGAGGACGAGAGTGAACTGAACGAATGGCTGCGTACCATCAAGGAAATCCTCGACGACCCTCAGCCAGACGCAATGGACTTCCTCGATGCCATCAAGCTCAACCTCTTTGCCAGTGAGATTTTCGTATTCACCCCTAAGGGAGAAATAAAGACCATGCCTGCAGGCTGTACGGCACTGGATTTTGCCTTCAGCATCCACACCTTCCTCGGTTCTCACTGTATCGGTGCGAAGGTCAACCACAAACTGGTTCCCCTGAGTCATAAGCTCCAGAGCGGCGACCAGGTAGAGATTCTAACTTCCAAGTCTCAGCATGTGCAGCCATCATGGATCAACTTCGTTTCAACAGCCAAGGGAAAGGGTAAGATTCAGGCTATTCTGCGACGGAAGAACCGTGAAAGCCAGAAGAAAGGCGAAGACCTGTTGATTGCCTTTGCAAAGAAACACGACATAGAATACAACAGCAACATTGCCGACCAACTGGCGGCCTTCCACGAAAGCAAAAAACGCGAGGATTTCTTCCAGGCATTAGCCGAAAAGACCATTATCCTCGGCAATGAGGACATTGACGAACTGAACGGCAAACACAAAAACAAGAATGGTAAAAGCGGATGGCTCCGCTACGTGCCGTTCATTGGTTCCAACAAAGCAAAGGAGGACGAGGAGAAACAGCCCGACCTCTTCATCGTGCCTGAGAAGTTCAACCGTAAGAAGCCCATCTACCTCACCGATGATAACATCCTGCAGTTCAAGTTCAAGAGCTGCTGTCACCCCATTCCCGGTGACGATGTACTGGGATTCATCGACAATAAGAACCGGATTGAGATACACAAGCGCTCATGTGCCGTTGCCAATAGGCTTAAGTCCAGCTATGGCAACCGTATTCTTGATGCCAAGTGGGACATGCACAAGAAGCTCTTCTTTGGTGCTACCGTCCACATTGAGGGCATAGACCGTATGGGCATCCTTGTCGATATGTCTCGTGTCATCACGTCTCAGATGAATGTCAACATCCGACGTCTGACCATCGAGGCCGACGACGGTGTATTCGACGGAACCATCGAAATGCGCGTCCACGACCGCGACGACGTCAAACTCATTATGGACAACCTCAAGAAGATAGAGGGAGTACAAAACGTGAACCAGATTCTTTGAGATAATATAAGGACCCAAGTATTAAAAGGTAAAAATCATCCAGCTATGAAACAAGAAACAAACAAGAAAAAAGGTGGAAACAAACTTTTCACTTTTCACAATCCACTTTTACTTTTTTGCCTGTTTACTTTTTTACCTTTAACAGTTACCGCGGCCAACCCCTTCGACAATCCAGACACTATTGTCGTAGCACGCGATGGAACAGGGCAGTTTCGTACCATTGGACAGGCCATCGAGGTGTGTCGGGCCTTCATGGACTACCATAAGGTCATCTACATCAAACGAGGCACCTACAAAGAGAAACTTATCATCCCCGAGTGGCTCACTAATATCGAGCTGTGTGGCGAAGACCGCGATGCAACCATCATCACCTACGACGACCATGCCAACATTCCCATGGATGCCACACTATGGCCAACAGAGATGAGCCAGCAGTTACTGGCTATGGACAATCGTCCGAAGCTCAGCACCTTCCGGACCTTCACTCTGCATGTGGCAGGCAGCGACATCACTATCAAGAACATCACCATCGAAAATAACGCTGCCAAACTGGGACAGGCTGTCGCCCTTCACACCACAGGCGATCGCTTGCAGTTTGTCAATTGTCGCATTCTTGGCAATCAGGACACGGTATATACCTGTACTGCCAACACACGCATCTATTTCAAGGACTGCTATATTGAAGGCACCACCGACTTCATTTTCGGTGCTGCTACGGCATGGTTTGAACACTGTGACATCTACTGCAAGCAGGATTCCTACATCACCGCAGCCTCCACCACCAAAGAACAGCCCTTCGGCTATGTATTTAACGACTGCCGCATCACTGCGGCTCCAGGTGTTACCAAAGTCTATTTGGGCCGTCCATGGCGCGACTATGGCTACACGCTATTCATGAATTGCGATTTATGCAAGGAGATTTGTCCTGAGGGCTGGCATAATTGGGAGAAACATCGCGAGCAGACCGCCCGTTACCTGGAGTATAACAACCGTGGAGCAGGAGCCGACACCTCACAGCGCGTTGCCTGGAGCCGCCAGCTAACCAAGAAAGAAGCAAAGGAAATAACCATTGAGCGGGTGTTCTCCATACAATCAACATGGGCCCCCAATAACTAAAAGACAAAATGGTGTCAACAAGGTTGACACCATTTTACATATCTGTGATGCTGAAAAGAACACTATTGTAACCCATCCAGTTCCCGCTTCAGCGCCTGCAAGTCTTCACGAATGCTTGTCAGGCGTTCAATCATTTCTGCTGTCTTGTCTGCCCCATCGCGGTTGTTGCTGATAATCTTCTTGGCAGCAGCCAATTTAAACCCCCTTACCTTGACAAGATTATGAATCAATCGTATCTGCTCAATATCCTTTTCCGTATATTGACGTACCTTGGCAGGGCCGCTGGTTTTCGGCTTGAGAAAGGGAAACTCCGTCTCCCAATAACGCAACGTGCTCTCATTCAGTCCGAACATCTCGGCAACCTCCTTGATGGAGTAATACAACTTCAGGTTCTTGTTCAGATTCAGTGCCATAATCGTAACATTCATTGATTTGTTTGCAAAGGTACGAAAAAGTTTATAGTTTATAATTGAAAGTTGGAAGTTTTTTAGGCCTCAGAATGAAAATTTTTATTCTTTCATCTTTAATCTTTAATCTTTTTACTACCTTTGTGCACAAAATATAACTAAAGCCTCATCATAAAACTTATGAAAAAGAAACTGATTAGCTTAACCATCATTGCCATTGGCTTACTGACAGCGGTCGCCAGTTGTCAGAAATCAAAAAAGCCGACTGACGGTGCGACACCTGTTGACTCGACAGCGACAGCAGCAACCTTAACCGACGAAGAATCCGCAGTACCTGACTATGACACCACCGATGCTGTAGCCTTCGGACTGAAAGGTTATGTCAAGCAGGTCATCACCACCCACTACGAAGCTACGCCACGCGGCGAGAAGCTTCTCAGAGGAAAACCTCTCGGAGGCTATGCCGACAGCCTGATGACCTTTAATGAGCATGGTCTCGTGACATGTGACAGCTACGCTAACCCCTATACCTATGACGTCAGCGGCAACTTCACTGCAGGACGTTCCAAGACCACGAAGATGACCCGTGACAAGAAAGGCCGCATCACCAAGTACGACCACCAAATTCAGGGCGAGGGACACTGGAACAGCTATAACTACCAGTTCGAATACGATACCGTAGGCCGCATCCAGGAGGTAGGCTACGTCGGTTGGGAGGAGATCTTCGGCTATAAGTTCATCTTCGAGAACGACGAAGACCTTTGGCCCATCAAGGAGACCATGGAGGGACAGGCCTGTGCCGACCTCTTCCAGTCGGAGACCCTCTATCGCTACCTGAAGTTTGACGACGAGGGTAACTGGACGGAGCGCGAGGTATGGACGACGGAAAAGCAAGGTGTTGAGAACGGAGACGAAGAGCCCGAGATGACCGCCACAAATTCCTACACCGTCGAGAAACGGGAAATCACCTACTATGGAGAATGAGGGATAAAGCAGAAAAAATTAACATAGGAACAGTCATTAAAAACTAAAACATTATGAGATTAGACGGAAGACGCGAAAGCTCAAACGTAGATGACCGCCGCAGAATGAGTGGTGGTGCAAAGGCTGGCATCGGTGGCATCGGAGCCATTCTGCTGGCAGCAGTGATTGGTTATTTCAGTGGTGGAACGCAGGGTGCCCTCAATGCTGTTGTCAATGAGGTGACACAGTCAGCGAACCAGACGACAGCCACCAACAACCGTGAGTTCACCCAAGAGGAGCAGGAGTTGGCAACCTTCTCCAGCCAGATTCTCGGTGGCACGGAGGATGTATGGACCACTATTTTCCAGGAACAGGGATGGGGCGAATACAAGAAACCCACCATGGTACTTTACACAGACGGTGTTCAGACAGCCTGCGGACAAGGTTCTGCACAGATGGGGCCATTCTACTGTTCAGGTGACGAGAAGTTGTACATTGACCTGTCATTCTTCACTACCATGAAACGCCAGTTGGGTGCTGATGGTGACTTTGCATACGCCTACGTTATTGCCCACGAGGTTGGTCACCATGTGGAGTACTTGACAGGAACACTCCAGAAGGCTCACGAACAGATGCAGCGTCTGCCACAGGCCGAGGCCAACAAGGTCAGCGTACGTCTGGAGTTGCTGGCTGACTTCTATGCCGGTGTCTGGGCACATTACGACAACAAGATGTTCGGTTCGTTGGAGGATGGTGACATTGAGGAAGCAATACAATGTGCACAGGTTATCGGCGACGACTACCTGCAGAAGAAGGCACAGGGCTATGCCGTTCCTGAATCGTTTAACCACGGTACATCGAAGCAACGCATGAAGTGGTTCAAGCTGGGATTGCAAACCGGCGACGTACGCCGCGGCACTACCTTCCAGTGTTCTGACGCAGAGCTATAATTAAAAAGTAAATAGTATAACGAAAAAACTGCCGCTACGATGGTATAACCATCAGAGCGGCAGTTTTTTCGTTATTCACTTCATATGATTCACTTACAAGTTGGCCAATTCAATGACCTTATCAACGGCTACGGAGAGTCCGTCAACATTCTTACCGCCAGCCTGGGCAAAGTGGGGTTGTCCACCACCGCCGCCCTGGATGAGCTTAGCCGCCTCGCGTACCATCTGACCAGCATTCAAACCATGTTCGCTAACCATGTCATCAGAAAGCATAATGGTAAGCTGTGGCTTCTGGTTTTCGTGCGAACCAATGACGCAGAGCAATGAGCTATCGACAGCTGCACGAATCTTGAAGACAAGATCCTTGGCAGCTGCAGGTGCCATGGGAGTAACAGCAGTGATGACCTTGACACCGTTGACCTCGCGAGCCTTCTCCACCAGTCGCTGGGCGGCACGCTCAACGGCCTGTGCCTGGAAGCCCTCAATCTCCTTCTTCATGGCATCGTGCTCCTCGATATACTTGCGGATAACGCCCTGTAAGTCCTTGGCATTGTTGAAGAACGACTTGACAGCCTTCAGCACATCCTCCATCTGGTAGAGACGCTCCTCACAGTCACGGCCGGTAGTGGCCTCAACACGACGGATGCCGGCAGCGACACTGCTCTCAGAGAGAATCTTGAAGAAACCGATGCGGCCTGTAGAAGAGGCATGGATACCACCGCAGAACTCACACGAGGGGCCGAAGCGTACCACACGTACCTTGTCGCCGTACTTCTCACCGAAGAGGGCAATGGCACCGAGTTTCTTAGCTTCGTCGAACGGCACGTCGCGGTGCTCGTCGATATGGATGTCCTGACGAATCATGTCGTTCACCATACGCTCCACCTCGCGCAGCTGCTCTTCGCTGACCTTCTCGAAGTGAGAGAAGTCGAAGCGCAGCGTGTCGGGGCCGACCAGCGAACCCTTCTGCTCCACGTGGTCGCCCAGCACCTGCTTCAGTGCATAGTCGAGCAGGTGGGTAGCAGTATGGTTGGCAGCCGAGGCGTCACGCTTGTCAGTATCTACGCAGGCCATGAACTCCGCTGTGGGGTCCTTCGGCAGCTGCTTGACGATATGGACGCTCTGGTTGTTCTCGCGCTTGGTATCGATGATGTCGATGGTCTCGTTCTCGTTGCAGAGTACACCGCAGTCACCGACCTGTCCACCCATCTCTCCGTAGAACGGGGTCTGGTCAAGCACCAGCTCGTAGTATTCGCTCTTCTTCTGAGTCACCTTACGGTAGCGCAGAATATGACAGTTGTATTCGGTATAGTCGTAGCCTACAAACTGCTGTTCGCCAGCCTGCAGCTCAACCCAGTCAGAGTTCTCAACCTGTGCGGCATTACGGGCACGCTCCTTCTGCTTCTGCATCTCCACGTTGAACTGCTCCTCATCGACGGTAAAGCCGTTCTCACGACAGATGAGCTCCGTGAGGTCGAGGGGGAAACCATAGGTATCGAACAGGCGGAAAGCCTGGACACCGTCCAGCTGACTCTTACCCTGGCCCTTGAGTTCGGCCATCGCTTTGTCAAGCAGGGCAATACCCTTGTCGAGCGTACGCAGGAACGACTCTTCCTCTTCCTTGATGACCTTGGTGACCAGCTGCTGCTGAGCCTTCAGTTCGGGGAAAGCGTCGCCCATCTCTGAAACGAGCGTGGGTACGAGCTTGTAGAGGAAGCCTTCTTTCTGTCCGAGGAACGTGTAGGCATAACGTACGGCACGGCGCAGGATGCGGCGGATGACGTAGCCGGCCTTGGCATTCGACGGCAGCTGACCGTCAGCAATGGAGAACGAGACAGCACGCAGGTGGTCAGCACAGACGCGCATGGCGACATTGATGTCCTCCTGCTGCTTGTCCACCTCACCTTCCTCGTAGGTGGTATATTTCATTCCACTAATCTGCTGCTCGGCCTTGATGATTGGCTGGAAGATATCGGTATCATAGTTGGAGTGCTTACCCTGCATCATACGAACCAAACGCTCAAAGCCCATGCCCGTGTCGATAACGTTCATGGAAAGTTTCTCCAGCGAGCCGTCAGCCTTGCGGTTGAACTGCATGAACACGAGGTTCCAAATCTCGATAACCTGCGGGTCGTCCTTGTTGACGAGGTCACGACCGCTGATACCGCTGGCCTTACGCTCTTCCTCGGGACGGCTATCGACGTGAATCTCGGAGCAGGGGCCACAGGGACCAGTATCGCCCATTTCCCAGAAGTTGTCGTGTTTGTTGCCGTTGATGATGTGATCCTCGGGCACGTGCTTTGCCCAATAGCGGGCAGCCTCATCGTCACGGGGGATGTTTTCTTCGGGTGACCCCTCGAAGACGGTGACGTAGAGGTCTGCAGGATTCAATTTCAACACATCCACGAGATATTCCCATGCCATGTCGATGGCACCCTCCTTGAAGTAGTCGCCGAATGACCAGTTACCCAGCATCTCAAACATGGTGTGGTGGTACGTGTCGTGCCCCACCTCCTCCAGGTCGTTGTGCTTACCGCTGACGCGCAGGCACTTCTGAGTGTCTGCACGACGACGTGGTTCTGGGTCGCGTGTACCCAGTATAATATCTTTCCACTGGTTCATACCCGCGTTGGTGAACATCAGCGTGGGGTCATCCTTGATGACCATCGGTGCAGAGGGCACGATGGCGTGTTGCTTTGACTCGAAGAACTTTTTAAACGAGTCGCGAATCTCATTGGCTGTCATCATCTTTATTTTCGATTTACTAATTTTCGATTAACTGATTTTCAATTAACTGATTTATATTCGATTTCGATTTTTATCGATTTACGGATTTTCGATTTATTTACTGATTTTTCTTCAGACGGGCATATTCTTTGCGTGCCCTCGCCAGTTGTTGCTTGAATCGTTCATTACCATTCAGGGCACCCATGATGGTAGCCGCAAGCATCAGTGACGTATCAATGTCGCTTTTGTAGTGATGACCGCAGATGACACGGCCAATGGCATACTCCTGTGCCCTGTTCAGCAGAGCGTAGGTAGAGTCAGGATTAACGAGTGCCAGTGTCATAGCATATACCCACCCACGCGATGCATGACCTGAAGGATAGCTATAGCCTTTGCTCTGTTCCTCATCTCTTTCAGGAGAGATGGAAGGCTCATGAAAATAGACGAACGGACGAGGACGTTTAAAATAATCCTTGGCAACTTTATTGGCCAGATGTGCGTCACGCGCTGCTCCACCTGCCAAACGGTCAATCTCAGGCGTCCGTTCAGGACTGATGACCAGACCAAATGCCTCCGAGAAAGCCTCGAAGAGCTCCAATGGGTCGTCCTGCTTCGCCTTGTCTCCCTGAGGTGTCTGGCGTTGCTGCTTTCCCCACTGGTAAAAGTAGATATCATTGGCAAATACCATATCTGTCCAATCAGGAGGAGCAGGCAGGAAAAGTCGTCCATCCGGTCTTTCCTCTTCTGTGAGATAGGGATCCGGAAAGACGATAACGGCCTGTGCCTGTGCCATCACTACGGTAATGACGGCACAGGCAATCAGGAGCCAGTATCTAAGTTGTTTCATAGTTTACTCTTCCGTTGTCTGATTAGCAGCACGGAAGTTGTCGAGATCGTCCACCTTGAAGTTCTTGATGTAGGCAGACTTGCCGAAAACATCTTCCTCTGCCATGCGAACATAAACGTTGGCGCTCTTCTCGAAAAGTTCCGGTGCCTTCGAAGCATCGCGGATGATGAGGATAGACATGACGAGTTCTGCGGTCATATCATAAAGACGACGGGCAAGGAAGTCCTGTGCATCCTGGTTCTCCAGTGCCTTCACGTTAGCGAGAGCCTCTTCATATACAGGGATGAGCTTTTCTACACGAGCCTTCAGAGCAGCATTTGCGTTCTCAGGCAGTGCTGCGAACATCTCCTTGATGTTGTTCAGCATGGTGCCATTGGTGATGTAGCGGATGGCGGCAACCACCTGCAGTTGCGTAGTACCCTCATAGATGGAGAAGATACGTGCATCGCGGAACAAGCGCTGGCTCTTGTACTCCATGATAAAGCCTGAACCACCGTGGATAGAGATGGCATCGTAGGCATTCTGGTTGGCATACTCGGAGTTCATACCCTTGGCCAGCGGGGTGAAGGCATCAGCCAGACGCTGATACTTCTTCAGTTCCTGCTTCTCCTCGGGTGTGAGCTTACGGTCGCGCTCGATATCCTCAAGACACTTGTAAACATCTACGTAGCAAGCTGTCTCATAGAGCAGCGAACGGCCGGCATCGAGCTTGGCCTTCATGCGAGAGAGCATGTCATAGACAGCGGGGAAGTTGATGATCTTGTCGCCGAACTGCTGACGCTCCTTGGCGTAAGCCAGTCCTTCGTTGTAAGCCTCCTGCTCTACACCGACCGACTGTGCGGCGATACCCAGACGGGCACCGTTCATCAGCGCCATCACGTACTTGATCAGACCTAAGCGAGTGCTACCGCAGAGTTCTGCCTTGGCGTTCTTGTAGGTCAGCTCACAGGTGGGTGAACCATGGATACCCAACTTGTGCTCGATGTGACGAACGTCAACACCGCCCTGGCGCTTGTCGTAGATGAACATCGACAGGCCGCGGCCGTCCTTGGTGCCCTCCTCAGAACGAGCCAGCACGAGGTGGATGTCCGAGTCACCGTTGGTGATGAAGCGCTTCACACCGTTCAGGCGCCAGCAGTTCTCCTTCTCGTCGAAGGTGGCCTTCAGCATCACGCGCTGCAGGTCAGAACCGGCATCGGGCTCCGTGAGGTCCATTGACATGCCCTCACCGGCACAAACGCGGGGGATGTACTTCTGGCGCTGTTCTTCGCTACCGAACTCATAGAGCGTGTCGATACAGCTCTGCAGGCTCCAGATGTTCTGGAAACCGGCATCAGCGGCTGAAATCATCTCACTCAGCATAGAGAACACAGCGTTGGGCAGGTTCAGACCGCCGTAGCGGCGAGGCATACTTACACCCCACAGGCCAGCCTTGCGGGTGGCGTCGAGGTTCTCGTAAGTCTTAGAGGCGTAGATCATACGACCGTTCTCGAGGTGTGGACCTTCCAGGTCAACAGCCTCAGAGTTTGGCTCGATGATGTTGGCTGCCACGTCGCCGGTGATGTCGAGAATCTGCTTGTAGTTCTCGATGGCATCGCCCAGGTCAACGGGAGCGTAGTCATATTCTTTCGCATCAGCGAAACCCTTTTCTTTCAGCTCAACGATACGAGCCATCAGGGGGTGGTTCAAGTAGAACCCGATCTCAGGATGATCGCTATAATAGTTTGCCATAATCTTAAATGAAGAATGAAGAATGAAGAATGAAGAATTTGCTACCGCTCTCCTGTCAGTCTTCAATATCCATTTCTTTTTTTGTTTTATTATTCTTCTTAACTGTTTTTACTGAGGACACTAATAATGCTATGAGTTCACTGCAATCTGCAGCCATGCTATCGAATTCCTTGTCTGATAAGTGGTCTGTATCGTGGAGCAGATTCAGCCAATTCATAGTTTCATTAGCTTCTTTGAGAGCAATATGAAGTTTGAAGGCGAAGTCTGAAGAACTCTGTGCAAATTCCGACTCATGAACGTTTGCAGAAACGGAAGTCCCTGAGCGTAATACCTGCTTGTAGATAGCCTGAAGTTTCCAGTCATTCTCAGAGAAATGAAGAAACATCTTGGTTATTCTGACAGCAAAAGCGTAACTCTTGATGTGCAAAATGGAACCTTCTCGTCTGTAATTAATCATATTGTGGAAACAAATATTATATTTTCATTGCTCAGTTTTATGCGCAGCATTCTTCATTCTTCATTCTTCATTCTTCATTTACTTAGAGTTTTGCTTATAGTACTTAATGAGCTTGGGAACTACCTCTTCAACAGTACCTACAATCACGTAGTCAGCAATGCGGTTGATGGGAGCATCGGGATCGCTGTTCACAGAGATGATGATACCAGAGTCCTGCATACCTGCTATGTGCTGAATCTGTCCGGAGATACCGCAAGCAATATATACCTTCGGATGAACGGTGACACCGGTCTGACCAATCTGACGGTCGTGGTCAATCCAACCTGCATCCACAGCAGCACGGCTTCCGCCCACCTCACCATGCAGTACCTTGGCGAGCTGGAACAGCTGGTCGAAGCCTTCCTTCGAACCCACGCCATAACCACCGGCAACCACGATGGGCGCACCCTTCAGGTTGTGCTTGGCAGCCTCCACATGGTGGTCGAGTACCTTCACTACGAAAGCCTCAGGGCTAACGTACTTCGAAACCTCGGGATAAACCACTTCCTTCTTGCAGGCTCCATCGTAAAGTGCCTTCTGCATCACACCGCTACGGACGGTAGCCATCTGGGGACGATGGTCGGGGTTCACGATGGTAGCTACGATGTTACCACCGAAGGCAGGACGAATCTGATAGAGCAGGTTCTCATAGACCTTGTCATTCTTCTTGTCCTCATAGGGGCCGATTTCCAGCTCCGTGCAGTCGGCAGTCAGACCAGAGGTCAGCGACGATGATACACGGGGACCGAGGTCACGGCCAATGACCGTTGCACCCATCAGACAGATCTGCGGCTGTTCCTCCTTGAAGAGGTTGACCAGGATGTCGGTGTGGGGAGCTGAGGTGTAGGGGAACAAGTCGGGAGCGTCGAACACAAACAGTTTATCGACGCCGTAAGGCAGAATCTGGTCCTCTACCTTGCCCTTGATGCCCGTACCGGCAACGACGGCGTGTAACTCCACCTTCAGTTCATTGGCGAGCTTGCGACCCTTGGTCAGCAGCTCCTGAGATACTTCCTGTACCTGAGTACCTTCTATCTCGCAATATACAAATACGTTATTCATAACTTTTGAATGAAGAATGAAGAATGAAGAATGAAGAATTTGCTACCGCTCTTCTGACGTTCTGTCCTTTTGTTGAACCTGCATTACCTGTTTGCCCGTTTTGTTGGGCGGCAGCAAATTCTTCATTCTTCATTCTTAATTCTTAATTTATCCAATGATTTTTTCGTCCAACAATTCTTTGATCATTCCCTCGATGTCAGCATCAGAAGCCGTCAAAGTTTTCGACTCCTTAGTCTGGAACACAATGTTCTTGATGGCCTTCACCTTCGTAGGCGAGCCAGAGAGGCCGCATTGGTTGACATCGCCGTCCACGTCGGCCACGCTCCATTGGTTCAGCGTCAACTCAGGGCGCTCGTCGTACAGATAGTCGTAGGGCGTACCCTCAGCAGGACGCTCCATAGGACAGGTAGCCCGCTTGTACTTCATGACCAGCTTGGCATTCTGGGGACGACAGGGAGCTGCACTACCATTCACAGTGATTACCACGGGCAGGGGAGCCTCTACGGTCTCCACGCCACCGTCGATGACGCGCTTGATAGTTGCTTTGCCATCTTTTACGCTGAGCACCTCCTCAGCGTATGTCACCTGGTTGAGCCCTAACTTCTGGGCAACCTGAGGACCTACCTGAGCGGTATCGCCGTCGATAGCCTGACGGCCACCAATCACGATGTCAACATCACCAATCTTCTTGATGGCTGTAGCCAGCGCATAAGAAGTAGCGAGGGTGTCAGCACCTGCAAAGAGGCGGTCGGTCAGCAACCAACCCGTATCGGCACCACGATAAAGTCCCTGACGGATGATTTCGCCTGCACGTGGAGGACCCATCGTGAGGATTCCTACTGTTGAGCCCGGATTCTGTTCCTTCAGGCGAAGGGCCTGCTCCAAGGCGTTCAAATCTTCTGGATTGAAGATGGCAGGTAAGGCAGCACGGTTGACAGTGCCTTCGGCAGTCATGGCATCCTTACCCACGTTACGGGTGTCTGGCACTTGCTTGGCCAGTACAACAATCTTTAAAGCCATATTATTAATAATGTATAATAATAAAATTTCAAAATCGGGCGCAAAATTACTATTTTTTGGGCACACAGCCAAATAAATTGCACAAAATCGACCGAAACGTGCGCATTTCGGTCGATTTGTGCAATATCATTTATGCGTTAAGCACTTATTTGACGACGACTTTCTTTCCCTCGTGTATATAGATGCCCTTGGTCGGGTGCTCTACGCGACGTCCGTCAAGTGTGTAATAGTGGGAAGTAGTGATTGATGATTGTTGAATAGAAACGCTCTCAATCCCTGTGGCATCAGCCAGGGTAGCATTGACGGTGACACCCGGGCAGTCGGCGGGTATGTCGAAGGAACACTCCGCCCCATTGACGACGGTTCTGGAGGAGCCGGTATTATCGCTTTTTCTTTTCCAGATGGTCCATTTGGTCACCTGTTTGCCGTTGACGGGAGTAGCCTTCAGCGTTACTTTACGTCCGGCGAAGAACTTACCGTCGAACTTTCCTTCGCTGAGTTTCACGCCGTTGAAGGTAATCTCCACACAGGCAAGGTCATCAGCAGCGAGATTCGTGTTCACCGTCATGGGTATGATGTTACCCAGCTGATAGTAGTTCTTCAGGTGCTCGGTAAAGTATGCGTTGCGCTGTGCCAGCCAGTTACGAGCATCGGTCAGCACGTCATTGTAGTTTGGCCAATACTCATTATAAAGTTTGCGGTGATAGGGATATTCCGTCTTAATCATGTCATACATGGGGTCCCAGATGGCACGTACACCCTTTTCGTTGAGGAAGTCGCCCATGTAGATGGCGCATCGGTCAATGAATTCGCGTTTGAGGTCAGGGTCTTCCATCATGCGACGGAACAGTCGGGTGCCCGGCCAGTCGTTTCCCCAGCTGTTGTGGTTGTTGTCGTAGCCGTGCTCGTTGACCCATGCTATGGTGTTATAGCTTGCTTGCGCTCCGTAAAGTCCGAGCCCGAAGTCAGTATCCTTCGCTATCCAGCGCCATTTTCCGCCTTCTGCGCGTGGGCGCCACATGACGATGTTATTGCAGGGGAAGTCCTCATTGTCGAAAAAGAGGTTCATAATCATGAGGTTGAAGAACTCCTCCCAATCCATCCACTCGGCATACTCAGCCAGTGTGTGGTTATGCTCGGCATAGAAAGCCTTGAAGGCATCATAGTTGTCCCACGTACCCTCCTTCAGCTCGTTCCAGTTCTCGAACAGGTCAACATCTTCTATTCCTTCTCCTTCTTCATCCAGGTGGTTAGTATAGACATTGTCTTCGTTGGCACGCTCACGGATGTTGAGCATGCCCTTATACACGCCGTTGATATAGACGATAGCTGGTCGCCATGCCTGCCAGTCGAGATCGACGTGCTGTGCCACGGAGCGCTGTATGACGGCATCGCGATTGTACAGGTAGTCGAAGTCGTTGCCCGAGTTACGCAGCACGAGCGACTTGAAATCAGTCAACCCCGGCTTCTGGTCGGGGAAGAACTCATACTTGAAGCGCTTTTCCCCGAACCGCTTGTTGGCGTAGATGGCCAGCGACTTGAGCGGATTCGTGCGTGTGGCACCGCCTTGCACACGTGTCTCGCAGAGTTGGTTGAGGAGACTTTTGGTTTTTTGTCCCTCGAAGTATTCGAAGTTGATGGGACGCCGCCAGTCATTAAAGTAGTTTTGCGTACGGTCATCTTTCGCCTTATTCTGGTCGAAGTAGAGGATACCTATTGTCGGGTCGTTGAAGTACCGGTTGTCGGTAACGATAGAGATGACGGGCAGGGTGAGCGGACGGTTGGTGGGGAAGAACAGATAGCTCTGTACCGTAGAGCGTGGCGACAGGTAGCCGTCGCAGAACAATTTTGCACGTATGACCGTGTTACTGCTCAAGGTCAGCTCGTTCTTGAACTCGGCACTCTTCACCGTCGGCTCAGCACCGGTGGTGGTATAGCGTACGACCGTTCCCTCTGGTGCATCCTCAGGCAGGCTAATCGTCAGTGTCACGCTTTCGCCGCTTGACATCACACAGCCCTTCTGACTGAATACCGGTTCGCCGAGTATGTCCTTGTACAACTTGCCGCAGTTGGCGGCACCCGGGGTGGGAACCGCCTGATATCCCCACTTGTCTTCGCCGTCGGTCTTACGTCCGTATGCAATGTTGGGTGCCGGCTGCTTCTTCATTTTTTCCACCTTATCAATGCAGTTCCCACCCAGGAAGAGGTAGGCAGCCGCATTCTTTCCCGACTCCAGGCGGAAGTCGGTGTGCAGCCCCTTGGCCTCCTTGTCGCAATAAATGACGATGTACTGCTGAGGTTGTAACAATTTGTCAGGCAACTGGTATGCCTTTGTAGCATCGTCCTCGTCGCCTAGTTTGTATTGGTTGAGATTGACGGCCTCCTCGCCGCTGTTGTAGAGTTCCACCCACGAGTCGGGAAATTCGTTAAGGTCGTCCATGAGGCAGTCAATGTTCGACTGCATGAGTTCGTTGATAATGAGCTGTCCCCTCGCCTGCAGGCAGGCAACGGCCAGCAAGGTAGCTAGTAAGGTTTTTTTCATGTTTGTAGTAATAATAACGTGTTATTAATTGTCATTTATACACGGTTTCAGGTTCATGGCTGCAAAGGTACTACAAAGTTTAGAGTTTAGCGTTTAAAGTTCCGAGTTTTTTCTGCCGGTTAACCTTTTTTACCTTTTAACTTTTCCCGCTTCTTTTCTTTTTAACTACCTTTGCGGCATGATTGACAGGGCGACGGTCGATAGAATCATGGATGCCACCAACATTGTCGATGTGGTTGGCGACTTCGTTAACTTGCGCAAGGCGGGAGTTAACTACAAGGGGTTGTGCCCGTTTCATGACGACACGACGCCTTCGTTCATGGTGTCTCCGTCCAAGCAGATTTGCAAGTGTTTCGCCTGCGGCAAGGGCGGCACGGCGGTCAGTTTCCTCATGGAGCACGAGCAGATAACCTACACCGAGGCGCTTCGCTGGCTTGCCCGCAAGTACAACATTGAGATTGAGGAGCGTGAGCTCACCGACGAGGAGCGCCGTCAGCAGGGAGAGCGCGAGTCGCTGTTCATTGTCAACGAGTGGGCAAAGGACTATTTCCACGCCACACTGAAGAACGACCCCGACGGCATCGCCATCGGCAAGCAGTATTTCCGCAGCCGAGGCATCCGCGACGACATCATCGAGAAATTCTCACTTGGCTATTCCCTCAACAAGCGCAACGCCTTGGCCGAGGCCGCCCTGAAAGCAGGCTATAAGGCGGAGTTTCTGATTAAGACGGGACTTTGTTATAGTCCCTCCCCTAAGTTAGGGGAGGACGGGAAGGGTATGAACAAGGATTCTTCAGACCCCCAACCCCCTAACTTAGGGGGCTTGCGAGACCGTTATTCAGGTCGTGCCATTTTCCCGTGGTTCAACGTCAGCGGCAAGGTGGTGGCGTTCGGCGGCCGCGTGCTCGATGCGCGTACCAAGGGTGTGCAGCAGAAATACGTCAACTCGCCCGACTCGGAAATATACCACAAGGACCACGAGCTGTACGGCATTTTCCAAGCCAAGCGTGCCATCACGAAGGAAGACTGTGTCTATATGGTAGAGGGGTACACCGACGTCATAGCCATGCACCAGTGCGGACTGGAGAATGTGGTGGCTAACTCGGGTACGGCGCTCTCCGTCTATCAGATCAGGCTGCTGCACCGCTTCACCCAGAACATCGTACTGCTCTACGACGGCGACGAGGCAGGCATCCATGCCGCCATGCGCGGAACCGACATGCTGCTTGAGGAGGGCATGAACGTCAAGGTGCTGCTGCTGCCTGACGGCGACGACCCCGACTCCTTCAGCCGCAAGCACACTTCCGAGGAGTTCCGCACTTACATCCAGGAGCACCAGACGGACTTCATACAGTTCAAGACACGCCTGCTGCTGCAGGGTGTCACCGACCCCATCAAGCGGTCGGAGGCCATTGCCAACATCGTGCAGAGCGTGAGCGTCATCCCCGAACCCATCAAGCGCGACACCTATCTGCACGACTGTGCCACCCGGCTGGGTGTCAACGAGCAGACGCTCATCAACACCATGAACCGCTACATCCGCGCCAAACGCGAGGAGAGGAACAAAGAGCGCGAGAGGGAAGGCAACCCCTCGCAACGCGAGAACGGAGAAGAAGCCCCGGCTGCCGGCACAAACGTGCAAAGCACCATCGCGCCACTCTACCAGGGAGGAGGCAGCAGCCGCGCATCCATCGAAACACTCCTCATCCGCATGGTCATCCGTCACGGCGACGAGGTGGTGCTTGACAACCTGGAGACGGAGGACGGCGGCCACGTAAGCCTGACGGTGGCGCAGTACATTGATTACGACCTCAGTCAGGACAACCTGCAGCTGTCGGACGAGCGTTACCGTAAGATTCTTGAGGAAGCAGTGGAACATAGCGGCGAAGAGGATTTCAAGGCCGAGACGTACTTCGTGCGCCACCCTGACCCCCAAATCAGCCAGTTGGCAGCCGACCTGGCTATGAACCGCTACCAGCTCAGCGCCAGCATGGACGTGCCGCAACGTGACAACGACCTCGAGCGAAAGGTGACGCACCTCATCCTCGACTTCCGCATGGACATTGTCGAGCAGCAGCTCAAGCACCTGCACCAGCAGCTACGAGAGGCGGGCACCGACATGACGCGCATCAAGCAGATACTGGAACAGCTCAAGCAGACGCAGGAACTACGCAATGCGCTGGCACAACAGCTGGGGAACGACATCATTGTGTGATTTTCGATTTACAGCATGCACGGACTTTACGTCATAGGAATAGTACTCTACTGGATTTTCATCCTCGTGGCTGTCATTCACGTGGTCATGGACAACCGGCAGCCGGCCAAGACAATGGCTTGGGCGCTGGTCATCCTATTCGTCCCCGTCGTCGGGGTCGTGCTCTACCTCTTCTTCGGCATCAACACCCGCAAGGAGCACATGGTGAGCCAGCGCTCACTCGACCAGCTGACCAAACGCTCGATGCTTGGGTTCGTCGGGCAACAGGACCTGCACCTGCCCGAACAGCACAAGCAGCTCATCGACCTCTACATCAACCAGAATCTATCCCTGCCCTTCAAGGACAGTTCCGTCCAGTTGCTAAGCGACGGCGGTGAGTTCTTCCCCGCACTTTTCCAAGCCATCGGTGAGGCACGCGAGCATATCCACATTGACCTGTACATCATTGAGGACGACCCATTGGGCATGCTGCTGAGCGACATGCTCATCGACAAGGCCCGCCAGGGTGTCGAGGTACGACTCATCTACGACGACGTCGGCTGCTGGAACGTGAAGCACAGCTTCTTCGAGCGTATGCGCGAAGAGGGCATCGAGGTGGTGCCCTTCCTGCCCGTGCGCTTCCCGTCGTTCACCAGCAAGGTCAACTACCGCAACCACCGTAAGATCATCGTCATTGACGGTCGCATCGGCTTCATCGGCGGCATGAACGTGGCATTGCGATATTACAAGGGCCCGTGCGCCAAAGGTCACAGGAAGCGCCCCACGGGCAAGTGGCGCGACATGATGGTACGCGTGGAGGGCAGCGTTGTCTATGGACTTCAGCGGGCGTTCCTCATCGACTGGTACTTCGTTGACCGCACGCTCATCAGCGACCGGCGCTACTACCCGCGAGCCGAGCGCGAGGGGACTGCCCTTGCCCAGGTGGTCACCAGCGGTCCGTCGTCACCCTATCCGGAGATTATGCAGGGCTACGTCCATGCCATCTCCACCGCCAAGCGCAGCATACTCATGGAGACACCCTATTTCCTGCCTACCGAACCCGTGCTCTTCGCCCTGAAGATGGCCATTCTGCGTGGTGTCGAGGTACAGCTCATCGTGCCCCTGCGCAGCGATGCCCGTTTCGTGGAGTGGGCGGGTCGCAGCTACCTGCGCGACATGGCCGAGGCAGGCGCCCAGGTGTGGCTCTATGGCGACGGATTCATCCACTCGAAGATGATGGTGGTTGACGACTCGCTCTGCACCTGTGGCTCCACGAACATCGACTTCCGTTCGTTCGAGAACAACTTCGAGAGCAACATCTTCATCTATGATGAGCCGACAGCCAAACGCTTCAGCGAGATGTTCATGACTGACAAGGGGCACGCTGTCCTGCTGAACGACATGCCCCACCGCATGCACCCCACCTTCCTGAAACGCCTGCTGGAGAGTCTTACACGCCTGCTGGCTCCGCTGTTCTAGGCACTATCCGCAGCGTCACCGTACTGCTTATGCCGGAGTAATTATTTTGCATCCAGATCAGCAGCCTTTCCCTTATACTGCGACGTCGATCCGTTGCCGTAAAAATCTTAGTGATTTGGCACCGCCCGCGGAGTTCCAGTTTCCCCGGCAGAAACTCCCTGCTTCCCCGGCAGAATCCACCTCGTACCCCGGCAGTTTCTCCCAGACTGGTCGGCATGCGTTCATACTTTTGTGCCCCGCAGTGTGAACTTTTGCCCGCCGCAGTATCAACTTTTACGTCAGTTCGGGATAAGAAAGTTGCATAAAAAGTTGGTAATCTGAGATATTTTTTGTACCTTTATATCTGAATTCCAATCACTTATAAAGTAAAACAAAAGAATAAACTCAT
>Ga0247609_10001310_pt1 | contig 30271 bp, 52 predicted proteins | sample 172DNAGHGlowgp2_FD_193487 | JGI IMG/M metagenome (GOLD analysis project Ga0247609, IMG submission 193487) | Sheep rumen microbial communities from Palmerston North, Manawatu-Wanganui, New Zealand - 1728 DNA GHGlow gp2 | ecosystem: Host-associated > Mammals > Digestive system > Stomach > Rumen ... | reverse complement strand
CCAAGCTTGAGTATCTGGCGGAGAAGAACGGGAAGGAAGTCCGCAAGGTAGACAGGTGGCTTGCTAGTAGCCAGACGTGCCACAAGTGCGGGTGCAAGAATCCCGACACAAAGAACCTTCGAGTCCGAGAGTGGGTATGCCCACAGTGCGGAGCAAAGCACGACCGCGATATGAATGCGGCGATAAACATTCTAACGGCAGGGACATCTGCCGATTGGCGAGGTTCAGATAAGACCAGAAACTCCATGGAGGAGTTGGTGGCATGAACCGTCTGCAACCAAGAATCCCAACAGCTTCAGCATTGGGAGTATGTCAAATGGATGCCAAGTATGGCAACCCAGACCCAACGATGGCGAATGCCAAGGGAGGATGATTGCAATCATGCTCTGGCCTATCGTTCTGCCATTCATCATCATTCTCTGGATCAAGTCTAGGAGCTTTTGAGAATCCAATGCGAACCGCTACTATTTGCTATCTTGCCGTTGCGGGACTTCTATTCATCATAGGACTAGTCATAGGCAAGGTTTACAAGAAGGACATACTGCATGGGAAGGTCATGCTAGGGATTCTGAATTCCGCATTGATTGCCTCCGTTTGGCCATTGGCTATCGTTCTTTGCATCGTAGGATGGCTCTATGATGCGGTACAGGCTTGGAAGAAACTCTAATCAATACTAGAAAAGGAAAACAAAGAAGTGAACTACTGTTCGGAGTATGTGTCTAGCGGGCACCCAGACAAGACCGCGGATCTCATTGCATCGTATCTGCTGGACGAGTACATCAAGCACGACCCTCAGACTAGATTTGCGCTCGAAGTCCAGTTGAAAGACCATATCTGCAACCTTGCTGGTGAGGTGACTTCGACTTGGGAACCTACGACTAGCGAACTCGCTTTCCATGTGAAGGAGGCGATTCGGAAGGTAGGCTATACTGCGGAATATGCGGCGAAGTGGCCGAAGGGGTCTACTCTCAATGCCGACCATGTCCTCGTGAACAACTTTATCGGGCAGCAGTCTCCAAATATCGCACAGGGGGTAGATAGAGAGGGCTGGGGGGATCAGGGTTGCTTTATGGGGATGGCTACAACCAATGGGCGAAAGGCTGATTACGGCTATATGCCCCGTGACCGCTATTTCTCCCACGAAATCGGGAAACGGCTCTACAATGCCGCATTGAAGGGAGAAGCCCCAATTGGACTTGATATCAAGGTTTTGGTTTCTCTTACGGATGGACTCAATGCAGAGCAGATTGTCGTGGCCGCTCCTATGCTTCCAGAAAAGGAGGCGGTAGCAAAGCAGTTTGTCGCAGACATCGTTCATGATGTTCTTTCTGAGCATCATCACACTTGCGACGAACTACTTATCAACGGGACAGGCTCATATGTGATTCATTCGTCCGTTGGAGATGCGGGTGTTGTCGGGCGCAAGTTGGCTGTGGACTTCTATGGATTGAACTGCCCTATCGGAGGCGGCTCTCCCCATGGGAAAGATGCCACCAAGGCAGATGTGACATTGAACATCGCTGCTCGTTATTTCGCATTGAAGGAACTTCTTAGCAATTTGGAGAGGGAGACGGTGTATTGCAAGATAGCCTGCTGCATTGGACAGAGCAAGTGCCTCATCGCTTATTCGGATGAGAACCACAAGGTATTCAAGCAGGAGCAGATAGACATCGTTCCTTCGGAGATTATCCACAAGTTCGGTCTCGATGGGACGGCAAGCGACAGTATGTTTTTCATGCTCTGCAAGCAGGATTTGTTCTCCTACGTTGACTTTCTCGCTCAGCATGGGCAGAATGGTGTAGGCGTCAAAGGAGCCCCCTCCGCATCTATGTGGGCGAATGCCCGATAAGAAAGGAAAAGCAAAATGGCAACACAGAAGAAGACTAGTTCAAAGACATTGGAAAACAAACTAAAGGCACCCCGTAAGCCGAGGGCAACAAAGCCCAAAGCCATTCGTTCACCAGAGGTGGAGAAGGAACTTGCGGCACTTAAGGAAGAGACGGCAAAACTTCGGGAAGAGAATGCCAAGTTTGCGGAGCAGTACGGCAAGATGCTGGAGACTTCCACGAACATCAAGTTAAAGGCCAATGCGATGCTTGGGCAGATTCTCAAGGCATTGTACATAATGGGCATAGGGCCTGATGAGATCCAGACGAAGTGCCAGCAGATGTTCTGCAAGAAGGTTGTCGCAGACTAAATCAAACAGAAGAAAGGAAATCCCAAAAGATGAAGATGTTTCTTATCGTTCTTGCCGCAATTGTCGGCATTGGACTCATTACCACATGCATGGTATTCTCTTCCAAGAACTCCGCAATATCGCTGGAAGAGACCGTAAACACGGCGAAATCCGGGGTAGATGTTCAATTGTCAAATCGCTTCAACAAGCTCACGGAAATCGCCGAGTGCGTGAAGCAGTACGATGCTCATGAGTACAAGACTCTGACGGACACTATTCGGATGCGCGGCAAGAATATGTCGGCTTCCGCTTTCAAGGCAACGATGGCATCTATCAATGCGGTTGCAGAACAGTATCCTGAACTCCAATCGCAGAAGAACTACCAGCAACTTATGACGGAGATTGCATTGACAGAGAATCATCTTGCGCAGCACAAGAAGGCTTACAACGAATCGGTAAGGGATTACCGCTATCACTGCAGGAAGTTCCCGACTTCAATCTTTCTCGGATGGGTTGGTTATGAAGTGCAGCAATACGAAATGTACGTTGCCGACGAATCAGTGAAAGACACGAAACCGATGAAGCTCTTCTAATGGGAATCTATCGTCCATCGAACCTGCCGTGGAGGAATCACGGGTATGGTTATTCCTATGGGGGTGAGCCTGACGTCAAGGTCACCCCTAGGGAAGTAATCTTCTCCGTTCTGATTGTAGGCGTCCTATTCTCCATAGGGTTTCTTATTGCAGGCGCAATCAAGAAGCACGTGGATGAACGAAATCTGGTGTATCGGCAGGCGATACAGATAAGGGATAGCGGACCCGAACTAAAGCAGGCTTGCGACACTGATGTAGGGAATGCATTCGTCGAAGGGGACTTCAAGGCGATTGACACGGTGACATGGGAAGGGCTTGATGGAGAGCATCTTTGGATAAGGAGGGACAAGGAAAAATATACTATGCACACAAGGACGGTTAGATACACCGTCCACGACAGCAAGGGGCGTCCTCACACTAGGACTAGAACAGAGACGTATTGGACTTGGGATGTAGTAAAGTCTGACAAGAAGCACTCTAAGGAGGTTTCGTTCTGCGGCAATGCCTATCCTTATGAGACATTCTCCTACGATATGGTTTCATCTAGCCGCCATGTCAGAGGCACGGGATGGCACACGAGGGATGTATTTCGTTACATGCCGAAGGAGTTTCGGGGGAGCATCTATGCCATGCTCAAGAGCGGGACGATAAATGATTGTCCGACGATATGGGAGGGTGCTACGAATGAAGACCTCTACAAAAGGGCCACGAGTTCTATGGCGGTTGGCTTGTTCTGGACAATATGGACGATTTTCATGATAGTTGTGGTCGTGATGTTTGTAGTTTTAGACAATAGGTGGCTCGAAGATAGAGAGAAAGAGGACTAGATGCAAGTCATAATGATAGGCAGCATAGCAGATGCGGTCAGTAGGGAGATAATGGATTCCTTCCCCTACGTGGAGGAAAATGTCCTGAAAGCGGTTGTAGGCAAGATACTTCCGAAGCATGGAATCATAGTTGAGGCGGCGAGAGACGAACTTAAGGATACGGAGGAGTTGGGGACTTGGCTCTACCACGACATTGAGATTAAGAGCAAGGAGGGTGGAGCATGAAAAAGATGTTGGTTCTTCCTATTAAGAAGAAGTGGTTCGACATGATTCTCTCTGGAAAGAAGAAGGAAGAATACAGAGAGTATAAGCCATATTGGGATGCCAGGGTTGATAATTGGATAGAGGCGAATGGGAATGCCAATAGTTTATGTTTCGAAGTAGATTTTATCAGTCCGCTCCCTATCTTGTTTATAAATGGGTATGGAGCTAAAGCACCTCGGTTTATTGGATGGTGTAACGGATATTCTCTTCGGTCAACTGTTAGGCACAAAGAATGGGGTGAAGGGGCTTATGAAGGGATTGGGCATTATGCGTTTCATATCTCACGAATCGAAAGGACAAACTAATGGCTGAAGACAAAGAGTGTTGCGAAATCTGCCTTTTCTGGAGAAACAAGTTCTCTTGGATGGACGACAACTGCAAGACGGTGTATGCTGCGGAATGCCACAGGCTACCTCCAAGCACAAATGGACACGACACATACTTTCCGAAGGTGAAGTCAGACAACTGGTGCGGGGAGTTCAAGAGAACTAGCCCCGGCGATGAACTTGGGAGGAAGATTGAATGGCTGAATAAAGTGATAGAAGGGAGCGAGAAATGACAAGTGAAGAGATTATCGATCGGCTAGGCAACGTGCTTTGTGCGGGTCTCTCTCAAGGGATTCGGGAGAACCTGCCTGAACTTATGAAGCAGTTAGGAGCCACTAGCGAGGAACTTGCCAGCAAGAACAAGGTGATAGAGACACTAGAAGCTCGCCTGTCTGAGGCTAATGCAAAGATAACTGAGGCTGAGTTTGCTAGAACCAAGGCGGAAGATGCCGCGAAGGAGCAGGCTTGGATTGCGAATGAACTAGGGAAATTCGTAAGCGATGTTGCAAACGGCTTTTACGAAGGGCAGGAGATTGCCGCCGCCAGACGGATATATGAACTTAACGGAGGTTCGTTGAAGAAGAAGCGAATCAATGCGGCGGACTACGAAACAGAGGAAGAGGCGAGAGCCGCATTCGAGAAGCAGTTCTGGAGCGCGACCTACAACATGCAGGAATATCTTGATTGGCTTTTTAGCGCCGTCAAGAAGAAAGCCTGAGATGGCTAGGTTGATTTCGGTCGGAAGGTTGCTGCATTAGGCGGCAACCTTTTTTTCAAAATCTTTCGTCACCCCCTTGCAACCCAATCGGGGTTGTGGTATACTATGAGCCGTCAACGACAAACAAGGACAACAACAATGAAAGACACAAGTTTCAACATCGAGACAGATGCGCTCTCACAGGAGAGCCAAAAGTTCGCAAAGCACCTCTTGGCGCACAAGGATGAAAACCTTAAGGCTCTTGCGACCGCTGGAATCCATGAGGACGAAACCGCTCCCTATGTCTACTATGTTCCGACAGGACTTTCATTCGACGTAGGGAACCCCACTGGGTATCCGCTCCGTTCGCTCTGGGCTATCGTAATCATGGCTCGTGCATCATATGCGAATGCCTGCTGGCTAGACTGCGACAAGGAGGGGTATCCAGAACTCCCGCAGTTCTGCGGCGGTGAGGAAGGATTCCATAGGGTGAAGATTACCGACCCGTTCGCTTGGCAAATCGACGATGCAATCAAGAATTACCAGACGGAGATGGTTCGGGCCGGCAAGGCTAGAATCGTCAACGGCAAGTTCTACAAGGTAGCATAACTAACAAGGAAAAGGAGAACGAAAATGAGTCCAGAAACTAAAAAGATAGTTTGCGGCAACTTCTGCGTGGTTGTCCATGTGGACGGTACTTCAGAAGTGAAGATCGTTGAAGAGGGGAAGAGCGTATTTGATAAGGCAAAGGAACTTATTGGATGCCGATTCCTCGACCATGTGATCGTTTAGACGTTGCAGAAGGGCGGACGAGATTGCATTGAATTTCTCGTCAATGACGAGGGGTACTTTGATTATGGGAGGGATCCATCAAAGGTTAATCAGATAGCGACGCTTCTTTATAACCATGGTGAGAAGATAGAAAACTATGTCTTGGGAGATGTTGTTATCTGTCTTATGGCAGATGGAGTAGATGGCGGAGAATTCGAAGGATTGTCGTATGGTCTCGCTATGGATATAGCTAGACAGAACAATGAGCAATTGAAGCAGATTGCATTAGAGAAAGTACCACGCCCGAATGTTGTTCCAGAACCTGTTGTTAAGATTTCCTCATATGCGGACATCAACGATTTGCTCAAGGCAATGAAAGGCGACAAGTCCGTAAAGCCAACTTCCGAAACCTTCATTTCAGGCAAAAAGAAAGATGAGGAGAAGGCCTAGAATCATTTGTAGGGCGGTAGAGAGGGGGGCGGCAGAAGCAAAGCCCTTCTCCCCTCCACCGCCGCCCTATGTTCCACCACCTCCTCCAACGGAAACGGACAAGCTCTATGCTCTAATCTATGCGAAGTCCGTAGAGGGATACCGATTCACAGACGATGAGTATGGTATCCCTTGGATAGAGAGGAACGACATAGAGGAGAAGAGCGGAGGGGTGTATGTCATACGATTCCGTTGCCCTACCGATAGGGTGAATGACGTGTATTTCGGAGGCATGGCGGAAGCGGTATGCAAGGAACTAAACTGTGCCGTACACTTCATTCACAAGACGAGATGGGAATATGGTCTTCCGTTTGAGGATTGCGTCTGGATTATCCAGAAAGACGAACTTCTGCATACGGATGAACCAGCAGAAGAAGATGAATACGATAGCGGCGATTCAATAGATACCAAAGAGGAGATTGAAGGAGAACTTATTGATGATTCTACGGCGGAGGAAATCGACGAACGCTTTGAGAGAACTCTCGAGGTTTTTGTCTAGACCCTCTTGAAAGCCGTCCGCAAGGTGTGGTAAAATATGTGCCGTCAACGACAAGGAAGAACAAAGACAATGTGCCAGAAACCGACAGAGACAACGAACGACAAGCCAAAGCGGAAGTGCTTTGTGGTTCTTTTCACTTGTGGTAGAGAAGCCAAAGAGGAATTTGGCAACGAAACCGCAATGGATTTCAGCCCTCTGAAGATTTTCGCTAGCAATATAATGGCAAGGGTGTACTGCGAGCGCCGTGGTAGAAAGTTTCAGTCTAAGGACAAGACGATAATTCGGGAGTGGGAGAATCCAGACACCCTGCTTCTGTACAAGCAGGAGGGGGATAAACAGGAAGAGCTTGACTATAGATTTGAAATCTATGAGACTGATATAGACGATGATGTTCCAGCGGACTTCCACTATCCTCTGATAGAGAAGGAGAATGAGGTCCTTCGGAATGAGTGCTATAGACTCCGCAAGGAGTTGGCGGATGTGACACAGAGAAATGCGGTTGCCGCAACGTATGCGACGATGTGGGACGGAGGGTGGAACTATACTAAGGAGAGAGTGCTAGAAAACCTGCAAATTGTGAAGGATGTTCTGGCCGGAGACCATGCGAAGGTTCAGGAATTGTATGAGAAGTGGAAGAAGTATGAGGAGAACCAGTCGTGAACGGAAGAGCATACGTGCAGAAGGGAGAAAGGTTCGGGTGGGTGAAGTGCGACCCGAAGTCCGTGATTCCAAAGAGCATAGAAGATGTGAGTCTGACATCTGACGTGAATGATTCGCTAGTGTTCGATGTGGACAATCCAAGCGGATTCCAACTCTTGAACTCTCTGCTAGAAGACGGATATCTTGTAGTGATTGGTGATACCTACATTCATAAGAATGCCGCAGCACCATCAGCATCTCCATTCTCACCGATAGTTTGAAAGGAAAGGGTACGATTAAATGTCATTTGAAGAACTAAAATCCTTACTTTTGAAACACAAAGGTAATGGTATAGTAAAATGGTTAAGAGCCAGAGGAAATGAAGAGATTCTTTCTTCTTTGATTCAACATACCCCATTGCTAAATGATAGTCATACTTTACTAACAAGAATATATTGGGTTATAAATGACATTAAAGAGTTCCCTCGCTGTATTGTTTGCGGCGTTCCTTTGATGGACAAGAACATTTCAACCATTCGCAGGGGGTATCATAAGATTTGTTCACATAAATGTGCATACACTTTCGCAAAAGGTAAAAACAAAGGAATATCTAACATACAAAGACTACTAATAGAGGCAGAAAAGAGAAGGAATCGTAAGTTGAGTTCCAAATGTGCATATACAATAACAAAAGAAGGAAATGTTTTACTACCGTGTGGGTTAGAGATTATTGGTAAAGAAAGAATCAATAAAGAATTAGAAATCCATCACCTAGTTTATAAAATCACGAACAAGACAAATGGTCATTACTACATTGGGCATCACTCTACTTTAGACCCTTTAGATGAGTATTCTGGCTCTGGTGTTGCTATTACCTGTGCGATAAGAAAGTATGGAATAAAAAATTTCCAGAAGGAGATTCTGTTTGATTGTACTTCTCTTAAGGAATCATGTGAAATAGAAGCACGATTAGTTTCCGAAGATGAATGTATGGAAAACAATCCGTCTTGTTACAACCTAAAACCAGGAGGCTATGGTGGGTGTAGTAAGAGAGCTGGACAAAAAGCATCAGAGACACGTAGGAAACGAGGATATAAACATTCTAGTAAAACTAGAATGCTTATTTCTGCGGCTAATAAAGGAGTGCCAAAATCAGAACACCACAAGAGAATGCTACAAATGAATCATAGTGCTAGAAGAGATTATGTAATAGTGTATGAGAATGGAGGCCAAGAGGTTGTAAAAGATTCGATACCTGGTATTGCCAGAACTCATGGAATAACAAATGTGTCTTCTTTTAAGAATAGCATAAAGAGGAATCGTTTTCACAACGGGATTCGAGTCATAAAACTTTGATAAAAAAAGGAAACGTCAATGAAACTTAAACCAATCATCAATAGTTTATTAGAAACCGATCTTTACAAATTTTCGATGGGGGCCTGTGTCTACCACCAGTTCAACAAGGACATGACAACTTGGGCTTTCAAGTGCCGCAACAAGGGAGTAATCTTTACTCCAGAAATGGTGCAGGAGGTTCGTGAGCAGGTAGAGCACTTTTGCACACTTCGCTTCACGGAGGAGGAACTTGCTTGGCTCAAGAACAAAATTCCGTGGTTGAGCGGAGACTACATTTCGCACCTTCGCAGGTGGTATCCTCGCATGGAGCAAATTTCCATTAGCCTTGACTTTACCGATCCTTGTGGTCTGGTTATCTATGCTAAAGGCGAATGGCTCGACACCTCTATGTACGAGATTCCGATTCTCGCTATCGTGAATGAGGTGTACTTTGCTTTCCAGTATGGAGTAGGCGCATTGAACGAAGAGTTCAAGAGGCGAGTCTTGGAGAAGAAAGACAAGTTGAAAGGTGGTGAATATCGTCTTGGATACTTCTCCGAGTTTGGGATGCGTCGTCGCTATTCTGCAGAAATGCAGGATTGGGTTGTTGGAGAGTTTGCGCATGGGTTCTCTTCGGAGAACACATTTGTCGGGACTTCCAACGTGTATCTGGCGAAGAAGTACGGAATCAAGCCTGTAGGAACCATGGCACATGAACTGATCCAGACCATTGGCCAAGCTCACCATGAACACAATCCAGCATACTCTAATTACTATGCAATGAAGTATTGGGTTCGTGAGTACAAGACGGACAACGGAATCGCCCTCACGGACACGATTACGACAGACTGCTTCCTTCGGGACTTTGACAAGACTTATGCCACCTTGTTTAGCGGCGTCCGTCACGATTCCGCCGACCCTATCGCTTGGGGTGAAAAGATGATTGCCCACTACAAGAAGTTGGGGATTGACCCGATGACGAAGACATTGCTCTTCTCTGATAGCCTAGACTTCGAGCGAGCAACCAAAATCAAGGAACACTTCAACGGAAAGAGCAGGGTTGCATTCGGTATTGGAACCTACATTGCGAATGATACAGGGGTAGAACCGCTCAATATCGTTATGAAGGTTATCGAGGCTAATGGGTCGCCAGTCGCCAAGATTTCTGATGTTGCTGGAAAAACGATGTCGGTAGACCCGTCGTACGTTGACTACCTCCGCCGCTGCATAGACTGGCGGCTGAAGCATGAGGAGGAGAAGTAGAGATGGGATGGCTATATCATATACTATCTGGATGCGATGTCTTCGTGCTTAAGCATCAAGTTAATACGTATTTTACGGGAGTGGCTGCGACTGAGATATTTTGGTTTAATGAAAAAGAAAACATTTGGGTAGTAAGTCCGTTGAATCAGTTCTGTCCTCCCAAGGAGAAGCACTAATGAAAAACACGAAAACCCATAGACCTATTTACTCGGAACTCTATGCTGTGATGAAGGAGATTTGCTCCGTCAACAATCCGTGGGCATACTGCCTTTCGTGGCAGACGGAGGATCCGAAACTCTTTAACAAGTTCATGGATATGTGTGCCTACTTCAAGAAAGACGAGCAGTTTATTTCCCACAAGGTAAAAGCAACCGAGTTCTTGTACCACAAGAAGTTGAAGAAGGATGTTCTTGTAGATAGCACTTCTCCCGATGAAAAAGGAAGAATCTGCTTCTGGCACGCAGATACAAGAATGTGGGTACACGACAAAGAAGAATTGTTTTCTCCTCAAAAGGATAGTCACTAATGGACAAGAGATACATAAACATTTCAAAGGCTGTTTCCTATGCTCTAAGGCATAATCCATCTGCTTTTGGACTTGAACTGGATTCAGAAGGGTGGGTTTCAGTTGGTGATCTCATAAATGCTTTGAATAAAGAGAACAGTCATTTAGATGTGACTGTTGCAAGTCTTTGTTACATCATAGACAATTCTGAGAAGAAGCGGTTTGAGATTAAGGATAACAAGATTCGTGCAACATACGGACACTCAATCAAGCAGAAGATTGAGTACACTCCGCAAGAACCTCCTGCTGTATTATATCATGGTACTACTCATCAGGCTTATAGGGAGATTGCAGGACTTTCTGGTAAAGGTCTTAAGCCGATGGGGCGACAGTATGTCCATTTGAGTAGCGACATAACAACTGCTATAACAGTTGGAAAAAGGAGAGACCCTAACCCAGTTGTGTTCTCTATCAATGCAAGGTTGATGTATGATGATGGTATCGAGTTCTATCATACTGGGAATGACACAACTTGGTTGTGCGATAGCGTTCCAAAGTATTATATCATAAACGTGCATGAAGCATCTGACTTCATAGGAAAGAATGGAGAGGATAATGCACAATAGAATAGCCATATTTGGACTTACTGGCGACCCATTCACCATCGCCCACAGGGACATCTGCAAGCAGGCGATTGACACCCTTCAATTGCAGAAGCTCTATGTCATTCCAACGATTGTAGAGTACCATAGGAAAGGGAAGGAACGTTGGCTGACAGATTCGCAGAGGCTAACCTGTGCAGAAGAGATGCTATGGACACTTGGCCCCAGATACGGAAAGAAGATAGAACTTGACGATTCCGAACTTAGGCTAAAGAGCCTTTGCATGGCGAACACCCCATTGGACGAAGAGGTGGTGAAGCGGAGGCGGTTCATTCATACGTTGCTAGACTTCAAGGTTCGTAATCGTATCAATGGCGATACAGCTCTCTATATGATTATAGGTGAGGACGAACTAAAGATATTCCAGACATGGCACGAATGGGAAAGCATACTGGACAACATAGATTGTCTAGCCATTGTGAAAGGACACAATGGTGGTGATGGTGTGCATGTCCCTTCCGAAATCATGCGTAGGATGCACGGACGAGTGGAGGAACTAGAACTGTCCGAATCCTATCTCTATGGCGTGTCTGCATCGGCGGTTAGGGAGTATCACGACAATTTGGACAGTTATCTCGACTACGTGAAGCAGATTGATTCGCATGAGGTGGACTGGATTACTGTTCCGTGGATAGAGAAGAAGCGGAGGGAGGCATAATGGGATTGTTGTTACGAATCACGAAGTGGCTAGAAGAGTCCAACAGGGAGTACAATGAGTTTTGGGTTGGGCAAATGAAGCCGTGTCCTTTATGTGGGCATAAGGCTGCTCTTATCCACTATTGCGGAGAGAACAGACCAGAGTTCTGGGATGTTGAATGTGGCGATTTGGATGACCATGGTGCATGGAGCATTGATGGTAAGTGTCACTTCCATTGTAAAGACGGAATGAAAGAGATTCCGAGGCATTACACTATCAAGGATGCTGTACTGTATTGGAATAATGTTGTAGTTCCAATTGGATTGGCCGCGCGGAAAGCGATGATCAGGATGCAGGAATACAAGGAGGGCAAGCGGAAAAGGTTCGATGTGAAGTCGGTTGTACTACCGCCGTTTGAGGAAGAGGAGGAGAAGAACGATGGCAAATAAACTTCTCATAACTTTGCCTTGCAACATATGGCAACTAAAAGACAAACTAGACAAGTTCGACAAGTGCGATGTTGTTATCTGCCAGTATGATGGCGACGGCGATTCGCTCTATGTTGTCCCCGTCATGGAAGACTTGGAAAAGCCAGACCCCGTGCAGCAGACTAATGAGTTCGTGAAGAAACTGGAAGCGGCGAACAAGGCGACAGAAGGAAGCCAGATGGTTTTCAAGTGAGAAGAGAATAAGCCATGGAACTAGACAAAGAGCAAGTGGAGTTTATTGAGGGCTTGTTTTCAGACGAAAGCAAGACTTGGGAAGAGCGCTGGGATGCGATTGTAGTATGGCGCAAGAAGAATAGAGGATTATTGGGAATCCATGTCTCTGTAATGCCGCCAAAAGAGGGAGCTCCGATTGACCCGGAGAAGTTTGCGGAGGAACTTTGCAGAGTTGCATTGGAGGCTGCGAAGGGCGAGTTGAAGGAAGTTGACATTACGGAAGAACCACTCTAAGGAACAAGGAGACGACGATGAGGAATACGATAGCCATTGCAATGCTTACTGCATTGCTAGGTGTTGGTGGATGCAACCCCGACACGTATAGAAAGCTAAAACTGCTGGACGGAGAAATAGTCTATGCCCCAGAGGGGGCAGTTGTAGAGGCTATCATCAAGATGCCAGACGGAAGCATCAAGAAAGTCAATGTGAAGAGGTGGAGGCAATATAAAAATTCCATCGCAATCGAGACGGATGACAAGGAATTTATGACTAGCATGGACAATGTTGTGATGATTTGTGAACACCTGAAACAGGAAGAGAGAAAATAATGGATCAGTACGAATTCAATCCTCGTTCCGCTTATCTGCGGATAAGAAACCACTGGCAGGACTGGGCAAAACAGGTTGGTGCTTCCACATGGGTGGTTGGCATCAGCGGAGGAAAAGATTCCACCGTCGTTGCGGCATTGGCTGCAAACATCTTCGGCAAAGAGAATGTATATGGGTTGATGATGCCAAATTCGGGGCAGAAGGATATTCATGACTCAATCGAAGTCTGCAAGTATTTAGGTATAAAAAATAGTACGATAGACATTGAAGGAGCATATCTCGATTTCGTGAATCATTTGAAGGAAGTGATGTTCAACGACCACGATATTCCTATTGTGTCTTACGACACAATGACAAATCTACCTGCCCGATTGAGGATGAGTCTTCTATATGCATTTGCACAAACGGTTGGAGGGATAGTTCTGAACACATGCAACCTAAGTGAGTCGGTTGTTGGGTATGAGACACTGTTTGGTGACGATACTGGCTCCTATGCCCCTATTCAAGGTTTAACAGTGACAGAGATTAGGCAGTTGGGTGATTGGCTTGAACTTCCACATCACCTTATCCATAAGATTCCGATAGACGGATTGCAGCCTTTGTCTGATGAGGACAAGTTGGGATTCACATATCAGGACTTGGACAAGTATATTCGTAAGGATGTCGGTAGCGATGAGTTCAAGGTTCACATCAATGAACTGTATCTTAAGAACAAGTTCAAGACGGATATTGTTCGGATCCCCGGTCCAAACTTCGACGACCTTGGGAACTTTGTGCGGTACAACAATCTTGTAGCAGAAGAAGAAGGAAGGTAAAGCAGTGAAAGAACAACTAGAAGCAAAAAAGAAGAAGTGCAACCTGCGGAAAGCAAAGTGCTGTGCAAACTGTTGCCACTTCGATTGTTCAGAGGACGACTTCGGTGCGACCTACTAGCAGTATTGTTCATGTCCAGAGAATGAAGACAAGACGGCCGAGCCTGGTGAGGATGCATTCTTTGAAGTGAACGATACGGATGTCTGCGACAACTGGCACGGCAAGGATGCGAACGGCAACCCATTGAAGGACATTATCCACATTGATGCGGAGCCACGCTATCCAGAGGATGCATACATCAATGGAGAGCGTGAGGATAACGACAATCCAAAGATGCCTTTTTTGGTGAAACAAGAAGGGACGCAGGACGGATGGTGCTGGAAACTCGACATTGACATTGAAACTGGAGAAATCATCGGATGGCCAAAGGAAACAAAAGCGAAGATTCACTACAAGGTGTGCGATTGCTGCGGCATCAAGTATGATGGTCTTGAATATCGTGAGTATGTTCCTGACTTCCTTTCCATTGACAATGATGGGTATGGGGACTACATCATTCTTACGATTGAAGATGGGAAAATCGTTGACTGGGATGAGGAAACTTGCCGTGAATTCATAGAGGATTTAAGGAAGGGTGATGCCTAATGGAAATCAAGGCAATAAACGTTCTCGGAAGCGGAGTGCTTTTTAGTTTTGCCTGTGGGAACTGCAAGAAGTATGTCGATACCGGTGACAAGTTCTGCAGAAATTGCGGAAAAGAACTAGAGCCTCTTCCTCGTATTGTAAGTGTTGCAGATGTAGCTTCTATTCTGACGGCTGTTTTCAAGAAGAAACCACTGCTTCCAAACGATAGTGTCGTTTCCGTGGCTCCAGACAACGACGATGCTGGAAGAGTCGAAGACGACAAGAAGCCTTCTTCGGAGTTTGATGCGTTGCGGCAATGCTGCCCTAGGTGCAAGAGTACGAGGGAGGGATGCGAGTTTCTTCAAGGGGATGACGAGTGCCATGGGATAGTGTATCCCACGTATCCGCCGCAATACCCAAAGTGTGTATATGACAAGAAGAGAGAGGAATTGACATGAGCAAAGGACACTACACCAAACACCCCTGCGTGACGATAGATGAGTTCAACCGTCCGCATCTGAATGTTTTGCTGCATTTCTACTGCGACAGCAATCTGCCTAAGTGGAAGAGGCGATCGAAGTATGATAGCATCACAGAGGATATTGCCACAGATGATTCTTCTATGGAGTTAACGTCCGCTTTCAGTGAGACGCCAGAAGAAGATAGCCGCTTGCACATAAGGCATAGCACTTCACCATACTACTATCAGAGAGCAATGGGTGAGTCGTTGAAGTCATTCCATGTGCCGGAGGGCTTCTGGACAAGGCTGGCAAGCATATTCAAGTCAAAGGGAGTTGATGCGGAAAAGGTTATTGAGCAGGTGAAGAAAGAGGTGCGCGAACCTGTCCTCGGCGAACAGATGCTTGCCGCTAGAGAGTCAGCATCTAAACTGCTCATCATGCTCCAGAAGAGCGGGCAGCAGTCGCAGAGCGAACTTCTAAAAGCATACCTTAACGTAGTGACGGCAGAGATTGCGATGGTGAAGAACGGATACGGCAAGTATCTGACCGAACAGGACATCATAGACTTCATGCTTAAGGCGGAGAAGGGCGTGGTTGTGGATTACCTGTGCAACTACACCGATTTGCTTCCGATGGAAGTGGCTAAGCAGAAGATAGGACTGGATGACCTCCGAATATTCGACAACTACTGCGTCATGTTCTTCCGCAAGGACTTGTCTGCATTCCGTTTTGTGGAGGACAAGATAATAGAGCGCAAGTTGCACGACCCTATTCTGTTCGGGATGGTAGAGGGGAGCGACAAACTGTACTATGTTGCGGATTGGATTACCGAGGAAGACGATCTCACACTAGCCAAGGTGGAGGAATCGTTGGGGCGGACGGCAAGGAAAGTGGAAGAGGCTTCTATCAAGGTTGACGGCAAGGACGTGAACTGGCTCATAGAGCATGAGAAAGAGATTGAGGACGTGATATTCACGGATGATGGCAATAAGGAGTCGAAATGAAAGAACTAGATGAAAGAGAAGAAGATGCGCTGATGCTCCTAAAGGAGTATGCCTTGGCGGACGACGACAAGCTCACGGAATCCGCATTGCGACTGAAGCATATGCTTCTTGCGATTGCTGGAAAGACTACAACTAAGTGCAAGGAGGAAATGGAAGGGTTGCGGGCTTGGGCTAAACTTCTACAAGGTATCGCCACGGAGCAACATGTTAAGGAGTGTGCCGATTTCGTGTACATGACGGCGAATCGGGCACTGGCGAACTGCAACAGGCCTTATGGAAACATGGCGGCGATTCGCACGGCTCTTGAGGAAGTGCAGAGTGAACTTATCTTCAAGCCTTGCGGTGCTCACACCAAGGATAGGCAGGATGTTATCGAGAAGATAAACACGGCTCTTCAGAAGCCAAGCCGAAACTGCGACAGGTTCGATGGAGACAAGGATAGACTTCATGCGGAGTGGTGGGAGTGGAGCGGAGACTTGAAGAACTGCGACCCAGACGGAACGGTTAAGATGGACTTCTCCGAATGGCTGCTGGCGGAAATTGAGAAGTAGGAGAATTCTTCAATGATAAAGACTTCTAAACTGCGGCTCCGTCCGTTCATGCCAATAGCCGAACAAGTTGGCAGCGAGCTTGTTCCAATGAAGGATCGGGAGCAGTATGCCACTCTCTCATATGGTGGAGTAACGATAGAACTTGGTTACACGATACTACGGTATCTCTCTCTTGATGTAGAGTCCGAATGGTATGGGCGATGCAAGGCGATTTTCGACTTGGGGAAAGATGAAATTCTCAAAGAGATGGAATTCAACCATGACAAGCTAGAAAAGTGTCCAGAAGAAATCTGGTTTAGGGACAACCAAAAGAAGTGTTCCATAACTCACCCATGGTCTCCGCTTGAGAGAGAAGAAGACAACTACAAGAGCAAGATTGACGGAAGTAGGACGATGGTCTGGGACAAGTTGGATGATGCTAAGAGGTGATGGATGTTTGGATTGATGTATAGAGTCGGTCTATTCGGGAGCAATCTCGAACCAGAGGAGAGAAGTGACAATGCTAGTTCTAGGATGGTTCCGTTGCTATCATACACTAACATAGTTGAAAGGTTGCGGAACTATGCGGGGCAGCAGGAACTTTTCTGCCATGACAACAAAAGAGTTGCAAAGGAACTCAATGAACTCGCAGACACGATAGAGGCAGGACAGAAAGCGAAGGAGGAATGGAAGATATGACATTGACTAGCCAGAAGATAATTCCTTGTCCATTTTGCGGAAATACTGTAATGAGGATTGCGGACTGGCTTACAGATTCCAAGGGGAGAATCGTATATTGGGTGAATTGCTGCAAGTGTGATGCAACCGGGACTGGGTCATACAATCCAGAGAAGGCTATAGAATTGTGGAATAGGCAGTTCGACAAACGAGTGATCGAGATTTATAAGACAGTAATCAATCATTTGCGATTCCACAATGGTGAGTTTGCGGCTGGACGGCTAGACGGCAACGGACTTTCGGTTGCAATTATGAACGAACTTGCTCTTTTGAATCTGACTGGGATTCCAAATAATTCTAATGGAGGGCAAAACAAATGACTTGGTCTGAACGACACTTGATGGAAGCAGGCAGAAATGTAAATCTGGCATATGGTTTGCTAAAGGAAGCGCTAAATGCCTTGGATGTGTCTGAATATCCGATGGCATTTGGGCTGATAAAAGGCGCTATCGCTACAACGGAAGTGGCATACAAGGCATTGTCTGAATCCCTTCACGATGCTACGGAGAGGATTAATCAATGACTGAACCCCGCAAATCGTTTATGAAAAGATTTCATGAGGGGAGACCGCAAGGCACGGATAGCGGTTGCCAAGATGCACCGCAGGATAGAGGACTGCCGCAACGACTGGCAGTGGAAGACCGCCAATGCGATAGTCAAGGAGTTCGATGTAATCTGCATAGAGGACTTGAACTTGGAGGGCATGAAGCGGCTCTGGGGACGGAAGGTGTCAGACTACGGGTTTGCGGAATTTGTTGCCAAACTGGAGTGGCTTGCCCAAAAGCACGGAAAAGAGGTGCGCAAGGTGGATAGGTGGCTGGCAAGTAGCCAGACGTGCAATGTGTGTGGGCACAAGAATCCAGACACAAAGAACCTAAACGTCCGCGAGTGGGTATGCCCACAGTGCGGCACTCACCACGACCGCGACGTGAATGCGGCGATAAACATTCTAACGGCAGGGACATCTGCCGATGGGCGAGGCTCTGGTAAGACCACGGTCTCCATAGCGGAGATGGTGGCATGAGCCGCTTGAACCCAGAATCCCAACAGCTTCAGTGTTGGGGGTATGTCAACATGAAAGTGCGGTAGACTAATGAGCGAAGAATCCAAAGAACTTGATTTGTTTTCATCTACGACTTCCGTAGAAGAAGATGATGAGACTGCTAAGAAAGACAATACTATTCCTGCGAAGACCAAGATAACGGCAAACGATATCTATCAGTTGCTGGCACAGAAGTATTCTAGTACCCGCGAATGGGTGATTGCAGGAGAAGTCCAAAGGACGACCGGATGGAGTGACCGCCGCTACGATTTTGTGGCGATGAATTGTTTTGCCTCTACCGGGTATAGGATTGAAGTTATCGAGATCAAGATAAGCAAGGCGGACTTGCGGAGAGAACTAGAAGAGCCAGAGAAGCACAATGTAATCTTTGATCAGATAGACTACTATTCTCTCGCCGCACCTGCGGAAATCATAGATATGTCAATCATACCTCCGAAGTGGGGAGTATATGCCGTCAAGAATGGGAAACTGATTACGAAGAAGAAACCTCTCACCCTCAATGATGATGCCGATAGGAGAATCAAGAGGAGTTTTGCCGCATCTTTTCTCCGAGCGGCTATTAGCCAGAACTTAGAGAAGAAGACACTTGCGAAAGAACTCCAAAAGAAGTTCGATGAGGGATATGAGAGAGGGCAGAAGTCCTTGATTTGGGATTCACAAAAAGAGGAAAGTTATAAGCGATTCCAGAAAGAGGCAAATGAATTTCGGACAATCCTCTACAAGTTAGGATTCCCAATTTACATGGGAGACTGTAAGGTCAAAGACGATGAAATGAAAAAACGGCTAGACCTGCTAATGAAGTGTAGCGACATAATAAAGGCATTAGATGCCGATAGTCTTCAATGGGCTATTAGTAGGATGGAGGACGGCCTTTCCAACATCAAAAGCGCAATGGAGGAAATCGGCAGAATGCAAGGTAAAAACTCCGACACCCCCTTGAAACCCGCCTAACTGGTGTGGTATAATACCAGCAACCCAAAAACCAAACAAAGACAAGGAGAAGAAATGGCAACAAAAGTGCTCGTAGTTGTTGACGTCCAGAACGATTTCGTGAAGGGCGGAGCATTGGCTTACAGATATCCCGCAAAGAGCAACACGGATGGAATCATAGCGAAGGTGAAGGAGTTTCTTGCGAATGGGGATGTTGTGATTGCAACCCGCGATACACACCACGACAACTACCTGAACACATTGGAGGGGAAGAAACTTCCCGTCCCTCACTGCATTCACCAGACGAAGGGATGGGAACTCGTAGGGGAGTTGCAGACATTGGCAAATCGTGGAGATATTGCTGTAGTGGACAAGCCTACGTTCGGGACTTCGCTTGTATGGCAGTTCATTAGAGAAATGATACACAAGTATGGCCCTATCGAAGAGGTTGATGTAGTAGGGTATTGCACGAGCATATGCTGTGCGGCGAACTGCTCGCTTCTCCGTGCTTACATGCCCAACCAGAAGATTGTGCTTCTGCAGGATTTGTGCGGGGACATAAATGAGGAATCGCACAAGGCGGCACTCACGGTTCTCCGCAACCAGCAGATAGAGATTGCATGAGGTGTGCTATGGGATGCTCATGTGACAGACCGTATCCGTTCTTCAAAGCCGACATAGAGACTTTCAGCGCACTAGAAGCCGGTGATGAAGAGAATCCGGGATATACTCAATACGACTTAGGACTATGTTATCTCGCCTATAAAAACATAGATGAACTCTACAATGCCGCGATGGGGATTGTAAGGTCGCAGAAGACTCGTCCGTCAAAAAAGATGAAACGTCTAATGACGGCCTGCAAGAAGACATACGAAGACTTCAAGCGGGCTAGGTTCTGTCTCGACGAAGAGGAAATCAAGACCCGAAAGGCATTCTGGAAATGAAGAAGATTCTAGCTATAGGCATTGCGGCACTGATTCTACTAGGCGGGTGCTGCTCTGGGAACGGAGGTTGCGGAGACAATCCGCAGCCGATAGTTTCGCCAACAAACATAACGGACACGGTGCAGGATACGGGAGACCCAGTGCTTCCGCCTTATGTCCCTTGGTGGGCGAAGGAGAAGTAATGAAGGGGCATTGGGCATCAAAGAAAAAGAAGAAGCCAGAAGACCTTCATCGTCATTTTGTGATGCGGTGCATACAAAGGATTGGAGCGGTAATAGACGATGCCGAACTCAAGAGGAGATTGAAGGAGAACAAACTTTCTCCCGCATGGAGGGAATCAAACACCAAGATGCACTTCACTGTCCCGAAGGACCTGCTTCCGAAGGACTTTAGAAGAGAGATAGAGGTGGTGTACGATTCCAGCAAGTATGAGTTCGTGACGGTTCTTTTCAAAGACGGCAAGGATTATGAGGAGTTTTTAGAAGATGGATACGAATAAGAACAATGGGTGGAATGATGTTAGCTATCTTAGGAGGAAGTTAAGGAAACTAGACTTCGCATATGAGGATGCAAGGCAGATTCTAGGTTCTGCATTGGCGGAAGCACAGTATCAGAGGATGTTTTGTGAACTTCAAGATGAACTTGCCAAGTTTTTTGTAGTTGGTCTCATGACAAAACAAAGCTATGATGCACATCTAGGTTTGTTTTCTACATTTTATGAAGCGCATCAGAAGGTGAGAGAGCAGCAGGAGGTATTTGATAGGGCTGCTGTGAAGCAGCTCAAGGAGGAAATCGAGGGGCTTGCCCAACCTCCTAAGAAGAAGGCTGAAACCTCCGATGAGAAGCCGATGTTCATACGACATACTAGTACGGAAAGGACATACAAGTATAGAACGCCAGAAGAGCGCAAGAAGGTTTTCACTAGATGGGGGCTGCTTACTCCTCGTAACCTAGAAAAGTATCCCGTGCTCGAGATGGCAAAGGGGTGGTTTGTCGCACCAGAAACGATAGACCTGCGAGACTATTGCACGAGGACTACCGACCAAGGAAGCAAGCCATGGTGCGCAGCATATGCGGCTGCGGGTTTTGTCTCCAATATCATTTGGAGGAAGGAAGACATACCGCCAACCATAGATGCGGCACCATTGTATGAGATTGCAAAGGAACTAGACGGAGAGCCTAATACTGACGGAACAACGCTTACCGCAATCTATCAGGCGGTTCTCGACAAGGGATATTTCGACGATACCATGTGTTCCGTGAAGGTGCTTCGGAACAAGGAGCAGGTCAAGTATGCCGTACATAAGTTTGGATGCTGTCTGCTCGGGATGATGGTTACGAAAGAGTGGTACTACTGCAATCGCAACAAGACAACGATTAGCGGCAAAGACCCTACCACGAACACGCCTCTTGGCGGACATGCCGTGCTTTGCTGCGGATACAATCCAGATGGCATCATAATCCAGAACTCCTGGGGCGAAGACTGGGGGAGTTATGGGTTCGCCCTTGTCACTTGGGATGAGTTCGAGCGGGAGTTTTCCTACGGAGCGGTGATGGACAACTGCCTCTACGGCACGAAAATGAATTAAGTTTGGGTTGCCCCTTTACACCCGAAAGTTGGATATGTTATAATGTGTGTCCTTCAACAACTAGGCGGTTGTTAGGATGAGTGGAAAAGACAGACAGGTAAAGAGCATTGTCCTCTTGGAAGGGCAAGTTCGGTGGATTATGGAAAGGGAGACTCCCGAAGAGCGGCTTGCCGCTTGGGAAACCTTTGCCGCAATCGCATTTCCAGAGAATCCTTATGAACTGCCGTATGAGCCTCCTCAGAAGCCTTTCGACGGAAGCCGCTTGTCTCCGTGCGATAGAGTGAGACGAGACACATACAATATGCTAGCGGACTACATCAATAGCAGGATGTGGGAAGCGGATTGTAGCGGCAAGAACCCCAAGAAGGTTATGGCTGGAAGGATTGGAGCGGCTATCAGGCATGGGAAGTATGGTAGTTCGTCAACTTCATCGGAAGACTATGAGGTGGATAATGAAGAACAGACATTAGAAGCACCGATATCCGACAAGCCTGAACCTATACAGAAGGAAGAGTACCCAGAGAAGCGGATTACTATGACTCCGTTGGATATGACTGCGGAAGAATCTGGTTATTTCTCAGAACAATATCGAAAGATTGAGCCTACTCTAACAGACAGGGACAAGAAAAAAATAGCAGATTGGCACAAGAGGATTCCTAATGCAGCAGCATTGAAAGAATATTTGGAAAGGAATTGGGTATTCCAGAACAAGAAACTGGTTTGCTCAGAACAATTCTGCCAATATGCTTACAATAAATTAGCTCGTGAAGGTAACTGGGTTTCCACGAGAGACAAACATGCATTATCTAATATCTCATCTGCAATCCATTTCATAGCTCTCGATTTCGACAAGAAGATACATGAAATCAAGAGAGCAGAGGCTGAAGAGAAGCGCAAGGACATAGAATCGGAATTTGAGACCAAGGCTAGTTTAGCCTCGCAGATGACGAATGAGGAAGTAGCCGATATGCAGCGAATCAGCAGCCGCAAGGCTGAGAGAGAGGCGATGGAGAAGATTCTTAGGGGAGAACTATAGGGATGCGGCAGCCGAAAGAGATAGAGTTTGCATTCCTAGGGTGCATATTCGACAATCCACCGAAACGGATTCCAGATGCGCTTAAGGTGAAAGCCAACCTTGACTGGTTTTCAGACCAGTCGTGCAAACTGATATGGGCGGCGATAGATAGCGTTCGGAAGAAGACTCCCATAGACAAGATAAAGCCGCTCATCATCATAGAAGAAGCTGTTAGGATTTCCACTAGGAAGAAGTCTCCATACTTCGGGCAGAAGATTTCTCCGTCCTTCATCGACGAGGCGAAGAGGTTTCGTGATTCCGCCGACAAGGATGAGACTACGACGATTGAAGCCTATGCTCCTATCCTGCAGGAGGCGGCAATAGGGCGTAGGCTCAATGAGGCGATGAACAACATTCAAGCCGAAGGGAAGTTCGCTTCCAACACGGCGAGGATGATTGAACTGTCCAAGCAGATTCAGCAGATTCAGAAGGACGAAAGCCCAGAATCCGGGATTGACATAGCGAGCCTTGTTGACAACATGCAGGCCTCATACGACAAGTCCTATGAGGAGTTCGCCGTAAAGCACAACTACAATTACATTCCCGGAATCCCATACCCTTGGGATTGCATGTCGCACATGACGGGCGGACTTGCGCCTGGGCTTCACATAGTTGCCGCTCGACCGTCTGTGGGAAAGACATCGTTTGTCCTGCAGTGCTGCACGTTCTGGAACGACCTTGGATACAAGGTTGCATTTGACTGTCTCGACATGTCCGTGACGGAACTAATCAAGCGGCCGATAGCCAACCTTTCTTGGGTGTCTCCGAAGAGATGCGAGAAGGGATGGACTAATCCCGATGAGCAGTATAGGGTGAGGGAAGCATCTAAGAAGATAAGCGAACAGGGAAATGCTGGGCTTATCACATGGACGGTGGAGCCAAATGTAGACAAACTAAAGGCTTGGGCGGAGGTAAGGCATAGGGCAGGGAAACTAGATATTCTGGTGGTGGACTTCATTCAGAGGTTTCAGGTAAAGGACACGACTTCCGAATATGAGATTGCCACATATGCATCTGGCGTTCTTAAGCAGTTGGCTAATGAATGTCTCATGCCCGTGATTGTGCTGTCGCAGTTGTCCCGCGACAACGTGAAAGATCCTAACGGCAAGCGTCCGCCCGAACTGTCTGACCTCCGTGGTTCTGGTGCATTGGAGCAGGATGCTACTACGGTTGTGCTTCTCCATAAGGTTGCAGAAGTAATAGCGGCATGGAAGAGCGATCCTCCATTGTACTATCTCGAACAGACTAACGACCCCAGGCTGAACGACGAGAGGTCTAAGGCGGTAGCCGCAGTATCTTGGAACCTCGCTAAGAACCAGAACGGGCCTACTGGTGAACTTCCGTTCGTGGTGTTCCAGCAGGCATTCCGATGGTACATAGGCAACGATGAGGAGTCCAAGGCGGAGAAGTACCATAGGATAATGGCCGATTGGAGATTTCTGGAAGAGCCTTTCAAGACGGCTGAACAGAACGGAGCGGTGGTCTATCCGATGTTCTGGCCACAGAAGTGCGCAGAGGTGTGCGGAAAGCTCGGATTGGAGATACCGTCACACATAAGAGACCAGTTGAGCAAGTGGGACATCGAACGATACAATGCCCTCTTGAAGGAGCATAGCGGTAGGATTTCGGAGGCAAAGGAGATAGCGGCTAAGCCCATAACGGCAGAGGCGGCACCACCTTCAATGGTGAGCATGGTTGCACAGGCAACGGCGAAGGAGGAGATGCATTCGCAGGCAACTCATGCGACCGTAGAGAACCTGAACAAGCAGATGAGCATAGCCCCGACAACACCTTCCGCTGATTTGTCAGAAGAGGATAGGGCTTATGTGGACAGTTTCGACGACATGATTATCTAATCAAGAAGAAAGGTAAAAAATGAAGGACACAAAACCAAAGGAAAATCCAAAGAAGAAGGGCAAAGCAAAAGAAGCTTATGTATTCCCTTACGAGTATTACGAACTCGCATACAGGATAGGAGCCCATGTAGTTGCTGGGCGTCCTGCCATCGGGAAGACTTCTCTTGCGATAGGGTGCATCAACGATTGCATTAGGTCGGAATATCCTATCGCCTATGTTTCATTGGACATGACGAAGAATGCTTTCTATGAGCATCTTGAATGGAAGATTTCGCCAAGCGAAATAATCAATGCAACGAAGAACAAATTGTTCTTCTATTCTGAAGTGGGTGAGATTACGAAACTGCTTCCTTACTTGCAGTCATTGCGGGACAATGGGGTTAAAGCCGCAATCATCGACTTTGTTCAGTTGCTTAAGGTGAACGGGAATCCGCTCGACACCGACCACCTCGTAGCCATATTGAGCGCATTTGCGCTAAAGCACCAGATGTCTATCATACTGCTTTGCCATCTGGCACACACAAGCAAGGACGTGTATCCGTTCGCTCAGACAATCCACATTCTTAGAAAGGAAACAGAAAAATGAAATACGAGTTCACAGGAACCGTCACAGAGGTGTTCCCAACACAGACGTTCGGGAGCAAGGGATTCCAGAAGAGGGAGTTCCGAGTCAAGGAGAAGAGCGATAGCCAATACCCGAACATCGTTCCGTTCACCCTGACCAAGGACAAGTGCTCTCTCGCGGATTCCCTCACGGAAGGAGCGGAGGTGAAGGTTCACTTCTCGCTCTCTGGACGTCTCTGGTCCAAGGACGACAACTCGCCGACTAGGTGCTTCTGCGAGAACCAGGCATGGAAGATTGACATTCTCCAGCAGGGGAAGCCAAATATGCCTGCTCCAGCGGAGCCTGATGATGACGATATGGTTGTTGAAGATGACAATCTCCCGTTCTGATTTTTAACTCACAAGGTAAAAAAACAAGGAGTAAGACAATGGCAACGAAGAAGCCAGCAGTCAAGAAGAACAAGGTCGCGGCGGCAAAGAAGCCCGTCAAGACCGTGAAGAAGCCGACGGCAAAGAATGCGCTCACGAAGGTGAAGCCGGCCGTCAAGAAGATCGCCACGAAGAAGATTGTGGTGAAGCCTGCAAAGCCTACGGCAGCCCCAGCGGTGAAGAAGTCCGCAAAGAAGGGACTTGCCAAGCCTATGACGAAGGTTGTTGTCGATAGGATGACCCTTCCGAAGGGAGGCAAGATTTTCGTCAAGGCTGCGAAGCGCCCGACGGCGAAGAAGCCTGCCAAGAAGACGAAGTAGCAGTCTGGGCTAATAGCCCAATCTGAGACAACACTGTTTGCCGGCCTAGCGGAGAACAGTGTTGTCTCTTTTTTTATTATTTGGCATTTTGCAAGAGGCTTCCAATGATAAAAAGACTGAAAGAGGTAAAGATTATTAGAGGAAACGATACTACGTTTTCTGGCAATGCCCCTATCAAGATCCAGATAAACACGAAAGCAGATTTGACTGGATTTACTGCATCTTTATTTTTTGGAAGCATAGTGAAAAACTTTGACTCTGAGTCCGTCGGGTCTAAATTGCTCGAACTCTCATACACGAGCAGTGAGACTGAACAATTCTTCCCTGGCCGTGGTTTTGCTCTGCTTAGGCTTTATGACCAAGAAGGCAGGCAGGCTACAATCTGGCGCTTTGTGTTTAATGTGGTTTTCCCATATGAGAAGCCGACATGTCATGGATATGAGATAGAAGTGGTAGTAGGAGACACTGATAGCACGGTAGACATCAAGTATAATGAAGAAACCGAAACTCTAATAGTGGACTATAAAGTATCTTCTGATGATGATTTTTCGTTGTTCAATGTCCCATGAAAACCCCTTATAATAAAGGAGAACTAAATGACAGAGGAACGTAGAGTACAGCTTGAAGAGAAACTGAATCTCGCGGAGGCGAGCGGAGACCCCGCGCAGATTGCAGCCGTCCGCAAGACGATAGAGCAGGAGTATCGGCTCTGCACTTCCCATACGGCGGACAGGCTGAAAAGGGTAGAACATACCGTTAATGAGATCAAGTCAGGGCTTATCCCCGCAACCATGTTTGGCGAACTCAAGACTGGGCTCTCCGACCTTACTTCTACCGTGCAGGGCATGAAGGTTGAGATGGAAGGGTGGAAGCAAAAGGCGAAAGGCGCAAAAATGCTTTGGACTCTCCTAGGATACGTAGCGGCGGCGGGCGGGAGCGGGTTTATTGTGAAGCTACTTCTAGGGTCGGCAAAGGCTGCGGCTGCAGGCGGCATAGCCCCATAACAGGACAAGAAGGAAAAGGAGACAACCCATGAACATCAGCAAAACCAAGGCGGCACTTTCTCTTCTCACTGGTGGACTGCCAGGACTGATAAAGTATGTCCTCAATCAGTTCAACATGCAGGTTCTCGGAAAGATTCCGAACAAGGAGGTCGGCGCGAAGTATCTCAGAGATGCACAGGCTACCTATACATTCCTCCGTGCAATCATTGAAAACCACTCCGAAGACCTGTCCGAAGACCGCAAGGAAAAGCTCAATGCGATTCTCGCGGCAATCGAGGAACTTACCAAGGCATTGGAGGACTTCGAGGTGAGCGAGACGGAACTCGACGGAATCATCAAGAAGGTGTCGGATGCCATCGACGCTTTCAAGAAGGCAAAGAAGTAGGGGCTTCTCAGAAAAGGGGCAAATGAAAGGCAAAAGATGAACACTCCAAAGATTTCTGTTGTCATACCATGCTACAATCGGAAGCAGTATATCGGAGAATGTATTCGCTCTGTCCTTGCTTCAACGCTAAAAGACATTGAGGTTATTCTGGTGGATGACGGGTCTTCGGATGCGACGAAAGACCTTCTGGAAGAAACTGGGAAATCCTATCCGAACGTGAAGATGGTCCGCTGCCAGCATAAGGGGCCATATGAGGCGCGATGGACGGGACTATCGGAAGCGAAGGGCGAGTATGTTCATTTCATGGATTCCGATGACATAGTGACGCCGGATTGCTACGAGGCATGCTATTCGCTCTGCACAAAGTATGATTTGGACACTATCATCTTCACTCCTGAAGTCTTCAACAATGAGCAGCATACGGAAAGCGAGAAAAACACCAAAGACAGGCTCGCTGCCCATTTCCAGATTGACAGCGGTTGCTGCAACGTGGTGAAGACGGGGAAGCAGTTGTTTTACGACCTTATCAAGGCAAAATCCTTCTTTGTCGCTTTCCCGACAAGGCTCTTCAAGAGAACCCTACTCGACAAGCCCATTCCTAAGTGCAATGCTTTCTATCATGGGGACAACTATTATTCGGTTGCTTGGCTTTATATTGCAGACAAGGCCATGTGCATAGACAAGGTGCTTCTCAAGAGGCGTGCACACGTCAATACGATTACCATGACTAAGGGGAATGAACGGAAGCACTTTGCGAGCATGTTTTCCGTTATCCTTTCGCTCTGCCAGTTTGCTCCGTATGCAGAAAACTGCACGGAGAACGGAAGCATTGAGGCTCAATACATAATGCGATGCGCTAGAGGCATGGTAAGACGAATGACGGACATGGGCGCGAATGCCATATTCCAGTGCATGAACTCATGCGTTTCGGAGTTGGATTACCCTTATGCCGCATTTATCAAGATGTGCTTCATGCCGATGTTCGTTAGGTTTGCGAAGTCTGTAATGAGTGAAAAATCGTAATTTTCTCCAACCCCCTGTTGCAAGCCGCAATAAGTGTGTGGTATAATTTCTCCTGTCCAAGGAGAACTAGAGCGATGCCACAAGAACCATTGAAAACCGGAAGCGTTGAGCGGATCATAGAAGAAGCGAGACGGAATGGCGGACTCGCCGTCTGCATCAAGCCAAGGGAAGAGGCAAAGCCACAGGCTAAAGAAGAACCGCCCCAGATGAAGAAGAGGACAATGGGAGATGTCTCCACATTGGGCATGGCTATTGCCGAGATAGGCGAACACCTTTCCAAAACTACCAGAAAGACTATCGGCAAGACATCTCTCACCTCCACGAAGAGAAGCGCCTGTACAGACGATACGGGAAGCGAGAAGTGCGGAGTCTGTGGAAACGTTCTAGCATACGGAGACATCTTCTATGCAATAGACTTGGCAAACTTCGGATATTCCAAGCATACCGAAAAGGTCTGTGCGCTCTGCAAGGACACCATCTGCGACAAGGTAGTTGGCTAATGTTCGTTTCTGTCTACACGATAGCCAAGAACGAAGAGCAGGTAGCCGAAAGGTGGTACGACTGCTTCAAGGAGGCGGATGAAGTCTGCGTCCTCGTGAACAACAGCACCGACAAGACGGCGGAGACACTTCGGAAGCTCGGAGCGAAAGTAGTAGAGAAGACATACAAGGATTTTAGGTTCGACGTCGCCAGAAACGAAGCGATGAAGATGTGTAGTCCTAAAGCCGATCTCCTCTTTGCCTGTGACATGGACGATGTGATTGAAAAGGGATGGAAGAAGAAGGTAGAGAGGGCTTGGAAACTAGGGAAGAAAAGCGAGCACAATCCGAATGCGATACTCTTCACCTACTCCGTATGGTATGGGGATGAAGTCCCTTTGCAGAAGTTCCTACGGCATAGCATACACACTCCTAACGGGTGGTATTGGAAGTGCCGAATACATGAGTACATCGAGCACAAGACTGAAAAGAACTTCATCTACTACCCGAAGTTCGAGATGCAGAGCCGGCCGACGAGACATGAACACGGGAAGTATCTTCCAATGCTAGAGGCGGAGTGTAGAGACCCGAACTGCGAAGCGAGAAACAAGCACCTGCTAGGGAGGGAATACCTCCAGAACAAGAAGTATGAGGATGCTATCGAGTGGTTCAACAAGCATCTCGAAAGCATAGATGCGACTTGGAAATCAGAGCGTGCGGCAAGCATGAAGTTCCTTTCCGACTGCTACAAGTATCTAGGATTCGAGAATGCGAGGGAACTTTGGCTGTGGAAAGCGATGAACGAGAATCCGAAGGATAGGGATGCACCCTTCATTCTTGGGATGCTTTTGATAAAGAAGAAGGAGTATAGGACGGCGATAGATGTGCTGAACAGGTGTCTAGCAATAGAGAAGCCAGAACTGGATTATCCTTTCTTCTCATTGGATGCCTGGACAGAGCGCCCGATAGTATGCCTAGCGGAGGCAAAGTTCTATGTTGGAGAATGGGGCGAAGCCCTCTCTTTGTTAGACAAGGCTCTTTCAATGAATCCCAAGTGCGAGGTTGCGCAGACGATGAGGAACGAGATTAATGCGCATATCTCCGTAGGAAGAAAACCGCCTAGCCCTCCGCCAGAGATTCCTAGGTTTAGGATAGAGATTCCAGAATTGGCTTGACATACTCCCAACGCTGAAGCCGTTGGGATTCTTGGCTGTAGACGGTTCATGCCACCAACTCCTCTATGGAGTTTCTGGTCTTACCTGAACCTCACCAATCGGCAGATGTCCCTGCCGTAAGAATGTTAATTGCCGCATTCACGTCGCGGTCATGCCTTGCTCCGCAATTTGGACACACCCACTCGCGGACTCGAAGGTTCTTTGTGTCGGGATTCTTGCACCCGCACTTGTGGCACGTCTGGCTACTAGCAAGCCACCTGTCTACCTTGCGGACTTCCTTCCCGTTCTTCTCCGCCAGATACTCAAGCTTGG
>Ga0247609_10001309_pt1 | contig 30289 bp, 20 predicted proteins | sample 172DNAGHGlowgp2_FD_193487 | JGI IMG/M metagenome (GOLD analysis project Ga0247609, IMG submission 193487) | Sheep rumen microbial communities from Palmerston North, Manawatu-Wanganui, New Zealand - 1728 DNA GHGlow gp2 | ecosystem: Host-associated > Mammals > Digestive system > Stomach > Rumen ... | reverse complement strand
TGTGGCACCAACCTGTTCGCTCAAGGACGAGCAAGTGAAGATGCTTCAGGACATCACCATCAAGTGCGTGCGTCACCTCAACATCGTGGGTGAGTGCAACATACAGTTCGCCTTCAACGCCGAGACGAACGACTACCGCATCATCGAGATAAACGCCCGTCTGTCGCGTTCCTCAGCGCTTGCCAGCAAGGCGACCGGCTATCCCCTCGCTTTTGTGGCCGCAAAGATTGCGCTCGGCTACACTCTCGACCAGATTGGCGAGATGGGAACGACGAACAGTGCCTACGTGGCTCCATCGCTCGACTACCTCATCTGCAAGATACCTCGCTGGGACTTGACAAAGTTCACGGGCGTGAGCCGCAAGATTGGCTCCAGCATGAAGTCTGTCGGAGAGATTATGAGCATTGGCCGCAGCTTCGAGGAAATGCTTCAGAAGGGCTTGCGAATGATAGGGCAGGGCATGCACGGCTTCGTCTGCAACGACCATGTGAAGTTCGAGAACCTCGACGAAGAATTGGCTAACCCCACTGACCTCCGCATCTTCGCCCTTGCACAAGCACTCGAAGAGGGCTATACCGTGGACCGCATCGAGGAGTTGACGAAGATAGACAAATGGTTCATCGAGCGCATGAAGAACATTGTGGATTTCGAGCACAAACTGCAGACTTACAACGCCATCGAGGAGGTTCCTGCCGATGTCCTGACGAAGGCAAAGGTGCTTGGCTTCAGCGACTTCCAGATAGCAAGGTGCGTGCTCAATGTGCATACTGGCAACATGGAGAAGGAGAATCTGGCCGTTCGCGCCTACAGAAAGAAACTTGGCATCCTGCCCGCCGTGAAGCGCATCCCGACAGTGGCTTCCGAGCATCCCGACCTAACCAACTACCTGTACATGACTTACGCAGTCGAAGGGCACGACATAAACTTCTACAAGAACGAGAAGTCGGTTATCGTGCTCGGCAGCGGTGCCTATCGTATAGGCTCGAGCGTAGAGTTCGACTGGTGCTCGGTCAACGCGATACAGACTGCTCGCAAGCTCGGCTACAAGAGCATCATGATAAACTACAACCCGGAGACCGTCTCGACCGACTACGATATGTGCGACCGCCTGTATTTCGACGAACTGTCGTTCGAGCGTGTACTCGACGTCATCGACCTCGAGTCACCTCGTGGCGTGATAGTATCCACGGGCGGCCAGATACCGAATAACCTCGCGATGAAGCTGTATCGACAGAGCGTGCCCATACTTGGCACATCTCCCGTTAGCATCGACCGTGCAGAGAACAGAGGCAAGTTCTCCGCAATGTTGGATAAGCTCGGCATCGACCAGCCGCGTTGGAGCGCGCTGACAAGCATGGAGGACGTCAAGCAGTTCATCGACGAAGTGGGCTACCCAGTGCTTGTGCGCCCGTCGTACGTCCTCTCCGGTGCTGCCATGAACGTCTGCTACTCGGACGACGAGCTGGAGCGCTTCTTGCAGATGGCAAGTGAGGTGAGCAAGGAGTACCCGGTTGTTGTCAGCAAGTTCATGACGGAGACCAACGAAGTGGAGTTCGATGCCGTTGCGCAGAACGGAGAGATTGTGGAGTACGCCATCTCGGAGCACGTCGAGTATGCCGGCGTACATTCCGGCGATGCCACGATGGTCTTCCCTGCACAGCAGCTTAGCTTCGCTACGGCACGACAGATAAAGAAGATGAGCCGCGCCATTGCCAAGGAACTCAATATCAGCGGACCTTTCAATATCCAATACCTGGCGAAGGGTCGCGACGTGAAAGTCATCGAGTGCAATCTCCGTGCAAGCCGCTCGTTCCCATTCGTCAGCAAGGTGCTCAAGCGTAACTTCATCGAAACTGCAACCCGCATCATGCTCGATGCTCCCTACACAAAGCCAGACAAGAGCGCCTTCGACATCGACCACATCGGTGTCAAGGCCAGCCAGTTCTCGTTTGCCCGCCTGCAGAATGCCGATCCCATTCTGGGTGTCGACATGAGCTCGACGGGTGAAGTCGGCTGCTTGGGCGACAGCTTCGAAGAGGCTTTGCTCAACAGCATGATTGCCACAGGCTACAAGATTCCTCGTAAGGAAAAGGGCGTGATGATAAGCAGCGGCGGCACGAAAGAGAAAGTGGCCATGCTGGACGGCGCCCGGATGCTTACGCAAGCCGGCTATACCATCTATGCAAGCGAAGGCACGGCCAAGTTCCTCAACGAGAACGGAGCGAAGGCCATTGCCGTCAGCTGGCCCGACGAGGACAAGCCGGGCATGGAGAATGTCATGAAGATGATAGCCGACCACCGTTTCGACCTCGTGGTCAACATCCCGAAGAACCGCACCAGCCGCGAGCTCACCAATGGCTACAAGATTCGTCGCGCATCCATCGACCACAACATCCCGCTCATCACGAACGCTCGCCTGGCAAGCGCCTTCATCGAGGCCTTCTGCACGCTTTCAATTGAAGACCTCAGCATTAAGAGCTGGAACGAGTACTAACAGAAATGCACATCCTCGAGCTCCCTTCTTTCTTCCCTCCTCATGGCGGTCTGTTCTGTCTGGAGCAGGCAAAGGCGCTGAAGGCGCAGGGGCATGAAGTGCGCATCGTGAGCATTGTGGAACTGAGTCTCACGAAGGACCGCACACAATTTCTGACCTTGCCTTGGCGAGAGGAAAGAAGTGAGCAGGAGGGTGTTGAAGTCTTCTGTACATACATGCGAGCTGTGCCGAAAGCGGTTCGATGCAATGTCAACCGCTGGACGCGCCTTTGCGAGAAGGCTGTCGACAGATATGTCCGTCGCTATGGCAAACCCGACGTCCTGCACGCCCATTGCTGCAAGAGCGCGGGGTTGGCTGCGAAGCGGATTTCTCAGCGTCTGGGCATACCTTATTATATCAGCGAGCACATCTCGTCGGGACTTTTCGAACGCGATTTCGGCAAAGACTGGCAGCGGCACCGATGGCTCAGGGAAGAGATGCGACAGGCGTACGAAGCCGCCAACTGCGTCATCCCGGTCAGCCAAGAGCTTGTCGATGACTTGGCATCCTTCTTTGGCAAAGCCTATCGCTGGCAGGCCGTTTCGAATATCATTGATACGGATTTCTGGAGCCCCCGTCCCTCTTTGAGCGAAGAAAAGGCAGGCTTCCGCTTTTGCTGTTTAGCCGTTGCCAACATCTATGGCAAAGGCTACGACGTCCTTGCCGAAGCCCTCGACCTTTTGCCCGCAGACATCGAGCTGCACATTGCCGGCAGAGGGACCGACTCGCTGCCCATGCAGAAACTCTTTGGGCGCAGGCACGGCGTTCATCTGCATGGAGAGCTGAGCAAGGAAGAGGTGCGCGCATTGCTTTGGCAGAGTGATGCCCTCGTGTTGCCCAGCCGAAGCGAAGCTCAACCCTTGGTCCTCTTGGAAGCCCTTGCTACGGGCATCCCCGTCGTCGGTACAGAGTGCATCCCGAAGTCGGTTCGTATTCCTGGAGGCTGTCTGATAGCACCCGTCGGCGATGCCAAGACGTTGGCGGAGAAGATGCGGGAAGTGATGAAGGTTCAGCCGTCCAAGGACTTTTTCGGCGCAGTAGAGCGTCTGGCTTCTCCTTCTGTCGTTGCAAAACAGCTGGCCGACATCTTCAAATCATAGCATACGGCAGGCATAATTTTCAAACGCCGTGTGCGGGGATTGCAAACGCCGCACGCGGAAATGGCCAACGCCGCACGCGGGGATTGCAATCGCCGCACGCGGCGTTTTGAGTCGAAAAATGCCGCTTGGAAATCAGAGACTTGGAAAAGTCCATTTTGAGGTCACCTGTTTCAGCTTTTCCGTGACCTTAATCGTGTCGTTTTTCCAGATGGGTTCGGGGAATGTGGCCGCCGGTGTGTACTGAAGCTCAAGCTCAGGAATGTCGGGCAAGCCGTCGTCGCCAGGCAAGTAAGGCGACTCCACTGTGTGGAACGGCGTGATCTCCACCATCGAGAAGCCCGCTTGAATGATGCCCAACTCGCGTGCTGCAGCCCGACTCAGGTCGATGACACGATGCTTGTGGTAAGGCCCGCGGTCGGTAACGCGAACGTAAACCGTGCGGTCGTTCAGCGGATTCCGTACCTTTAGGATAGTGCCAAAAGGATATTTCAGGTGAGCACAAGTCATGCTGTCTTTGTTATAAATTTCTCCGCTTGCCGTTCGCCGGCCGTGGAATTTGTCGGCATAGTATGAGGCATTCCCTTTAATCATTTGCCCTTGTGCAAAGAGCAAAGGGCAGGATGTGAGGAGCAAAAGAAAAGCAAAGATTATGAGCAAAACCGGCGTTATGTAACCTCTCTTTTTCATTTTTTGCACTTCATTATTGACTTTCACGCCGCAAGTTACCTTTTTCTTCGTTATAAATGCCACAATAAGCGGATTTTTTTTCCCCAAGAAGCGTCTGTCTTACTTTTTTTTAGTAATTTTACGCACGAAACTATGCATTTTAATATGAAAAGAACTCGATTTCCATTTTATCTGGCCTGTGCTTTGTGTCTGGGGCTGACGTCTTCTTGCGTATCGAACAAGAAGATGATATACTTGCAAGGCGCCACCCAACAATATGCCTTGCCTCAAGAGATAAACGACGTTTTCGAACTGCAGGTACAGCCAGACGACCAGCTTGCAATCTCAGTCTCAAGTAAGGATATCGAACTGGTGCAACGCTTCAACAACAATACGTTAATCGGCGGCGGCAACAACTCGCAGACAGGTACGAACACCGTCAATGTCTCTTCTGGCGTCGCATACTTCACAGTAAATAAGGAAGGAAACATCGAGTTCCCTATCTTCGGCACGCTGCATGTGGGAGGTATGACGACAGGAGAGGTTTCGTCGATGATACAAAAGCGCATGAAAGACGAAGGATATGTTTACGATGCCGTAGTCAACACGAAGATAATGAGCTTTAAAGTAACAGTGATGGGCGACGTGAAGAATCCTGGCACGCAAACCTATCAGGGCGAGCGACTCACTATCCTTGAGGCCCTCGGCAAAGCAGGCGACCTGACAAACAGCGCTTATCGCAACAACGTCCTCGTCATCCGTGAGGAGAACGGCATCCGCAAAGCCTACGAAGTCAATTTGCTCGACAATCAGGCAGTCTTCAACTCGCCGGCATATTACCTGCAGCAGAACGATGTCATCTACGTGCAGCCCAACAAGAGCCAGCGCGTAAAGGGCAGCACAAGCTATACCTGGCTGTCGGTCGGCAGCACCGTTGTCGGCATGATCGTCAGCATCGTTTCGCTCATTGTAGCTCTCAAGAAGTAGTTTGAGAGTTTAGGAGTTAAAAGTATAAGCCTATAAGACTTAAAGAATGGAAGCAATCAACAGCAATAATACAGCTACAGTAGTACGTAACCGCAGGCAAAAGAATGCAAGCAACAATTCTGGCTTAGAGGAAACCCTCACCCTTCGCGACATCCTCGATACCTTTGTTGCAAATTGGATATGGTTCCTCCTCTCAGTCATTATCTGCCTTGCGTTGGCGAAGCTTTACCTTGCAACAAAACCCTTTATCTATCAGCGACAGGCCGTGATGCTCGTCAAGGACGACAATGGACAGTCCGGCAGGCGTTCTAACATCGGCACCGATGCATTGATGCAGCTCAATGGCGTACTTTCCGGTGCAAGCGTCAAGAACGAGATTTATATCCTGCACTCTTTCCAACTTGCGCAGGAAGTGGCAAAGAACCTCAATCTCGATGTGATGTATAACATTCGCATCGGTCTTCGCAACGTCTCGCTTTATGACAATCGCCCCTTCACGGTGGAGTTCATCACCGACTTCGAGGTGCCTGCAACCTTTATGTTTACTATCGACAGCAAACGTGGCGGCACTATCTCCGACGTTAAGTTCGGCGTTCCTATGGAAGAGTCGGATTTCAAAGCTAAGGTGGAGTGGGGCAAGGTCACGAAGACGCCCTTCGGCGATTTCGTTGCGACTCCCAATGAAAAGTACCTCGAGCAAGCTGTCGGATCGACTATCGAAGTGCGTCGCATCAGCGTGGAGAATGCTGCCATCATGCTCTATAATAAGGTTTCCAGCGGCGAGATAGATAAGGAAAGCACTCTGGTGCGCATCACCTGCACTGACACAAACATCCAGCGCGCTGATGATATCCTCAACGGCTTGCTCGATGCCTACAAACGTAGCATCATCGAGGATAAGAATCAGATTGCGAACAGCACGTCGAAGTTCATCGAAGACCGAATCGACCTTATCCACAAGGAATTGAACGACGTGGAGGGGCAGATGGCGGACTTCAAGCAGAACAGTGGTCTGGTTGACATCAAGGCCAGCAGCGACGCTTACATTACCCAGAGCAACAGTGCTCGCCAGCGTACCGTACAGGCCGAGACGCAGTACTCGATGGTACAATATCTGGTTGATTATCTCTCTCAGAATGTTGCTGCGGGCGGCCTCATACCTACGATGGGCGGCATAAGCGACCCGGGCATCACTTCGCAGATTTCGAACTACAATCAGATGATGCTGAACCGAAACCGCCTGGCCGAGAATACCTCTGAGAATAGCCCGACTATCGTCGATTTGGACAAGAACCTTGAGCAGATGAAGACTGCCATCCTTGCTTCGCTGAAGGGTTATAGTGCGAGCTTGAAGTTGCAAGTGGACAGGGCAAGACGCGAAGAAGCCGGACTCACAGCCGGACTTCATGCTGTGCCTCAGAAGGAGAAGAAGGTCATCGACATTGCCCGTCAGCAGAGCATCAAAGAGACACTCTACACTTATCTCTTGAACAAACGCGAGGAGACGGCGTTGCAGCTCGCTATCACGGAGGCGAACATCCGCGTAGTCGAGCAGCCTTTCGGCAACCGTTCGCCTATTGCGCCTCGTACGAAGGTCATTCTTGGCATCGCCTTTATCATTGGTATCCTTGTGCCCTTCCTCTACTTCCAGCTCCGCAAACTTTTCGATACCACAGTGCACGGACGTAAGGATGTTGAGAAATACACCACGATTCCTATTCTGGGTGAGGTGCCGCACAGTCAGGTGGGCATCCGCGACTCTGAGATAATCGTTGAGGAAGACAAGGACGATGTCCTCTCTGAAGCATTCCGACTGATACGTTTCAATATGCCGTTCATTAATAAGGACGCGCGCGTCATCATGCTCACCAGTACCATGCCCGGCGAGGGCAAGACGTTCATCAGCGGTAACTTTGCCGCAACGCTCGGCTTGACAGGCAAGAAAGTTGTCCTGATTGACGCTGATATTAGAAAGCGAACGCGAAGCCGACTTTCCGAAGTGGCAGGTAATCTGGGACTCACGTCCTATCTTTCCGATGCTGTTGACGATGTGTTCAGCTTGGTTGTCCCGAAGAGTGAGAAGTGCAACCTCGATATCTTGCCGGCAGGTATTGCGGCGCCCAATCCGACCGAGTTGCTGATGAGCAACCGTCTGGAGAAGTGTATCGAGGAGCTCAAGACGCGCTACGACTACGTGGTCATTGACAATGTGCCTGCACAGGTTGTTGCCGACGCTGGCATTGTCAATCGTGTTGTTGATCTTACCATCTACGTGCTTCGCGAGACGAAGGTCGACCGTCGCTATCTGCCCGAACTGGAGCGTCTGCATCAGGAGAAGAAGTTCAACCATCTCTGTATTGTTATCAACGACAGCCGTGGCAAGAGCAAGCGCTATGGTTATGGCTATGGTTACGGTTACGGCTATGGCTATGGTTACGGCTACGGTTACGGCTACGGCAAGGAAGAAAAGAAAAGGAGTCTCTGGAAGAGATTCAAGAAGCTGTTCCGTCGTAACAAGCGGAGAAGAAGATAATAAAGGAATAAGAATGGAAAGGCGTGCCCTGAGCGGTGCGCCTTTTTTGTATCCCGCAGGCGGCGTTTTAATCCCCGCGTGCGGGGATGGCCATCGCCGCACGCGGGGATTGCTATTTCCGCGTGCGGCGTTTTTTGACCACGTCAGCGACATAAGAAAACGGCACGCTCTTTTGCGGATAAGAGCGTGCCGTTTAATTTGCTTTGTTTTAGCGGACAGTAGCGTCCGCGTCCGACTTGATGTCGAGTTTTGCTTCTTCTTACCAGATATCCTCCGGCTTTTCAGGATTGTCGTAGACGTCCTTTGCGCAGTACTCCATGTAGTCCATGTAGAAGAAGCGCGTGTCGTCGTCGAGTACGGTCTTGAACCTGATGTAGTACGTCTCGTCGGGATCCATCGTTTCGCGAATGATGATGCGGCGAATGCAGATGTCGGATAGGCGCATCATGGTGCTTGTGCCGGGTCCGCCTGCGCAGTACTGGTTGCAGCCCTTCATGAAGCCGTTGTTACGTATGCGCTTATCGACCTCGATGTTGTATTCGTCGTCATCGGTATCTTTCTCAAAGCCAATGTCGCTTGGCACGTTGCCATTCTTGGTGTGGAGCTGGTTGTCGGCACTCTGGCGCAGGTCAAGAGGAATACCCATTGCAGCGAGTTTGTTCTTGTTGGTGCCCCAGTAGAACTGCACCATGCCTCGCATGTTACCGCCGCACTGGATGGCAAAGCGGAGCTCGTATGTGCCGCGTTGTGGTACAGGCGGGAGGCGCATCGTGCATTCCAGCAGACCGCGTATGCTCATCTCGTCGCCTTGCATGTTCTGCCAGCCGTTGCCGCGTCCTGTCCAGTAGTTGAAGCGCGTGTCCTTCGAGATGTCCACGTCCTCGAGGTACTTGTATTCTTCATCTGTCGGGATATAGACGTTCTTGTGCTTGTCGTCGGTAATCTCGGAGCAGCGAATGTCGTTGTTCATGAACTCAGGCCACATGCTTGGCACGCTCCAGCGTATGCGTTGCTTCTGCAGGTTGTTGCGCGTTGCCTCGCTGTAGTAAAGAAGTTTGTCGATGGGATAGACGATGCCGTTTCGGATGTTGTTCTCTCCTGCCATGTTGGGCTCGCCGATGGCAATACCTTCCTTGTCAGGATCGCACGACAGCTCCTGATAAGTGCCTCTGCGGCCATTGTCGAGGTTGGGGAAGCGGTTGAGATAGACGCCATTACTCTCCTTACTCTCGTAAATCTTGAGGAGACGGCGCTTGCCCATCGTCGTATAGAATTCCATGACGGCTACGGATGGCACCTTGCGGTTCAGGTCGAAGCCTTTCTCGTTGTAGTGGTAGACGAGGGTGTTTGCGCTCAGGCGTTCGGGCAGCAGGTGATAGGTGATGAACTGATAGAGGAGGTTGTCCTCGGACTTGTAATTGTCGTCGCGCTTCAGTTCGGGATAGACGCCCTGGCTGTCAAGGTAGTCCATGACGTCTTCTGGCGTGATGTCTTTCGCAGGCTTCCCGATGGCATTCTCCCAGAACTCATCGGTCTCGGCGAAGAACGTAAAGCCATAGTAGCGGTGCTCGGGCGTATAGAACACCTGTTCGGAACTACCCTCGTGGTCAATATTCTTCTTTGGAATCTTGCTTCCGCGCTGATATGCCGTCTCGTAAGCCTCATCGCGATTCTTTGAAAGCTCGTCGAAGAGCCCGCAAACATATGCGAGTTTGGATGAGACAACGAAGCCCGAGTTCTCGTCCTCGATGTACTTGCGAAGCAAGATGTCCATCGTGTTGTTGCTCGGCGAGATGACATTATGCATGGCATGAATGACGCCGTTGATGCAAAGGATGTCACGGTTGTTTACGTCGATTTCGCAGTCGTTGATGAGAATGCTGTCTGGCACATCGGTGTATTGAACCACGAGCTTGCGGTCATTCATGTTGGGCAGAGGAATCTCCACGCTTTTAGATGTAGAAGTAGAGATAGGCAGACTTGAAATCATGTATTCGCTGTAGTCGTCGCCACTGTCGATAATGCTGTTGAATACAATGACCTGAGCGATAGAGTCGCGTTTGCGCTCGCTGGGGAAAGCATCCCATGAAGCTTCAGGGATGAGTCCGGTCTTGACAAGCGAATCGAGGTAAATCTGGATGGCGTCGTTCGTGGGCGCGAAGATTGTGTAGTGCCCACGAGCCGATAGGAGCTGCCGGACGTTGGTTTCGCTGATGTCACTGACTAACACCTCGCTGAGCAAGCGATAATATTCGCTGTACTGGGCGTGCTTTTCGAGATAGCCCGAGATGGTCTCTTCCTTAAAGACATAGCGTGATGACGTGTCAATCTGTTCTGTGCAGCTTGCCATGAATGTCACAACTGCGAGAGCGTATAAAAGGTACTTCTTCATATCAGACAATAAGGTAATAAATGTTTGCAGTTTTAGGTTTACAGGTTTAAGGTTGTTAGTTAAATCAGGCACAAATATACGTTTTTTTTCATTTGATGCAAAGAAAGTACGCTTTTTTTTTGCTTTTAGTGCTGCAATCTGTTGCGTCCCGCGTCAATTCTGAGGAAAACGAAGAGTAGAATAGTGAAACCCCAAAGTGAGCTGCCACCATAACTGAAGAAGGGCAACGGTATGCCTATCACAGGCGTCAAGCCAAGCACCATCCCAACATTGATGAAGACATGGAAGAGGAATATGCTCAGCACACAGTAGCCATAGACTCGTCCGAAGGTGTGGGCTTGCCGCTCCGCCAAGTGCAATAGCCTCAGGATGAGCGAAAGGAAGAGTAGCAGCACAATGGCGCAGCCAACGAAGCCTTCTTCTTCGCCGACTGTGCAGAAGATAAAATCGGTGTCCTGCTCAGGTACGTACTTGAGCTTGGTTTGCGTGCCGTTGAGGAACCCTTTGCCTTGCAGGCCGCCCGAACCGATGGCTATCTTGGCTTGAATGACGTTGTAGCCTGCGCCACGAGGGTCGTCTTCCAAGCCTAGCAGCACGCGGATACGTTTCTGTTGATGTGTCTCAAGGATGTTGTTCAAGACGTAATCCGTGCTGTAGTAGAAGCCGACGCTGCCCAATGCGAAAAGAGCAATCAAACAATAGGGCAGGTAGCGGTCGCGAAGTGAGAGGTATAAGAGATAGAAGGCCAAAAGTGGAGCAGGCAACAGGAGGTACAGCCATCTTCCGAGCCTCTTTTTCCCTCCGGAGCGACCATATACAAGCACGAGGCCAATGGTGAAGATTTGTATGATGATCATGACTGGCAACCAGCCGAAACGTACGCCTACCACGAAATATATGACGGCAGAAAGAGCAATGAACAGTATGGAACCCGACATCCCTTCGCGATACAACATGAGGAAGAAAGCTGTGTAGACCAACGCACTGCCCGTCTCTTTTTGCATAATAATAAGTCCCATCGGCACAACAATCAAAGCGATGCAGATGGCGAAGTCGCGCCAGTTTCTCACATCGAAGCCATAGGTGCTCATCACTTTGGCAAGACAAAGCGCGACGCCGAACTTGGCAAACTCTGCAGGTTGTATGCTGAAGCTTCCTATCTTAATCCATGACATGGAGCCTTTGATGTCGTGTGCCATAAAAGGCGTGATAAAGAGTAACGCTAGGAAACCTATATATATAATGTAGGAAAATGACTCGATGATGCGGTCATCGGTCATAAGAATGATAAAGGCAAGCAGGAGTGAGGTGCCTATCCATACAATTTGCATGCCACTGCGAGTGGAGAACTCGAAGATGCTGCCAGTGCCGCCAAACTCGTAGCAGGCTCCGCACACGCTCATCCATCCCAATGCCAGCAGCACTAGATAGATGAATATGGTGAGCCAGTCGATTGACCCCCACAGCGATGGTGCCTTTTTCTTATTCCTTAACAGTTTCTGGGGCATGGCTTGCGTTGTTGGATAAAGTTTGAAGCGAGTATTCCTGCGGAATGTAAAGATGTTTGTTCTCAAACTGCGTGGCACGAGCCTTGCTCGCTTCTGAGAGCTTCCCATTGATGTATTGTTCCATCATGAGCGCGCCGATGGGAACACCGTACGTTGCGCCCCAAGTGCCGTTTTCAACATAGACACAGATGGCTATCTTCGGGTTCTCACGAGGTGCAAAGCCCATGAATACGCTGTGGTCCTGGCCGTGAGGGTTCTGTGCCGTTCCGGTCTTTCCACAGACTTCGTAGAATGATGTATTTGCAACGCGACAAGTACCTCCGAGCACGGCTTGTCTCATTCCTGCAACGACTGTCTCGTAATGCTTGCGCTCAACCTTCGTGTAGCGCTTCTTTGTATATAGCGTATCGAGCGGCATGCCTTGTATTTCCTTGACGACGTGCGGGATAATATAATAGCCTCTGTTGGCGATGGTGGCTCCAAGATTGGCAATTTGCAAAGGTGTCAGGTTGACCTCTCCCTGCCCAATGCTGATGCTGATTACGGTTAGGCCGCTCCAGTCCTCTTTATAAGCTTTGTCGTAGTAAGGCGCATTGGGAATCATGCCGCGCTTCTCGCCCGGTAGGTCGATTCCGAGTTTGTAGCCAAAGCCCATGCTGACCATGTAGTCCTTCCACGTTGTCATTGCATCTTGCACCGTTGCATACTTTGTCCGATTGCCGAACATATGATAAAGCCCCCAACAAAAGTATCCGTTACAGGAGGTTGCAATGGCTGGGACAAGCGGCAGAGGAGACCCGTGTCCGTGGCAGCCAACCTTAAGCCCTCTGAAGCGGAAGCCTCGGCTGCAAGGGTAGGCTGTTTGTGGCGTGATGATGCCTTCTTGCAGGAAGGTAAGGGCCTGACTCGTTTTGAAGGTCGAGCCGGGCGGATACTGTCCCATTATCGCGCGATTAAGGAGTGGCTTGCGAGGGTCTGCTGCAAGCAATTTCTGGCTTTTTCCTCGTTGGCGTCCTATCATAATACGCGGGTCGTAAGTAGGGCTCGACACCATGCAGAGCACTTCTCCTGTACTTGGTTCAATGGCGACGATGCTGCCGAGTTTGCCCGTCATGAGGCGTTCACCAAGGGCTTGCAGCTCAAGATCGATACTCATCGTCAGGTTTCGGCCTGGCACGGGAGCCTCGTCGAACTTTCCGTTTTGGTAGCGCCCTTTAATGCGTCCACGAGCATCGCGAAGCAGCACCTCCATTCCTTTCTCCCCTCGCAGCACTTCTTCGTAGGAACGCTCAACGCCAAGCTTACCAATGTAGTCGCCACTCCGGTAGTAATGGTTGGGGTCTGCCTCTATGTCTTCTGGGCTTACTTCTCCGATGTCGCCAAGAAGGTGAGCAGCGTTAGGGTAGCTGTATTGTCGGATGCTTCGTTTCTGTATGTAGAAGCCAGGAAAGCGGAAAAGCTTCTCTTGGAAACGGCTGAATTCCTCTGTCGAGAGCTGGCTCATGAAGAGCTGCTGTGTGTAAGGGCTATAACCGGGATTGCGGTTCAAGTCTTTTATCTCAGCCATTCTGCGCTCATACCAGTCGCGAGTTATATCGAGGCTTTCACAAAGGTCGAGTGTGTCAATGCCTATTTGCTCTGTCATGATGACCATCACGTCATAGGCAGGTTGGTTATAGACGAGCAGCTTGCCGTTGCGGTCGGTGATGGCGCCTCGGGCAGGATACTGGATGCGTTTAAGGAAAGCGTTAGAGTCGGCACTAATTTTGAAGTCCTCGCTGAGCAATTGCAGCGTGAAGAGTCGGAGTAGATAAACAAGGATGATGATTACTGCCGCACCTCCAATGATGTATTTGCGCTTCGCAAGCTCATAATTCCCCTCCATACTGCAACTTACTTTTGAGGGTTACGGACGTGTTCAACCAATATGATAAGCAGAAGAGAGGCAGCATAGCTTACGCCCATGCTGATGGCAATGTCTTTGATGTGAAAGTAGGAGAATCCTTCGAGGGCAAAAAAAATGGTATGATGAAGGAGCAGAAGCAAGGCGATAAACTGCAGATAATTCCAGCGTCCCATTGTCGAGAAGGAGGGGTGCAACTCTTCCTCGGAGTCGCGAGGAACCATGACTTCTAGCAAGGGCGGCTGAATGAATGCAATGAGTGTCATGGCGGCAGAACTGATGCCTGCTGTGCCAGCAAAGATGTCAGCGACGAAACCAATGCCAAACCCCCAGAGCAATGCTTCTGAACGAGCTGTTCTCAATGGCAAGGTGATGACCAAGAGTGGGCACAGCAGTGGCGCCCCATAGCCCCAGGGGTGTACCTGATCTAGCACGAGCACCTGTATCGCGAGCAATAACAGTGCCCATCCCATTCGTTTAAGTGTTGATACAATCATTGTGCCAAAAGGGAATCGAGTTCTTCTTTGCGTTGGTCGATGATGACGTTGACGTGCCTGATGTTTGCCAAGTCCGTACTCAGTAGTATCTCAAGCTCGTATGCCAAGCCGTCGCTGCTATTCTTGATTTCTGCTACTTTGCCGAGGAAGATGCCTGCCGGGAAGACTGCCGAGAATCCGCTTGTCTCTACGACGTCGCCCTTTTGGATGTGTGCATGGCGAGGCACGTCGTCCATGTATGCTCTCAATGGCTTGCCGCCTTTCCACTTCAGGTAGCCGAAATATTCCGTACCTCGCAGCCGACAACTGATGCTGCTGTGACTATTGAGGATTGACATGACGAGAGCATGATGCGGTGTGACTGCGCTGACGATGCCGACAACGCCAGTTCCGCTGACGACGCCCATTTCTGGAGCGACGCCTTCGTCGCTTCCTGCATTGATGACGAGCATGTTGTCTCGTTTCCTAACACTGTTATCAACGATTTGTGCAGGAATGAGCGTCATGCCTTCAAGCAGGTCTTCAAGCGCTTTTTGTGTTTGCGAAGTGTCTGCTTTGGCAAGTACAAGCTCGTGTCGCAGGACGTCGAGTTTGTTCTGTAGGATGATATTTCTGCGGACGAGAGCTGCATTTTCTGCAGGCATTCGCAGGTATGACAATGCCCCCGCTTCCCATTCGTGAACCTTTGCAACGGCAGTGTTGGCTTGAGTAAGCCATATGCTGCCCTGATAATGGTTGTACCTGAAAAGCAGGAATCCACTGAGCACTTCCAAAAGGAGGAAGAGTGCCCAGTGGACGTAGGCTGTTATGCGTTCGATGAAATCGTGCATAGATGTGGTAGCCAGTAAGGCTGACTACATCAGGAAGGCGAAGTTGTTGATGTTCTTCAGTGCCACACCAGTTCCCTTTGCTACGCTATGCAAGGGATCTTCGGCGACGTGGAACTCGATGTTGATCTTTTCGGTAAGTCTTCTTGCCAATCCTCTGAGCAGTGCGCCGCCGCCTGTGAGCCAAATGCCGTTCTTAACGATGTCGGCATAGAGTTCTGGCGGTGTCTCTTCGAGAGCACTGAGTACGGCGGTCTCAATCTTGGCAATAGTCTTTTCGAGGCAATGTGCGATCTCCTGATAGCAGACGGGGACTTCCATAGGAAGTGCCGTGATGCGGTTCGGTCCGTGCACGACATAGTCTTCTGGCGCGTCTTCTCCGAGGTCGGTCAATGCTGCACCGACGTGTATCTTGATGCGCTCTGCCATACGTTCGCTGACTTTAACGTTGTGCTGTCGGCTCATGTATTCCTGAATGTCTGCAGTCAGTTCGTCACCAGCAATGCGGAGGCTCTTGTCGGCCACGATGCCGCCGAGCGAAATGACTGCAATCTCTGTGCTGCCACCGCCTATGTCAACAATCATGTTGCCTTCGGGAGCAAGTACGTCGAGGCCGATGCCGATAGCTGCAGCCATTGGCTCGAAAATGAGATACACCTCGCGACCACCAGCGTGCTCTGCGCTGTCTCGGACGGCACGAAGCTCCACTTCGGTACTTCCGCTTGGTACTCCGATGACCATCTTCAGGGAGGGCGAGAAGAGGCGGTTGCCCGAGTGCACCATTTTGATGAGGCCGCGCATCATCTGCTCGCAGGCATTGAAGTCGGCAATCACGCCGTCGCGCAGGGGGCGAATGGTGCGGATGTCGGGATTCGTCTTTTCATACATCATCTTGGCCTTGTCGCCGACGGCAATCATGCGCTCCGTGCGGCGATCAAGTGCTACGACGCTTGGCTCGTCGACCACAATCTTGCCATCACAGATAATGATGGTGTTGGCCGTGCCAAGGTCCATTGCTATTTCTTTGTTAAGGGAAAACCAGTTCATCTATGCAATTCAATATTTATTAATTCAAAGTTATTCAGCAAACCAACTGTGTATTGCTGTATCGTAGTGGCTGCTGACGCCGAAGGCCTGTGTCGCGAACCACTTGCGGTCGGCGAGTTCGCTTTGCGCGCCTTGCTTTTTCAGTAGGTCGAGCAGAGGCTTATATTCGGCTTTCGAGGGCACGATGATGACGTCGCGGAAGTTTTTGGCTGCGGCTCTGATGAGGCTGATGCCGCCGATGTCGATCTTCTCGATGATGTCGGCTTCGCTTGCCCCTGCTGCCACGGTGTCCTCGAAGGGATAAAGGTCGACGATGACGAGGTCGATGGCGGGGATGTCGTACTGCTTCATCTGCTCCTGGTCGCCTTCATTCTCGCGGCGTCCGAGGATGCCGCCGAACACCTTCGGATGCAACGTCTTGACTCTGCCGCCGAGGATGCTGGGATAGGTTGTGACGTCCTCAACCTTACGGCATGGGATGCCGAGACTCTCGATGAATGACTGTGTGCCGCCGGTTGATAGCAACTCGACGCCTTCTGCATGAAGAGTGCGCAATATCTCTTCCAAGCCGTCTTTATGAAAGACGGATACCAATGCGCGCTTTATCTTTCTTGTTTCCATACTCTTTGAAATTTTGTGCGTGCAAAGGTACAACTTTTCTATGAAATGCGCCTAATGTTTTGTGTACTTTTTTCGAATTATTTTTTGCTTTGTTCCTGATGAAAGACTTCAGAGCTTCCACGGCTTACGGTATTCTGGCGTGATGAAGCGATCTGCTGCTTTGTTGTTGAAGGTGTGTCGGGCGTCGTCGTAGGTTAGCGCTTCGTGCGTTCGGGCAGCAATGTTGCCAATGTGGGCGTACTTGGCGCAGAAACTACCGTTTGTGATGGGACAAGCAGTCTGCATGTCTCGGCGTTTCACGCATTCGATGAAGTTGTTTGTATGGTCGAGGTGGTCGTTATTCGACGGCTTAACTGTCATTGCCTCAATCTTGTCGCCATCTGGTATGACTTCCCAACTTTCGCGATTGGCGATGAGCGTGCCATTCGTGCCTTTGAACTCGAGCCCATAGTTGCGACCGTAAGGGCCTGATTCGATGGCTACGTTCGACCATTGTATGAGATATTCGGGGAACTGATAGGTGACGCTCAGTGTGTCGAATGTCTCTGCGAAGTTATTGGGATAGGCATGATTGCCGCCAGCCGCAACGACGCGCTGAGGCATTCCGGTGACGTTCATGCCCCACAAAGCCATGTCGAGCAGGTGCACGCCCCAGTCCGTCAGCAAGCCGCCGCCGTAGTCCCAGAACATGCGCCATGAGCCGTGGAAGCGTGATGAGTTGAACGTGCGTTTCGGTGCGGGTCCGAGCCACATGTCGAAGTCGACGCCATCGGGCACAGGACTGTCTTGGACGGGGTTGAGCACTGCGGCATAGGCGAAGTTAGCCCAGACGTTGACGCGGCCGATGTGCCCCAGTTTGCCGCTGTCGATAAACTCCTTCATGCTATGCCAAAGAGCTGCGCTCCGTTGTTGCTGACCTACCTGAACGACGCGGCCATAGCGTTGGGCTGCAGCCACCATTGCATCACATTCGGCAATACTGTTGGCAAGGGGTTTTTCGACATAGACGTCTTTTCCGGCTGAGCATGCATCGGTCGTTATCTTACAATGCCAATGGTCGGGTGTGCCGATAACGATGATGTCTACGTCGTCGCGCTCCAGGATTCTTCGATAGTCGCCATAGGTTGCTGGGCGTTTGCCCCAGTTCTTCTCGGCTTCTGCAGCTCGATTCGACAGGATGCTGCTGTCTATGTCGCAAAGTGCGACACAACTTGTGCCGGGATATCGCATGATGTCTGAGAGGTCGTGCCAACCCATCGAGCGGCAGCCGACCAGAGCGACATTGAGTCGGTCGCTTGCTGCAACTGCTTTAGCAGAGAGTGTTTCTGCGTAGAGTGTCCGAGGGATGATGATGCCGGCGGCCAAAGCTGTTGCCGATTGTCGGAGAAAGTCTCGCCTTGTAGTCATATTCTTCAATTTCCTGATTAATGATTACAAAGGTCGGATCCAGATGTTGCGGAAGCTGATGGGCTGGCTTGGGTCGCCATGTGATTGGAGACGTATGGGGCCGTCGCCGTGCTTTGCTGTGCGGGGGAAACCGATGTATTCCGTCGTGCCCTGAATCTCGGTGTGGTTCTGCAGGACGACGCCGTTTTGGATGACGGTCACGAACGGCTTGTAGAGATACGTTCCGTCTTCCTTAAAGACGGGAGCCGTGTAGATGATGTCGTAGACGTTCCATTCGCCAGGAGCCCGCATAGCGTTGACAAGCGGCGGTGTCTGTTTGTAGATGCTGCCAGTCATTCCATTCACGTAGGTCTCGTTCTTGTAGCAGTCGAGGATTTGCACTTCGTACATGTCCTGCAGGAATACGCCGCTGTTGCCTCTAGCCTGACTTTCGCCCGTGATGCCTTTTGGCACGCTCCATTCGAGATGAAGCTGGAAGCTGCCGAACTTCTGCCGAGTGATGATGTCACCCTTCGACTTGTCGACGGTCATCACGCCGTTCTTGACGGTCCATTCGGCATTCGAGCCGTTGGGATTCATCCATGCCGAGAGGTCTTTCCCGTCGAAGAGCACGATGGCGTCGCTCGGCGCGGTGTCCAGTTTGATGTCGCCCGGTGTGACGACCCGGGGCTGTGGTGTCCAGTACTCCGACATTCCGGGCCGCATGGGTTCGGGCTGCGGATAGTCTTTTTTCTCTTGTGTCTGTGCCAAAGCGCACGATGCAGCAATTGCGAATGTTGCCAATGCGAATAGTTTTTTCATAGCGCGTAATCATTAAAGTTGGTATGGTTTCGCTTGCAAAGATACGAAAATAAATTCAAAATTCAAAATTAATGAATTCAAAATTCAAAATTGCGAATTGGAAAAGGGGCTGTTTGGCAGATTGTCACAAAAAATGGGATTTTGCTTACACTTGCGATTTCGAAGACTGCTCCAGAATCGAAGGAAATGCCTTCACCTATAGTTTTGGCCGTTTTTCCAAAGAAACGCGCTTAAATCGATTCCGTGCTGGAAATCAGGATGTTACAAATTGAATTATGGAAAGCGAAATGCCAAAATGACAACTCTGCTTAGCAAAATCGGCCATTTCAGCGCTTTTTTGCACACTTTTCGATGTGTGACGATGCCAATTTTCCGCAGGCGAAAAATCAATCGCCGCGTGCGGCGTTGCCAATTTCCGCGTGCTGCGTTGGCAAACTCCCCGTGCTGCGTTGGCAAATTCAGTGTTTTGAGAGCCCTGTTTCGGCGTTTTGCAGCGTGTGCAAAAATAGCAGATAGTAAGTTGTTTTGCGTTTTGGCTTACATTGTGTCGTCTGCCGGTGTCGCGTGAATTGAACAATCAAATTGCCAATATTATGCGTTTTAATAAGAATTAACAAATGGAGGACGGTTAAGTGTGAAAAGAAGTCGTACCTTTGTAGGCAGAGAATAAAATTTCACGTAAAAGTTAAAACATGAGGGCAAAAAGCATACTCTTTTCAATTCTTGCTTTGTTCATGACGGCATTAAGCCGGGCCGACGTTCAAATCAACGAGAAAACGTTTCCCGACGAGCAGTTCCGAAGTTTCATCCTTAGTCAGCCTTATGGCGAAGACGCGCTTTTGGCAGACAACGAGATAGAGGGCATTACCTTTATGTATGCAACAGAGAAAGGTATTCAGAGCCTCAAGGGCATTGAGTACTTCTCAGCGCTGACTTCGCTCTATTGCTCTGGAAATCAGTTGACTGAGCTCGATGTGTCGAAGAATAGGGCGCTGAATTCGCTCTATTGTGGCAGTAATCAGTTAACGTCGCTCAACGTTGTCGGATGCTCTTTGCTTTCAATGATTAACTTCTCGAGGAACAAGATTTGTGGTGCCGAAATGGATGCACTCATCGAAGGTTTGCCCGACTTTAGCGGCACGGAAGAGACGGGTGGACTCTATGCCGTCAGTGGAGATGACGACGGCAACCAGATGACTGATGTTCAGACGATTGCCGCTCAACAGAAGGGCTGGACAACCTATTACAGCGACGGTTGGGATTGGTATGAGAAGACACCGGAAATCGAAATCAACGAGACCACGTTTCCCGACGATAACTTCCGCAAATGGGCACAAGGCAGGTACGGTGAGACGCTCTCTGCGGCAGAAATCAGTGGCGCCAAGTATGTCACACTCAACGACCAAGGCATCCAAAGCCTGAAGGGCATCGAGTACTTCACCGCACTGACGTCTCTGTATTGTTACAACAACCGGTTGGCCGAGCTCGATCTCTCGCGAAATATTGCGCTGACCGAGCTCTACTGCTACACCAACCAGCTTGCAGCCCTCGAGCTCTCGCGGAACGTCAAGCTGAAGGTCTTGTCCTGTTATCAGAACCGCATAACGGGCGAGGCGATGGATGCACTCGTTGAGAGCTTGCCCGACCTGAGCAGTTCTAAAAGCGGCATGATGCTGGCGATTTCTTCTGAGAACGAAGAGAACGTCATGACTTTCGCCCAAGTGGCTGCTGCAATGGCAAAGGGCTGGACGCCAAAGCATGGAGAAGGCTACAGCTGGACGGAATATCAAGGTAGCGGCGATGACGTCGAAATCAACGAAGACAATTTCCCGGACGACGCCTTCCGAAAATGGATTCTCGAGCAAGACTGTGGCGAAGACGGCGTGCTGAAAGGCTCCGAAATACCTGTCATAACTTTATTAAATGTATGCGGCAAAGGCATCCAAAGCCTGAAAGGCATAGAACATTTCCCAATGCTGACGGCGTTGTATTGCTCCGAGAACCAGCTCACAGAACTCGACCTGGCAAAGAATGCAGTGCTTGAAGCCTTGTCTTGCGACAACAACCTGCTCACTGCGCTCGACCTCTCGGCTTGCAGGAGCCTGCAGGCGCTCAACATCTGTCAAAACAAGATATCGGAAGAAGCGATGGAAGACCTCGTGAAAAGCTTGCCACAAGTACAAAACAAGTGGGACGGCGGCACGATGAACGTCGTCTGCGGTGAAAACGACGGCAACGTCATCAATACCTTCCAAGTTGAGGCTGCCAAAGCAAAGGGATGGAAGCCAATGCGTTGGGACAGCGTCGTTGGGGATTGGACGGACTACGCCGGCTCAGTTCCTATTGGGATAACAGACATCAAGGCTCAGACGTCAGTGAACGACACTTGGTACGACCTCAACGGCCAACGTCTGCCGGGCAAACCCGCACAGAAAGGCATCTATATTAATAACGGAAGAAAGGTTGCCCTCTAAAGCCAACCTTTCTTTTTGTACCAATTGATACTTGCTTCGACGCCTTCTTCCAAGCTCCATTCGGGAGCATAGTCGAAGTCTTTGATAGCCGGCTCTATCTCACATTGCCAGTTCCGCTGCGAGAGGATGTTGTACTTGTCGTCGTTCAAAGCGTTCATCTTGCCCGTCAGCCTGCTTATCTTGCCGCTAACCCAGCAAACAGCCCTCAATACAAAGAGCGGCAACTTTAGATGCAGCACCCAGGGATTGCCAAGATGTTGTTGGACGAGGTCGCTGTAGCTGCGGCTATTATAGACTTTTCCGTCGCTGAGGAAGTATGCTTTGCCTTCCGCTTTTGGTGCTTCCATGCTCTTGAAGACTGCTTGAACGACGTCCTGAACATAGACGAAAGTAATCTCCTGAGGCGTCAGACCTGCGGCTATGTCAATATGCTGCTTAATGCTCTGAGCCATTAGGAAATAGTCGCGTTCCCGAGGACCATAGACACCTGTTGGACGAAGAATGGTGTAGGGGAAATCCTTCTGTTCCTTGAGGTACTTTTCGGCAGCCAGTTTGCTCTCACCATAAGCGGTATTCGGCTTGGGCTCGTCAGCGAGAAGAATGGGCGAATACACCCAAGGATTGTCTTTAGACGGCTTGCGGACGGGCTTCTCGCGTATCGCTCCGAATATGCTCAAGCTGCTCAGGAACACGAACCGCTTGGGAATCATGTCTGTTTCGCGAAGGGCATCAAGCAGGTTTTTAGTGCCTTCGGTATTGGTTCGGAAGAAGTCCTCGCGATGCAAGCACTTCGTGGCTCCTGCTGCATGCACGACGAAGTCCCAGCCTCTGCCGCCCATCTCATCCTTGTAGGCGAGGAGCTGGTCGCGAAGCTTCGTGGAATTCTGCATGTCAAGCTGAGCGAAGTGGATGCGTTCGTCCTGCAGATATTTGCGACTTGAAGTGCCTCGAACGCCAGCCCAGACTTCGAAACCACGTTTCAAGCCTTCCTCTACGATAAAACTTCCAATGAAGCCAGAGGCTCCGGTAATGAGTATGTTCATTGTTCTTTCAATATTTGTGTGATGGCGTCTGCAAGTTTCTTTGTCTTTTCAGGCGACTGAAGGATGTCTTTTAGTGAAGAGAGGAAAGCGCTGACGATGTCTTCGGATGGGGGAGTAGGCGAGGGATTAGAGTCGGTTTCAGGTTCTATGTCTTCCCTTATCACCTGTCCTTCGTCTCGTTCTCTCGTCATATTCGCTATCTCGCTCATGAAGCCTTTGAACCTGTCTTCGCTGAGGAAGATTGTGTCGTCCCCGCCATCGAGGGCGCCTTCGAACATCGAACGCTTGAACTTCAAACGGTCTATCATGCTCTCTTCAATGGAACCTTTCGCTACGAGACTCATCACTTGTATCGGCGTCTCTTGTCCGATGCGGTAGATACGGCCGATGCGTTGTTCAAGGATGGCTGGGTTCCAAGGCAGGTCGAGGTTGATGAGGATGCTGGCAACCTGTAGGTTGAGGCCTGTTGAACCTGCGTCGGTGGAGAGGAAGATGCGGCAATCGTCGTCATTTGTGAAGTGTTCGATGAGCTCACTACGCTTTTGTGAAGGCACGCTTCCATGCAGAAACTCGTAGCGAATGTCTGCTGCGTCGAGCTCCATGGCCAGCAATCGAAGCATTCTTTCCCATTCGCTGAAGACGACAACCTTGGCTGTTCCGCCGTTCAAGGCATCGTCCAGAATGTTCATCGCCTCGCTGATTTTTACATCGTGACGGTTCTCGAGGTCCTGATTGAGGATGAACGTGCTGTCAGCAAGCATTCGCATTTGGCTAAGCATCAGTAGCAGACGACGCCTCTCTTCCTCGCTAAGGCTGTGGGTTCGCGACCACTTGCTCACCAGTCGGGCTACTGCGGCGCGGAGTTCTTCGTGGCGACTGCTCTGCTGAGGCGTCATAGGCAGGAGAAGGAACTGATCCGTTCGCTTCGGCAACTGCAGTTGGACGCTCTGCTTTGTCCGCCTGATGAGCGTGTCTTTCAGTTGCTCCTTGATGTTGTTCAAGTTCTTATAGCCGACAGCCTTGCCGCTGACGGAGTCGGTTACGATATGGTCGTAACGGAAACGATAGAGCGGCGAGAGGCAATATGGGTCGGCAAGTTGCACGATGGAAACAAGTTCGTCGAGGTTGTTCTCGAGCGGTGTGCCTGAGAGCAGCACGCTATAGTGTGCGTCGATGCGTCGTACAGCCCATGCCAATTGCGTGTTCCAGTTCTTGAGTCGCTGCACTTCGTCCACGATAAGCAAGTCCGTCGAGAGCCGGTTCAACGACTTGATGTCGCCAAGAAGCGACTGATAGGAGACAATCTTGTATGGTGCCGATGCCTTATATAGCTCGAGTCGCCGGGATGCATAGCCTTCCACGATGAGCACATCTTCCTTTCCCGTAAAGTGTTCTATCTCACTCTTCCATTGATATTTGAGTGAAGTGGGACAGACGATGAGCACGCTCTCTGCCATCTTTTCCCTGAGGTAGATTTCGGCACAACAAATGGCTTGTACCGTTTTGCCCAGTCCCATTTCGTCGGCAATGATGGCCTTCCCAGCCTTGAAAGCAAAGCGAACGCCCTCTTTCTGGTAGGGATAGAGGTTCTTCGTCAGTAAGGCATCGAGCGTTTCGTCTGTATAAACTTCCTCGATAAGCGTGGCTCGTTGCAGCCGTTCACGTTCGTTGATGACCATCTCAAGTGCATCCGGATAACAACGCAGTGTGGGGTCGATAGTTCTTGCCTTCTCGATGAAAGTGTCAAAGGTTGCATAAGCATCAGGTCGAAGCACGAAGGCTTGGTCGAAATAGCCTTGTGCAAGAGCCGTCAACTCCTTGCGATGAGCCTCGCCAAAGCGTATCCTGATGCTTCGCTCGCCACGATAATCGACATAAATCGACGTGTAATCTGGCACTTCCTGATGCGGTTCTTTTCCCTCTGCCTGCAGCCAAAGCTTCACGGCTTCAACGTGCTTGCAAGTGCCGAGACCTGATGTGCGGAAGTCTGGGCAAGAACAATAGTTCCAAGGACTATAAGCACCTCGATAGATGACTTTGTATTGGCTTCGTGTTCTCGGGTTGCGTACCTGATATTCGCCTGGGCTGAATTGCGGACTCAGTTCGCTAATGGTAAAGCGTTCGCGCTGTGCCTGTTGCTGCCGCAAAGCGACTTGCCACTCCTCGAGCCCCATATCGGCAGGCTTTACAGTGTTGCTCAGTCGCCGTTCCTTGCTATGATAATTCTCCATGAAGTCTTCTTTTTCTGCAAAGGTATAAAGAAAAAATGAAATAGGAAAGAAGATTTAAGAAATATTTCGTACCTTTGCATCGTAAATCGTATTAGACCATGATAGACCTGAACAAGATTGCCATCATTGCTGGCGAACATAACGTAACTTACAGCGAGTTATTGCAACGCGTGGCACAGTTTGCACGGAAGACGCCAAAGGGCAAGCAAACAAAGACTATCGTCTTTAGTGAAAACAGAGAGGGTTGGGCGTATGCCTTTTTCTCTGTTTGGCTGAACGAAGGCATCGCTGTCCCTGTTGACGCTTCGAGTACGGCAAGTGATGTCGCCTACATCCTGAACGACTGCCAGCCTGATGCAGTTTGGGTGTCGAGGGACAAAGAAGCAACGCTCAAGGAAGCCATCAAGGAGGCAAACGTTGAGACAAAAGTTTTCCTAATTGACGATTTCGAGCGCCTTTCGCTTCAAGATGAGCCACTTTGCTCCATCCTGCCTTGGGCAGCTCTTGCTGAGCCTGATAACGACGACACAGCTCTCATTATCTACACTTCTGGAACGACTGGCTCGCCGAAGGGTGTGATGCTGAGTTATTCGGCGCTGAAAGCCAATGTGCACAGCGTTTCATATGACGTTCCCATTTATACCGACAAGCGCCGTGTCCTTGTCCTGTTGCCTTTGCATCATGTCTTGCCTTTGATGGGCTCGCTTATCGCTCCGCTCTACATGGGTGGCGGCATTGCCATTAGCCCTTCTCTTTCTGGCCCCGATATTATGGACACGTTGCAGCGGGGTAAGGTGGGCATCATGATTGGCGTGCCGCGATTGTGGCAGACGCTTTACGTCGGCATCAAGAAGAAGATTGACGAGTCGCCTGCTGCCCGTTTGCTTTTCAAGCTTTGCAGTGTCGTGAAAAGCAGAACGCTTAGTCGTCTTGTCTTCAGTTCTGTCAGGAAGAAGATGGGCGGACACCTCGATTACTGCGTCAGTGGTGGTGCTGCTTTGGACAAGGAGATAGGCGAAGGCTTGCGGACGCTTGGCCTTGATGTGCTTGAAGGCTATGGTATGACCGAGACTGCTCCCATCATCGCCTTTACGCGTCCTGGCGATATCATTCCCGGATGCTCAGGCCTTCCGCTTCCGGGAGTTGAGTGCAAACTGGTCGATGGCGAGCTTTGTGTCAAGGGACCGAACCTGATGAAGGGCTACTACAACCGACCTGAGGAGACGGCACAAGTAATCGACAGCGACGGCTGGCTGCATACGGGCGACCTCGCTCAGTTCGACTCTGTCGGACGCATCACGCTGACCGGCCGCACGAAAGAGCTCATCATCCTGAGCAATGGCAAAAACGTCCAGCCGAGTGAGATAGAGTACAAGCTCGAGAAGTACGACAAGCTGGTCAAAGAGGCTGCAGTCGTTCAGGATGGTGACAAACTTCGTGCCATCATCGTGCCGCAACCGTTGTGGGCATCGACATTGACCGATAGCGAAGTGGCATCCAGACTGAAGCGAGAAGTGCTGGAGCCTTACAACATGACGGTTTCTGCGTACAAGAAGATCATGAGCGTCCTCGTCTATCGTGGCGAGTTGCCCCGCACGAGGCTCGACAAACTCCAGCGCTACAAGCTCGGTGCCATCCTGAAGGAAGGGCAGGGGGCAAGGGACAAAGAGCGCGAGTCGAAGGCCGAGCCGACCTGCGAAGAATACCGCCTTATCAAGAGCTTCATCGAGCAGGAGAAGGGTATCAAGGTGCATGCGGCCGACCACGTCGAGACCGACCTTGCCCTCGATTCGCTCGACAAGATAAGCTTGCAGACCTTCATCGAGAACACCTTCGGTACCTCTGTCGGCGTGGACGAGATGCCTGGCTTCCCCAACATCGAGGCTTTGGCAAGTTATGTAGCCAAACAGAAGACGCGCATGGAGGCCGAGGATGTAGATTGGCACCAGCTTCTCACAGGCTCTGTCGATAGTCTGTCACTGCCTTCCTCGGGCCTTGCCTATCGCATCGTGTCGCGCATCCTCAAAGGCTTCTTCTGCCTATACAATCGCCTCAAGATTAAGGGACAGAAGAACGTTCCCGCAAAGGGCGCCTGCATCCTCGCTCCTAACCACCAGAGCTATGCCGATGCCCCGCTCGTTCTTGCCGGATTGCCTTGGAGCGAACTGGGCCAATACTATTTCTATGCGACGGAAGAACACGTCAAAAGCCAGTACAGACGTAAGATGGCGGCACAAAGCAACGTCATCGTCATGGAACGTGCCAATCTGAAGAACTCCATCCTGAAGCTCGCAAAGGTGCTCAGAGAAGGCCATCGTGTCATCATCTTCCCAGAGGGAGCACGCACTCACGACGGCGGAACGGTGCCTTTCAAGAAGACTTTCGCCATACTGGCCAAGGAGCTCAACGTACCCATCGTTCCTGTCTGCATCCGTGGCGCTTTCGAAGCACTTCCACGTGGCAGCAGCTTTATGCGACCGGAGCACATCGAAGTCAACTTCCTGCCCGCCATTAAGCCTGCTCCAGAACAGTCTTACGAGGATTTGACGCAAAGGACTCAAGATGCAATTGAAGCGCTTTTGGCCAAATAAGACTGAGCTAGGCAACACCTGGACGCACTTTGCCGGAGCCCTCTTTGCCTTGAGCAGCATCTGGCTCGTTTGGCTGGCAGCCGATGTCAGCTGGCAGATGGCGTTCGGCGTCATCTGTTTCCTGTTCGGCATGTTCTTCATGTTCCTGAGCAGCACCGTGTATCATTGGGTGCGAGAAGGGAAACTGAAACGCGCTCTTCGCAAGTGCGACCACATCAGCATCTACGTCATGATAGCCTGTTCCTACACCCCGATTCTCATCGGGGTAGTGGGCGGCTGGTTGGGCTGGACGGTCTTTGCGCTCCAATGGCTTGTCGTGATAGGTGGAGCCTTCTATAAAATCTTCGCGATGGACCGCTGGCCGCGACTCTCGCTGGCTATCTACTTGGTGATGGGCTGGAGCATCGTTCTCATTGCCGAACCAGTAATCAAGCTTCTGACGCCAACCACCCTTTGGCTCCTCCTTGCCGAAGGTATCGCTTATACGGCAGGAACCTACTTCTTCGCCCACGACGAGAAACCTCACTTCCACGCCATCTGGCATGTCTTTGTCCTGCTTGGCGCCCTTGCCCATTGGGGCGCGATACTTACTCTTATTTTATAAGAAAGTCGGTTCGGAGTGTAGCGTAGCCCGCTCCAATGGGCCGGAAAACCATCCTTGGCGAGGGGTGTCTTAAAACGCCGCGTGCGGCGTTTGCAATCCCCGCGTGCGGCGTTGGCAATCCCCGCGTGCGGCGTTTGGAATTTCCGCGTGCGGCGTTTGGAATTTCCGCGTGCGGCGTTTGGAATTTCCGCGTGCGGCGTTTGGAGTCTCTCCGTGCGAGAACGGAAATTTTACCTTATTTTAAAAAAAAATCCGCTTCAGGCATACAACTTAACACTTTTTTACGTAAATTTGTAGCGTCGATACTGCGTATATGCGTGCGTGTAAAAAAGAAATATGTATTATTAACCAATAAAATCTATCGCTTATGAGACTCAAATCATTACTCTTTTCGTTGCTCATGTTGGCGGGTTTCAGCATGGCACAGGCTACTGTGGTGGAGATTGGCTCGACATCCTTATCGAATAAACTCTTGCCGTTCTACTCCTTCTATAAGTACTCATACACGCAGCAATTCTACCCATATTATGAAATGGGAGCGTCGCGTAATCTCAGCAGTATCAGTTACTACAACACCTCTTCAGTAGCTCGTACGAGACAGATAGACCTCTATCTGAAAAACACCAGTAAAGATACCTTTAATTCGAACACAGATTGGGTTTCTGTCACGTCAAGCGACATCGTCTTTAGTGGCGAAGTGACTTTCGAGCCTAATTCATGGACGACAATCACCTTCAACAATGAATTCAACTACAGCGGAAATACTCTCCTTGTAGCAATGGACGACAATACTGGTGATGATCCAGGAAGCGTGTCATTTGCTGCTTCACGATGCGATTACGACCGTTCACTTTATGTCTATGGCGATAACACGAACTATACGCCTTCAAATATGAGTGGCGTTTCGGACGGAAGTGTTTCCTATACGAGGAATCAGGTGCGTTTTAACGAGGAAGACTTAATTGTTGGTTGTTCCGAGAGCTACTTCATGCCTGTCATCACAAACTGGAAATATAGTATGAGTCAGCAGATATACCGTGCGACCGAGATTGGCAAGAAGGGCTTCATTCGCAGTATCTCCTTCAAGAACCTTAGGTCTACTCAGACTCGTACCATCGACCTCTATCTGAAGCCAACCACCAAGGATGCTTTCAACAGTAATACCGACTGGCTGTCCGTATCGGATGACAACAAAGTGTTTAGCGGCAGCGTTACCTTCACCTCAGGAGAATGGACGACGATTGTGTTCGATAAGCCTTATTACTACGACGGAACGAACAACCTTGCCGTCATCACCAACGACAGAACGGGCTCATATAAGAGCCTGACAATCTTTGAAGCATATTGTGATATGGATAATCAGGGTTTACAAGTCCATAACGATAACAATGGTGCATACGATGCGACCAATCCCAGTTCCTACACGGGATCTTTACGTCGGATGAAGAATAAGATACAGCTCGACATCGACGACGATTACTACATCGGCGACGGCAGCACGAACATATCTGTATACCTCCCCACGTACACCTGGTATCGTCGCTCCCTCACACAGCAACTCTATACGAAAGAAGAGCTGGGCGAAGCAAGAGACCTCACAAGCATCAGCTTCTACAATCAAGGAACAGAACAGACGAGAAACCTCAATCTCTATCTTGTCCCCACCTACGCGACCGACTTTAGCGACGGCAACTGGATAGCATTCAACGACGACAATCTCGTCTACAGCGGCAATGTCACATTCTACGAAGAAGCATGGACAACGATTCCCTTCGACACACCGTTCAGTTACGGCGGCAAGACAAACCTCGTGCTCGTTGTGGCAGACAATACGGGCACCTATACTACTGCTGCGCAGTTCCGTGCGTCATCCGGAGCAACAATTCAATCCATTCGCCAATACACAGATAATACCGACGCATATCCTACAGCCGATAAACTGACCAGCACCACGGGTGATCTCTCCTCCTTTAAGAACCATATTAAGCTCAATGCCGTGGATGAAGACCTCACAAGGCCTACAGACCTTGCAGTCCAGGCTCAGCCCTATCAGGTAACGCTCACTTGGGGCGGCGAAGGAAGCCAGTGGAACCTCCAGTACTATAGTAATTCTGCATGGACGACAGTCAAGGGTCTGACCGACAACGAATACACCATAACAGGTCTTTCGCCTAACACATACTATCGTGCTCGTGTACAGATTGTCCGTGCAGACGGAACGGTCAGCAAGTGGACAGCAATAGAATTCTATACGGCCACAACTCGGGCTGTCGATGTCGCAGCAACCCCAACGCCTAACTCTGCCGACATCACCTGGACCGGCTACAGCGACTCATACCACGTGACGTACCTCGACTACTACAACTATCAAGAATACTTCTACGAAGACTTCGACAATGGTTCCCTTTCGAGCAGAGGTTGGACAGTCAAGACGAACGGTGAAAAGCCAAGCACTTTGTCAGAAGGCTGGGTTCTTGACAACGCCCGATCCTTAGGAGCTGATGATTATAACTTCAGCGGCACG
>Ga0247609_10001307_pt1 | contig 30303 bp, 38 predicted proteins | sample 172DNAGHGlowgp2_FD_193487 | JGI IMG/M metagenome (GOLD analysis project Ga0247609, IMG submission 193487) | Sheep rumen microbial communities from Palmerston North, Manawatu-Wanganui, New Zealand - 1728 DNA GHGlow gp2 | ecosystem: Host-associated > Mammals > Digestive system > Stomach > Rumen ... | reverse complement strand
GTATGATAAAATCCAAGAAAAAGGAGGGATGTTTTTTGGAAGTTAACAAGCTGTATAACGATGACTGTGTTAAGATTATGACAACCTTGGAAGATAAAAGTATCGACTGTATTATCGTAGATCCGCCTTACGGAACTACTGCTGCAGCTTGGGACAAAATACTGCCCATGAATGATTATGTTATGGTAGGCAAGAAGTCGTATCAGGAACAAGATTATCTCTTATATTGTTATCGAAAAGGTCTTGCGTATGACACTGCACTGCGACAGTTTAACGCACAAAAACAACAAGGTATGTGGTCTCTTTACGAACGTATCATAAAAGATAACGGCGCCATAGTTATCTTTGGGTCAGAACCTTTTTCAACCAAACTTAGGGCGTCAAATCCCAAACTGTACAAGTATGACTGGATCTGGAAAAAGAGTACAGTTGACGGTTTCTTTAATGCACAATGCAGACCTTTAAAAACAGTAGAGATGATATCAGTGTTCTCAAAAAGTGAAGCAAGAGCTAAGGGAAATAATATGCGATATTATCCGCAAGGCTTAACTCTTGTCAATAAAGCTTGCAAGGATACAAGACAACAGGGCGAAAGTGATGGTCACAAATACTTTAGACAAAGTACAGACAATAACTCTTACGTGCAAAAATATACCAATTATCCTACAGAAATTTTGGAGTATGCAAGGGATAGTAAAAAAGTGCACCCTACTCAAAAGCCCGTAGCTTTGTTAGAGTACTTGATCAAAACCTATACTACAGAGGGTGACGTCGTCCTTGATAATTGCATGGGATCGGGCAGCACTGTTATTGCAGCTATTAACACAAACCGTAAGTATATCGGTATCGAAAAAGACGAAGCGTACTTCAAGATAGCACAACAGAGAGTAGGCGAAATCTTGTGAATGTAAAAACATACGTAACTGATGAAATACTGGCTGCAAGAGGATGGCTTAACAAAATAGGCGAAACTGACTACGAAATTGTCAAGGGTAATGCTGATGACGTAACAGGTACCGATATCATACTTAAGATAAGAGGTAACGTAATTCTTGTCGAAGTTAAGATTGAAGATTATTGGCCGTACAAAACAGGTAACATAACCCTTGACGCAATATCGGCTTTCTCTTGGAAGTCAAAACCTGTTAGAATACAAAAATTATCACAACTGCTGCCTTACGTTACAGTACATAAGTGGGGCACTCTGTACAATAGCAAAGATGACCTTATGATTAAGATGATTCGTGATGCTAAGCAAGGGAAACAAAACTTCTTTGCTTATGATATCAGCAAGCTGCAAGATCCTAACTTCCTGTCTTACGTAGAAGACAACTACGATATCAAGCTTAATCCTAAGAAACAGTATGGCTTATACGAACCTTGGGAATCAGCATTTTTCTGTGTTAAAATGACAGATCCTATGTTGGTAGCAACAGAAGTATCTGGCTTTAACTTTTAAAGGAGGCAAACTTACTATGTCTGAAAAGAGAATCGTATTTACAGTTCAAAAGAATGGCAGCGGTGCCTTTACCGTTGAAACCAAAGACGGTTTCGTAGGCACACAGTGTGACACTGCAGTAGAAGCCATTATAGGAGGCCTTGGTGCCAAAGTCACTGATGGCGGCGATAAAGACGAAAGATATCTTGCAGAAGATCCTAACGTCTTGGTAGACACGATCAGGTAATAGTAAAACAAGAAGGCTGGTAACAGCAAAAGTTACCGGTCTTCTTGTGTAACGGGAGGGAATACGATTATAATGTCAAGAAAAGAAGAGTTGTTGAAACCTGCTAATGACGCACAGAAAGCAGTTATTAGAAGCGTTGAAGGGAAATATTTGGTGTTATCAACCGCAGGTTCGGGAAAAACCTTTGCGGCAGTTACACGTACAGCTTACATGCTTGAATGCGGTATCTCTGCTGACCAAATACTTATGTTTACCTTTACCAAGAAAGCTGCTAACGAAATGAAAACAAGAATAGAGAAACTTGTTGGCAGCAAAGCCAAGGGTATTACTATCAGTACTTATCACAGTTTCTGTGGCAAGCTGTTAAGACAGTATGCACAAGTAGTAGATCTTCAAAGTAACTTCACTATTTACGACGAAGAAGACAGTTTTGAAGCACTGCGTACAATCATAGCAAGTGACCTGACATTAAAGGATATTGACGTTAAAGACGCCAAAAACAAGATTAGTCTTTGGAAGGAGCACCTTGTCACACCTGAAGAAGCTGTTAAGAATAATAAGGCTTCTAAGGCAAAACTTGCAGCCAAGTTGTACAAAAAATACTACGATTATCTTAGGAAGAGTAACGCTGTTGACTTTGACGACCTTACTTATTTTGCTGTTAAAGCACTTGAAAAGTCGTCAGTAATGCAACAACAAGTTAATGATCAGTATAGGTATATAGTTTCTGACGAAAGCCAGGACAGTAGTCGCCAAAACCTAAAACTCATATCTCTTTTGGCGGGTCCCAATCCTGACAAGTGGAACCTTATGATGTTTTGCGATGAGTCCCAAAGTATTTACAGTTTTCGTGGCGCTGACGTAAGTGCCTTTATTCGTTTTATAGAAGATAACAAACTTATCAAGCTTGTAATGGGACAAAATTATCGTTCAACCAAAACTATAGTTAACGCAAGTGCAGAACTTGTCAAGAAAAACGTAGTTCGCATAGACAAAGAAATCTTCACAGAAAATGAAGAAGGCAGTAAGATAGGTGTCTTTACCTGTGAAGATACAAAAGCTGAAGCCAAGAGAATTGCAAGTTTGGTTAAGAAGGTTGTACAAGACGGCGGATGGTCTTACAAAAACGTAGCTGTTTTATATAGAATTCGCAGCCAAAGTCAACCTATCGAGGCTGAATTTACAAGACAAGGAATACCGCACAGAGTTAAGTCAGGCGGTTCTTTCTTCTCACGTAAGGTTATCAAAGATATCTTGGGTTACGTCAGGCTTGTTGTTAACCCTAACGACCGTGAGGCATTTCGCCGTGTCATTAACGTTCCTAATCGTTTTGTAGGTCCTGCAAGTTTGGCAGAGATCCTTATTTACCTTGAACAACACGATAACGTGTCATTGTTTGACGCTTGTCGTAACGTTAGGGTGGTACAAAGCAGAACAAGACAAGGCATCAATAACTTCTTGGCAGTAATGCACCAACTGTGCGATATTGCACAAGATATTGAAGATAACCAAGATGATGACGACGTTAACGTCTCAAGACTTATTAGAGAAGTGTACAACATTACCGATTACGAAGCTTACGCTGAAAAGCACTTGGACAAAGAAGAAACTATGGCCGAAATCAAGGCTGATATCTCTCAACTTATTAACATAGCGTCAGAGTACAAAACAGTTGCGTCATTCATTAACTCTACAAGTGACCAAGTTGAAAACGAAGAAGACGAAGACAAGCCCGCCGTTACTCTTATGACTATGCATGGTGCCAAAGGTCTTGAATGGCCTGTTGTTATTGTAGCAGGCTGTAACGAAGGAACGGCACCCTTTGTTCTTGCTGTTAACGAAGGCAACATTGAAGAAGAACGAAGACTGTTTTTCGTTGCACTTACTCGTGCAATGAAAATGTTGTTTCTTACAAGGGCCAAAGAAGTTATGGTTAACGGCCGTACTTTCCCTGCCCGTGAGAGTCGTTTCATTAAAGAGTTACCCGCACAATACGTTAAGAAATATGAAGCTAAAAGGAGATGACTGGTTTTGCAACTGTTCGACGTTACAGAAGATAATAATAACGAACAATATCCTTTTGTTGTAAAATTCACAGGCCCTGAACAGTGCGCTAACAACTACTTCTTTCTGCTTGGTAACATAAAAGACAAAGCTTTCGACTTTGACTTAAAAAGGTGGCGTGTAACTGCTGCAGCAAAAGATCTTCTTGAGATACGGGGCAAGGCAGTCATTACTGATTGGAAGAAAGCTAACGACTTTGAAACAGGTCTTAAGCTTTCTCTCTATCCTTATCAGAAAGATATTGTTAAGTTCTGTTATGACGCGGGGAAAGCACTTATTGTAAGCCCTTGTGGATCTGGTAAGTCGCCGTGCATTATCAGCTTGTATCACAAGAATCTGACAGAAGGTGTAATATCAGGCCCAGGACTTATTGTTGTTAAAGCGTCACTCAAGCAACAGTGGTATCACGAAGTGCAAAAGTTTTCTTCTTACAAGCCAAAGATAATACAAACCTTAGCACAGTGTAAGAAAGATTCTGATACCTTTAACGAACAATTTGAAGGCGCTGACTTGTACATAGTTAACTTTGAAGGCTTGCGTGACCTTAACATAAGGTCAAAGTTAAAGAAACTTAAGTTTCAGTTTGTAGCTGTTGACGAAGTTCAGTTCGCAAAAGACGATAAGACTAAGCGTTCTAAGGCTGTAGCAGAATTTGCTGACGCCAAGGTAACGATAGGAGCTACAGCTACACCTGTTCAGAAGAACCCTATGGATATCTTTGGTATCTTCAAGTTTGTTAATCCTGCTTTATTTCCCCGCAAGATGGCTTTTGGTGATCGTTACGTCAAATGGGTTACCTTTGGTGAGTACGTTAGGAAACCTGTAGGTTCAAAGAATGAAGCCGAACTTAACCAAAAATTGCAACCTTGGATGATTGTCAAAACTAAAGAAGAGATATCTTCACAGCTTCCTTCTCTTGTAGTATTGCAACGTACTTGCACTTTCACACCTAAGCAGAAGAAAAAGAATGCCCTTCTTGAACAACAGCTTAAAGAAAATAGAGAAGCTACTCGTGAAGAAATGTTACGCTTGGCCAAAGCCGAAGCTAAAACTTCTGCTAAACTTAAAAGCCTTGAAGCAGAAGCTATGAAATTACAAACTTACTCACAAGAGCTTGCTGTAGACGAATTATTGCTTGCAATGTCCGATGCCAAAGATGCCGTTGACTATGTTACAGGTGATAAAAGCCAAAAGACTGAATTGCTGATAGACCTTCTAAAAGAAATTCTTGAAAGCGGTGAAAAGGTAGCTGTTTTCTCACGATTCCAAAGATATCAGGGAATCCTTAAGGCACGTATGGCACAGGAACCTGAACTTACTGACGTTAAGGTAGCAGTAATTCACGGTGCACTGTCTGACGAACAACGCTATGACGAAGTATACAATAAGTTTGTTAACGGTGATCACCAAGTTCTTTTGTTAACAGAGGCTGGAGCAGAGGGTCTAAACTTGGCTACGTGTGGTTACCTTGTTGAAGTTGATCTTGCACAATCATACGCCGTCCAAACACAACGTCACGGGCGAATAGAACGTGCCAACAGTACTCACAGAACTGTGTATGTCTATCAACTATTAACTGAAGACAGCTATGACGATATAGCGCTTAAGATAGTCAATAAAAAAGAAAAGTTTGACGCAACCATTATCAAGGGGGCTGAAAGCGTTGACGAACAATGACGTCATAATTCCCCGTGGTATAATAGTTGAAGTTTTTGGAAGCACAGGAATAGGAAAAACCGATCTTGTATTGTCATGGATCAGAGACTTACAAGAAAAGAATCTTTGTGTTTTTGTGGACACCGATTACAAATTTACCGTTGATCAAGCCAAAAGACACAGTCTCGGAGATAACGTTATCATTCTACAAAATAATATAGCAGAAGATGTCTTTGACACAATTACAAAGTACGTTGATAACGGCGCTGACTTTGTAGTTCTTGACTCAACAGCGTCCCTGATTCCTGCTGCTTTTGTTACTGCACCTGTAGAAGAGATATCTTACAAAGACAAAGCTAAGGCGTTACGTTTTGGACTGCAGTGTATAATGCCTTCTTTAACGAGAAATAACGCTACTCTTATTTTGGTAAGTCATGAACGCTTTAGTCCCGAAGGTATCTCTTACACAACAGGAGGCAAGGCCGCTTCCCTTTACGCTGCACTCCGACTAAAGGTATTTGCTGACGGCAACATAGCCATTGTTAAAAACAGAACAGATCCTGTGTTAACACTGTTACAAAAGGAGGAGATATCTTATGATCCTATCGGAACAAGACAAAGATTATTACCTTAAGATAGCTAAAGCTGTTTCTGACAAGTCAACATGCTTTCTCTACAAGGAAGGCGCTGTCCTTCTCAACAAGGAAGGAACAATTATCTCTTCAGGATATAACGGTGCCGTACACGGATGTGTAGACTGTAAAGCTAACGGTATTTGTACTTACGAACTTACTACAGGAAATAAGTCTGACTGTTCACAAGAACAATGTGAGGGACTGCAAGCAGGAATAGCTGCCATTCTTGCAGCAAAAGGTAACGTTACCGAAGATTGCACTCTTGTAATATGGCGCGAAGATAGGGCAACAGGCAACACTGAAGAAGTTACACATAACGGTGTAGCTGCACGAATAATACAAGCTTGTGGTATAAAGAATATCGTTATGTCAGGTAACAGTTAAGGAGGGCGTAAAACACAGTGTCACCGTTTATCAAGTGGGCAGGCGGTAAGCGGCAGCTTATTCCTGTCCTGTTACAACATATGCCTTCTTCTTACAATCGTTACTTTGAACCCTTCTTAGGTGCAGGCGCCCTTTTCCTTCACCTTATGCCTGTTAACGTTTTCGTAGGAGATATCAATGCTCCCTTGATTAATTTATGGTTACAAGTTAGAGACGACCTTGAGAATGTTCTAAAACAGCTTAACATCTTAGACGCCGTACCCTGTACCAAGGAAAGATATCTGTCAGTAAGAGAACGCTTTAACCTTATCAAGGATAACGACAGTGCAGAAAGTGCAGCTGACATGCTGTGGCTTAACAAACATTGTTTTAACGGTCTTTGGCGTGTTAACAAGAAAGGTGACTTTAACGTACCGTGGAACAGAAAGACAGATGGTTGTAACGTCAGGGTAGAAGACTTGGCACAACTTTCTGTTTATCTTAAACACGTCAATATCGCTTGCAGAAGTTATAACCTTACCTGTGACGTTATTAAACGTGACGACTTTGTTTACCTTGATCCGCCCTACGATCCTGTGTCTACAACTGCCAACTTCACCAACTACACAGAAGAGGGATTTGATGAGGGTGATCAAAGAGTTCTTGCTGCTTACGTTGCTTGGCTTACAAGAAAAGGCGCCAAAGTATTATTGTCCAATAACGATACTGGCCTTATCAGAGAACTATATGGCAATAACAATAACTATACTGTAATTCCTGTTAACGTCAGAAGAAGTATTAACAGTGACAGCAGCAAGCGCAAGGGTAACGAGGTTGTTATCAAAAACTTTTAAGCAAGACCTTGACATTTTGACTATTTAGTTGTACACTGACTGTAGTAATACAACTAAATAGGACTGCACAGGGGAAGGCAGGGTAAAACAAACCCCGCAGCGAAGGCGGCTGAGCAACATAACGCTACTTGGTTCTTACCCAAGAGAAAGTCTTTTGGGGACAGAAGCTTTGGGTCTCTGTTCGGGGGCTTGAACCAAGCTTGCCTTGCCCGTGAGGCTACCGAAGACACGGGAGGACCAATAAAGGTACGAACTGAAAGCCTTGGAAACAGGGTTTTGGGGCCGCTTAATAGACTGCAGCTGTTTACAGTTGCGGACAGGGACGTAGGGCAGTTCTACGGCAACCTGATAACATAGCGGTTGAACGTAAGTTCAGGTATGAGCAGAGACTGCCACGGCACACTGTCGGGAAACAGCCCGAAACCACGGTATTATCCCCCTTAGCCCTGATAAGGATTTTTATCCTTAGCTGAGGCTAAGGGGGGGGTTATTGCCAGCAGCAACTATCAGGAAACAGCCCCAGTTCAAAGAGAAGATACAGTGACCAAGATTAAAGCATAAGGTAAGGTGATAGGATGGAACGCCCTGACAAAGACACTTATTATCTCTTAATAGCAGCAGCAGTATCCTTAAGATCAACTTGTCTGAGGAGACACTACGGTGCAGTATTGGTCAAGAATGATGAGATTCTGTCAACTGGCTATAATGGCAGTGCAAGAGGTGCAGTTAACTGTTGTGACACAAGCTACTGTGCAAGAATAGCTGCTAACAAACCTCATAACAGCAGCTACGACAGTAGTTGTTTGAGTGTGCACGCAGAAAATAATTGTCTTCTTTCTGTTAACAGGAGAGAAGCTATAGGCGCTACTCTTTACCTTTACGGTTACGACTGTGTAACAGGCAAAGTTGTTGACGCTGTACCTTGTGAAATGTGCCAGCGTCTTGTACAAACGTGTGGTATTGCCAGAGTAGTGGGATCTAAAGAAGGATTTAACGCTGCTTCGTTCTATTAACAGAGAAAATAGTATGGCTCCATTTTCCTTCCCTTTCTCTTGTGAAGCCCTGTCCTTGTGACGGGGCTTTTTCTCTGCTAAATGATAGTAGACAAAGCCAAGCTTTTTACTACTACGTTATTGCTAAACCTTAAAGAATGGCGTCATAATAACATTCTCTATTGTCTTTTCTGACAATTTTGTAAAGTACTTAATTTTTGGCGTCCTATCGCGATAGAGAAAAGTTTCACTAAGCTTTGTCTCCCGTTATCGTAAATACCGTAGAGGGTAATTTAGGAATTAGGATATCATGACACATACAATATAAGAAAAATAAGGAGGGTTGTTGATATTCTTCCTTTTAAGAGAAAACTGCTGTTACGACATACATTATGTTTGGCAGTAATATAAATGCTGTTACTCATTCATTGCTTATGACAATTGAATATTTTTTACACTAAGCACTTGACTTTTAAATACTGTAGCAGTATAATAAACTCACACAATAAGGAAGGATGAGTGCTATGAAAAATAAGTTTTGGACAACCAAGGAAGTCGCACAGGAAGCAGGTTGTGACGAAAAAGATATCTATAACCTGAGGCAAAGTAACGCACACAAGGGTAAGTTTGTTCAGGGCCTACATTACAAGGTATTGTCTCTTAAAGAAATTCAGCAATATAAGAAAGATGGACTGCTGAGCAAATCTGTCAAAAGTCGTGCAATAGTCTGGACTCAAGAAGGTCTAACGTTAATCAAACACTTAAGAGAAACGTTTGGTAAAAAGAAACTGACTGTTGATGAACAAAAAGATTGTCTTGATAGAGTTGAGAAATTCTCTGAACAGAACGACAGTATTAACCTTGAACTTATTAAGGCAGTAACTCAACTTGTAGCAAATAATACCAAGCTTGTGGAGAATAACACAGTAGTTGTACGAACAAATAACGTTCTGGTAGAAGAGTTACGCAAAAGCAGGAGTGATAACAAAAGCTTGTCTGTAGCAACAATGTTGCCGCAACTTGAGTTCTTGGCTTAAACATACAGTATAAGAAAATATCACAAAATGCTGCGGTTGCAAAGCTGCAGCCTTTTATGTTAGAATAAGCCCTGTAGGAAGAGAAGGAGATATCTCTTCCTTAACAGAATAATAACAACGCGCAACAGTGGAAGGGCAGCCTTGTTCGTCAGCTCTTCTAGAGTAAAGAATTATAATCCAAGGCGCGCATTATCGAACGCGCCGTAAGACCCCGCCCTTTAGGGCTGGGGATATAAGGCGCAGTTTTTGACTTGTATTAACTCAAGTATCGTAGTATAATACAAAAATGAATTATAAATCTAATCGTAACGTTGTATACTCGTGTAAGTATCACGTTGTGTGGTGTCCAAAATACCGTCGCAAAGTATTGGGCAATGGCGTTGACAGCAGATTGAAGGAGTTGATAACTCAAATTTGTCAAGAAATCCAAGTAGAGATAATCGAAATGGAAATCATGCCTGACCATGTACATTTGTTGATTGAAGTAGACCCGCAATTTGGTATTCATAAAGCCGTTAAGCTCATAAAAGGCAGGACATCACGTATTTTAAGAACAGAGTTTCCGTATTTGAAAACTAAATTGCCGACGCTTTGGACGAACAGCTATTTTGTGTCAACAGTAGGCGGTGCGCCGTTGTCGGTAATAAAACAGTACGTTGAAAATCAAAAAACGTCGCAAAGGAAGTGAGGACGTGAAATATACAAAAGGTTACAAATTCCGGCTGTATCCGAACAAGACGCAAGCAACTTTGTTGAACAAAACTTTAGGTTGTTGCCGGTTCGTGTTCAATCATTTTCTGAACGTGCGGCGTGAGAGTTGGGAAAAGGATAAAAAATCCATTTCCTATAACGAAACAAGCGCATTGATGACGCAATTAAAATCCGACGAAAATCACCTGTGGCTAAAAGAAGCAGACAGTGTGGCATTGCAACAATCACTGCGAGATTTGGACGTTGCCTATCAAAATTTTTTCAAACACGGCAAGGGGTATCCGAAATTCAAATCCAAGCGAAATCGTCAACAGAGTTACAGAACGCAGAATGACGGTAAGAAAATCCGCGTGGAAGGTAAAAGAATTAAGTTGCCAAAAGTCGGACTTGTGAGATTTGAACAGTCACGAGAATTTTACGGACGAATTTTAAATGCCACAGTTACGAGAACAGCAACAGGAAAGTATTTTGTGTCGCTGTGTGTGGAAGAAGAAATAGCAAACAATTTGCGTCAAAACGGCGGCGGGCAAATCGGTCTTGATGTCGGCTTAAAAGAATTTTGCACGGACAATCACGGAAACACATTTGCCAATCCGAAACCATTACGCCGCTTAAGTAAGAAATTGACTAAAGCTCAAAGAAAACTTTCGCGGCGCAAACTCGACAGTCATAACCGAAATCGGCAACGGATAATATTGGCGCGTGTCCACGAAAAAATAACAAACATAAGAAGAGATTTTCTGCACAAATTGACGACTAAACTGTGTCGCGAAAACCAAACGATAGCGGTTGAATCGCTCAATGTACAGGGAATGATGAAAAATCACAAATTGGCACGAGCGATAGCAGATGTAAGTTGGGGTGAATTCTTTAGGCAGTTGCAATACAAGTCGATTTTGTACGGTTGTGACGTAATAAAAGTGCCGACGTTCTACCCGTCAAGTCAAACTTGTTGCACCTGCGGATATAAAAATTCGCTCACGAAAGATTTAAGTGTACGACGCTGGACTTGTCCGGTATGTGGAACTGCTCACAACCGTGACCAAAACGCCGCCATAAATATCTTGCGAAAAGCATTGGAAATGAAAAATTCAGCTTGAAGAATAAAAACTACCGTGGGACACACGGGAAGTTACGCTTGTGGAGAGAGTGTAAGACGCCTTGCGCAGTTCTCTTTGAAGCAAGAATCCCTCCGGCTTTAGCCGTGGGGAGTGTCAATTTTCTTCTTAATAGAATAATAACAACGTGCCTCAGAGGAAGAAAGGATCTGTAACCAATGCCTGATATTTCAATGTGTGTTAATCAAGATTGTCTTGTAAGAGAAAGATGTTACCGTTTTAGGGCGATACCTTCGGACTATCAAAGTATTGCCTTCTTCACACCTAACGACAATGGTTTGTGCAGCTACTTTTGGAATATCACTAACGAACGTGTATTGCCGTTGAAAGACAGTGAGACATACGCAGCTACTGTTAACGGTAAAGGAAAGGAAAGCGACGATGTTTGAAGAGCTTAAGAAAAAGATAATATCTTCTTTGTCAGAGAAAGAAAGTGACAATTTGCCGCCTCAGCAGTTCTTCTCTAACATTAAGGATAAACAGCAACCTGTAACCAAGGAAATGCTTGACCTTGTCAGAATATCACTGATTAAGGAGATACAAGACTTCCTTGAGAACGGGCAAATAGACAGTGCTGAAAGATTACTGTTTCACCTTAACTGTGTTGAAAAGGAACAAGCAGTCATTGACGCAGGCTTTGACCGTTTTGTATATCGTGACGACCTTGACATTTTCATTACAAATGTGTCAAAGAAAGTAGTAAAGATTATTGACTTGGCCCATTACGAGAGAAAGATACCTGATAAACAAGCCAAAGTAATTAGGGCAGCAAGACCACTGTTCGATGAGGTGTACATAGTTTTCACTGACTATACCGGTAAGGAAGAACGCAAGGTTGAAAAGAAAGACCAAGCCAAGGACCCTATAGCTTTTGGTGCCTTTAAGAGTAAGGATAATAAGGTTTGGAATCACCGCTTTTACTTTATCTGTGACTGGACTGATAAGTACTGTGATCTTACGCTGGATAAGTACATATCAGAAATGATAATGGCTGATCACCTTGATCCTGTACATACAGCAACTGACATTACTGTTGCTGATCTTGAAAAGAGAATTCAGGCTGCAAGAGAAGCTAATCCTGATAACGACAATTCCTTTCTTGTCAGCCTGACTCATATAGCTTCAGGGACGTGATATCTCGTGTTACTTAGCAGAAAGATTGACCTGACTGACGACAGGGCATTTTCAACAAGACGTTTGCCTAAGAAGATATCTCTGTCACAGCTTCCTTGGTATGATGCTACAGAAGAATATAAGTTTAAAGTTGCAGCTTGGCTTAAAAGTCGTTTTGCAGACAGTTGTGAACGCTGTGGTGCTGACACAAGAACTTTACCTTGGGACACAGAACTTCCTACGTTGTGCAGAAAATGTGCAGGCTTACTCGTTAATCCTGAACCTTTGTGGACTGTGGCACATCCTGAAGACGCTTACGATACTGTTTTTCTTTCTGAGTTTGCTACAGTCAACAGAAACAGGTGATGTCTATGTTGCAAAAGCTGACAATAGAAGAATTCATTAACGCCAAGAAAGGCCTGACAGAAACGTCATGGCAGTGGAAGCAACGCGCAGCCAAGAAGCTTAAAAGAATTGTTAAAAAAGATGGCTGGCTATATCTCATGGAACTGTCTCGTCATTACAAACAACAAGAACTTTCACAGCTTATTAAGAGAGTAATTAAGGTACAAGGTAAGGACGTCTTTCTGACAGTGCTAAAACTTAAACTTGTAGGGGGTACTTGGAATACTCTGCTTAAGAGAGAAGAAATTGAGGCCCTAATATCTTGCCTTGACACAACAGTAACATTGTCTTATGATTGGTTAACTGATTCCGGCGCGTACGCTCGCGACTTTAGTCGTGAGTTAGCGCCGGTCACAAGACAAATTCATTGAAAAATGAATTTCTTCAACGATACGTTGAAGAAACTTGTGTGGTAGTTAGCGTATAGAGAAATCTGTACGTAAACGTATCCGCAAAGAGATACGCAACGAAGGAACTGAATTGCGTGAAACCCCTAAAGCCAAGAGAACCAAAACGAAAAGATGAAATAAGCTTAAGCGTAACGGTGACGAAAGTAGAAAAAATCTTTTGGATGACGCAAGGTTAAATCCTAAACGTTATAACAATGGGCAACCCGCACCTAAGCTTCGAACAGAAGAAAGGTCAACGACTATCCCTCTTGAGGGGAGTACGGTACAAGCGTTTGGTACCGGAAGTGGTTCCGCCTAACCCGGAGACCCCGGTATGGATAAGATATAGTCTGTGCTCTAGTGAAAGCTAGAGAAGTTCCCGACAATGTCGGCGAGAACTGCAATAACAGTAGCGTGTTGTTGTGAACGACAATTACCTTAAAAGACTAAAGTTAGTTCCTTGAAAACTCTATATCGTTTTTAAAAATAGTCATTGACATTTGTCAGTAAAACTGTTAAAATATCTGTAATAATACTGTAGAAGGTGGAATTATGGATATCAAATATGGCAGAGGTTACGTATATTCATTGGAATATCACGTGGTCTGGTGTGTCAAATATCGGCATAAAGTTATCGATGCTGCAATTAAGGAAGATCTGGGAGCGATACTCAGGAAGATCGCACAAGATAATAAATTTGAAATTCTTGAGTATAACACGGACTTAGACCATGTCCATCTGTTAATCAGTCTTTCACCTCAACACAGCATACCTAATCTCATGAAGGCAATGAAAGGTGTTTCTGCACGAGTACTCATGAGAAAATATGAAACAACATTAAAATCAAAGTTATGGGATGGACATCTTTGGAACCCAAGCTATTATATAGCGACAGTTTCAGACAAGACTGAACAACAAATTAAAAGATACATCAAGGAACAAGGTGTCAATGATGAAAGCGTTCAGATTTCGGATATATCCGACAAAGGATCAAAAGATCTTACTGCATAAAACATTTGGTTGTGTGCGTAAGGTATGGAATCATTTCTTGGCAGAATGTGAAGATGCTTATCGTAATAAACAGCCTAGGCCTAATGCTACTAAGATGCAAAAAGAACTTACACAGTTGAAGCAAGAACTGCCTTATTTGTATGAAGTAGATAACACAGCTCTTCAACGTTGTTTAAGGTATTTAGACCAGTCTTATCAACGCTTCTTCAAAATTCAAAAGATGGGGCCTAAATTTACTGACAAGAAATTAAAGTGGTTAGCTAAACATCCTGATCACACCATTACAAACTTTGATCTTAACGGACATCCCCAATGGAAGTGCAAGAAAAATCCTCAAAGATCTTATACAGCTGTAAAAATAAATAACAATATTGAGGTTAATTGTACTCATATTAAGCTTCCAAAGATAGGGTGGGTTCGATATCGTGATCAACGTATAAGTGTTGAAGGTAAAATTCTCAATGCAACAGTAACACAAGAAGCCAGCGGAAAATATTATGTTTCAATCTGTTGTGATAATGTTGAACCACAGTTCATACCTCTTGCCGGAAAAATGATCGGAATAGATCTTGGTATTAAAGAATTTCTAATCACGAGTGACGGTCTTAAGATAAAAAATCATCGTTTTTTTAAAAAGAAGTTGCAAAAATTACGACGTCTTCAACGTTCGCTGTCCCGAAAAACAAAGGATGGCAAGAACTGGGAAAAGAACCGTCAAAAGTTAGCAATTCAGTACGAGAAAGTTCGTCATGCAAGGTTAGATTTTCATCATCAACTCACTACATATTTGGTTAAAGAATATGACATCATTTGTGTTGAAACACTCAAAATTAAGAACATGATTAAGAATCATAAGCTGGCACAAGCGATATCAGATGTAGCTTGGGGACAGTTCATACAACTTCTTGAGTATAAAATGATTTGGGCTAAAAAGATCTTAGTCAAAATCGACACATTTTTCCCAAGCAGTCAAATATGTAGTTGTTGTGGATACCAAAATACGGATACTAAAAATCTCTTAGTAAGAAAATGGACATGTCCGCAGTGTAATACTCATCACGATCGTGATATTAATGCTGCCAAAAATATTCTGAACGAAGGGTTAAAGCAAATAGCTTAAACGATATAGAGAACCCTAGGAATTAGGGGGATAGCCTGGGCATTATGTTATCATAAATGACATAATGGGAAATCTTCGTTAGAAGATTGCTTCCAGGAACCCCACGACTTTAGTCGTGGGTAATTCAGGTCTTACGAATGTTTTTGTGCTTGGCAAACAGCACTGATAAACAAACGATATCTTCGCGAACTTGAAGCTGCACAAAAGCAACAAGAACAAGAGAAAAATGTTGTTGATACTAATATTGAATTGCCTGACTTCTTAAGAGGAGGAATTACTAGTGGCTGACACCAAACAAAAAGAACTTTTGGCAAAGATTACTGCAGCTGACAAGGCTTACTTTGAAGACGACAAGCCTGTAATGTCTGACGCTGCTTACGACAATCTTAAGAGAGATTACGAAGCCAAGTATGGGAAGCTTGACAATATTCCGGGCAACGTTAAAGAGGGGTTCACACCGTTTACTCATCCTACACCGCTTCTGTCTCTTGACAAGATTTTTGACGACGACGTGTCAGTAGACAGTAAGCTTGACACAGTGTTACACCGCTTCGGTGACACAGTATGCTTACAGCCCAAATATGACGGATTAACGGTGGCAGCTTATCCTGACAAAGACGGAAGCTGCACTTTTGTAACAAGAGGGAGGGGAGGAATAGAAGGTGAAATTCTTCCCTTTTTTGTTTCAGCCTACATAGGCAGTAATGTAATAACAGGTGACTTCCCCGTTAGAGGCGAAGTTTACCTTACGAAAACTGACTTTCTCACTATTGTCAAGAAACAAAAAGCTGCAGGCGAAGAACCATTTTCCAATCCTCGTAATGCCGCAGCAGGTATTCTTCGCAACAAGGAAAAGAGTCCTTACCTTGCTTACCTGTCTTACGTAGTGTACGAAATACCGGGTTCGCTGTTGTCAACCAAGGAACAACTTGCACTGTTAAAAGAAAAGACACGTTTCCCTGTAACAGAAAACATAGTCTGTAACCATAACCTTGCAGAAAATGTCCGTGATTACTATTCTGAACTTCAGGATAAAGATATTCCCATAGACGGTGTCGTTATCAAGACTTACGAAATGCAAGATTCTGTAACCAAACTTGGTGTTACAAAGCATCACCCAAATAACGCAGTAGCTTGGAAGAAAGCAGCAGATATCTATCAAACTGCTGTTAAGAGAGTTACTTGGCAAGTAGGACGTGACAAGCTTACACCTGTAGCAGAACTTGACACAATCGAGATTGACGGTACAAAGGTATCACGGGCAACGTTGCACAATTATGGCTTCTTCAGAAAGCTTAAGCTTGGACAGGGAGATATCTTAAACATTTGCAAAAGCGGTGAAGTTATCCCCAAGGTTTTATCAGTACAAGAACGCAGTGACGGCTTCCGTTTTCCGCGTCCCACTCTTTGTCCTTCTTGTAAGCAAACTCTTGAGATTGTTGAACATGACGACATAGCAGATATCAGGTGTACTAACGATCACTGTTTTGAACGCGTAGTGCAAAATATATCTTACCTTGTGTCCAAGGACGTGCTTAATATTAAAGGCTTGTCAGAAAAGACAGCAAGAAAGATAGTTGAAATGCACGGTACGGCAGAAGGCGAACTTGTCATTTTTAGTTTAACCGTAGCAGATATCTTGAAGCTGCCCGGTTTTGCCGACAAAAGTGCCCGCAATTTGTACAACGGTCTGCTTGCTGCACTTCAGAAACCTGTAACTATTTCTACACTGATCAAGGCTTGTTGTGTAACCGGCATAGGCGGTTCTGTAGGTCAAGCACTTGCAAAACGTTGGACTACGGTTCCCATGCTTAAGGAAGCGTTGAACGACGTTGAGACTCTCAAGAAAATCCCCGGTATAGGTGACAAGACCGCAGCTGTTCTTAACAGTATACAGTTTAAAGCCAAGCTTAACGCAGCAAGTGAACTGTTTACGATTGTTGAACCTACGATAAAAGAAGGCGGTAAACTTTGTAACACTATATGGTGTGTAACTGGAAAACTTCCTGTGTCAAGATCTGCTGTAGAAAATCTAATCAGAGAAAATGGCGGTGAAGTTACCGGTACCGTCAACAAAAGAACTGACTATCTTCTTCTTGATAACATGTTTAGCAGCAGTCTTAAGAATAGGACAGCAATGGAACTTGGAACCAAGAGAGTAAACTACGACTTTTTGTTAAAACTTCTTGAACAGTAACAGACAGAAACAGCTGCAGGAAGAATTAACGTAACAACCTTCCTGCAGCTTGATTTTTAAGGGGACATACACTATGACTTGTTTGGTTGCAGAATACAATAAGGCACAACCTTTCAGACAACTTAAAAAGGTGTTGGAACTTGCTGCCAAAAACTCAATGATAACTATGCCTGATACAGACAAAGTTGTCAACGCTAAGAAATTGCTGACGTTTTTACAAGATCAGGACGTACAACCTGACGATATTACTGTATTGCAAAGCGGTGTAATCCAGCTTGAGTGGAAACCGCCGTCAAGAATTATGCCTTACTACTTTACTGTTCAAGTTTGGGATTTCGTAATCGTTGCTTTCTGTGCTTCAGGATATCAGAGTATTAGACACAAGGTAGTGATATCGTCACAGCTTGAACAACTTAGATGGTTTATCAAAAGATGGAGGATCGTGATGTATCGTGACAGAAAAAGAAAAAGACAGCTACTACATGGAAATAGCACAAACTGTAGCTAAGGGTTCAACTTGTTTGTTCGGTAACGTAGGTTGTGTTATCGTTGACGCAGAAGATCATATTATTGCAGCTGATTGTCTTCAAGACAGAAGCGGTGTTTTAAACTGTAGAAAACAAAAGTATTGTTCCTACTATGGCAGAACAGGTGAGTTCATTACAGGCATAGGTGATCCTGACTGCTGTGATTACATGTTTCCTGAGGTTAACGCTATTCTTTCAGTACAAAGAGAGAGACTCAATGGCGCAACTATTTACATATACTGTTACGACTTTAAAACGGGTAAGACTAAGGCAAGTAAAATTAACAAGACCTTGTCAAAGATTATCAGGGCAGCAGGTATATCACGCATCGTACTGTCAAATGAAGAGGAGGTGTTTTAATGTCAAAAGTTCTTGTAACAGTGTCAGCAATAATGTTACACTTGGCAATCGGTTCTGTGTATGCTTGGTCTGTACTTATTAATCCGATAGCAGCAGCTACAGACTTTCCTTTATCTTATACTGCGTCAGTTTTTAGCTTGACTATTTTTTGCTTAGGAATGACTGCAGCTTTTTTGGGCAACAAGGTACACGGTATTAAAAGTTGGCAACTTTGTACAGCAACTCTTGTACTCTTTCTTGGAGGTATGTTGCTGTCTTCCTTTGCCATATCGATAGATAATTATCCATTACTTCTGCTTGGTTACGGTGTGCTTGTAGGAATAGGAACAGGCATAGGTTACCTTGTCCCTATTCCCATTCTTATGACTTGGTACAGTCGTTACAAGGCTGTAGCAACAGGTCTTGTCATAACAGGCTTTGGTTGTTCAAGTTTAATAACCGCTAACCTGTATCATTACCTAATTAATTCTGTAACTATTGATTACACACTTGCTTACACAGGCGTGCTTTTGTCGCTCCTAATAATACCAAGTATATTTTTCCTTCGGAAGAATAAAAATACTGACGTAAGAGATTCTCTAAAGGAAGCGCAGCAGCAAGACTTACTGTTAAAAGATATCGTTAAGAACAAGGACTTCTATCTGACGTGGCTTCTTTTCTTCTGCAATATCAGTATAGGCGTGTCAGTAATCGGTTTCCTTGCGCCCATGACTGTTGAACTTTACGCTGTGCCTGTTTTTGAAGCGACAATTCTTGTAGGCATAGCAGGCATTATCAATGGTATTTCACGCCTTGCATGGTCAGGGCTTTCAGAGTTCACAGGGCGCCCCATAGCAATAGCAGCACTTATAGCCTTTGAGTTTTTCGCAGTCATAACTATCTTGTACTTTAACAGTTACAGTGTCTATAAACTTTGTATCTTGATAATTATAGCTTGTTATGGCGGTCTGTTTGCACTAATGCCTACTTACGTAGCAGATATCTTTGAAGCAAGCAGAGTTAAACAGATCTTTGGTACTATGCTTTCAGCTTGGGGCTTGGCAGGTGTGTCTTCCCCTATGATAGCGACAGCAATTTACACAGCAACAGGATCGTACAAAGATATCTTCTTTGGAATGACAGTACTTTGTTGCATTAACTTGTTCTTAGTCATTCTGCTGACACAGCGTAACATAACAAAGTGACAGGAGATATCTTGTCAGAGACAAGGCTAACAACCTTGTCTCTTTTTGTTTTCCAAATGGGCCCTGCGGGCTCCTTGGAACATATTTTGGCGTGCAGAATAAGAAGGAGGAGGATAACAGCCTATTATTTTATAATGCTTGATAAAGGTGCTACAATTCATAGTGCAACCTAATATTAAAGAAAGGGGAGATATCTGTTCAAACTATGAAGAAGAAAGACAACAATAGCCAAGAACAGTTAACAGCCGATATCGAACAAGAACTGAATAATGCTTTTGCTGATATCATGGCTGACGTTAACAAGAGCATCTCAAAGATAGCAGACTGTTACAATTACGAAGAAGGCCCCGGTGACTTGTCATGGCTTGGTCCTTACCAAGGAAAAAGGTCAAAGCGTCCCGATACCCGTATATGTTCTCACTGCGGTGCTGAAGTACACCAAGCGTGGGTTTACGAAGACGGGTTGGCCTTCTACTGCTCAGAAGAATGTCTTCTGAAACACTTTACACCTGACGAGTGGAATAGTCTTGTAGAACGTGCAGAAAGTCCTGAGTGTTTAGAACCCGGGTTAGCTTACTACATGGACTACACAGGAAGACGCTGGTAACAAACAGAAATAAAGAGATAGACGAAAATATTTGAAGCTAAAAGAAAGGAAGAACTTTAATTATGGCTAAGGAACTTACAGTAACAAATCAGACTGCAACTGCTATCGCAAGCTATACTGGTAAACTGATTTCCGACATTAACTTCGATGAACTTTCCGGTATTATCGACAAGATAGCTAACAGCAAGGAAGAACTCACTGACGGTATGCGTGCAGCTGCAACAATCTACGCAGAGAAGTGGGACGATCTTGTTGTACAGCGTCTTGACGTTAAGAATGAACGTCTTAATACTCTCAAGAACTTTTTCTCTCAGACAAGTATTTCCTACTATAACGTAGAAAGTGCTTGCTGCAGCGCTGTTTACAACTATCGCAGTGAGTATCACGACGATCCTATAGCAGTAACAGTTGTCAATATGCTGAAGAGCAGCGATAACAAAAAGTGGCAGTCATTTGCTCTTAAGCTTGAAGGCATCATAGAAGAAGTTGAAGAACTGAGAGAACAAGCTGCTGAAGACTGTCCTAACCGTGACGACTACGTTACTGACGAACGCACAATGTCTTACGACGACAAAGTCATCGCCATCAAAAAATATGAACTTGCTGTTGCGCAATTTGAGAGAGAGTTGTACAAAAAGCAGGCAGTGATCAGAGTTAAGTTTGTTGAACTGTATCGCGAGATCGTCAAGGATCCTGATATCAAGGAACTTGTTAAGACGCTAAAGGCACAGCTTAAGAAGATAGGCGGTGCCAAAGCTGCAGTTCACGAAAAGGCAGCGCTTGTCAGACTTGCAGTTAACTTTGGCGGTACCGACCTTCTCAAGGCTTTGCAGGAACTTCACGAGTTCCAAAAGACGATATGAGGCGGCAGGAGATCATAGCTGTACTGACAGAAGAAGAAAAACAAAATTTGGTAAGAAATTCTTTTAGGCTGTTGTGTGACCTTAAAGTCTTTGATGACACAAAGGCTTTGGTCACACAGCTTAAAAGACTGTTAGTGCAACTGTATAAGAATGAACCTGACGCTTGTTTTCACAAGACAGCAGGTGGTTATCACAGTGCAAGTAATACAGATTACATCGACTATTACGTCGTATATAAACAGATAGCTGACTGGCATTACTTTGCTGACGGCAGACTGACTAACGGGTTAGAAAACATTGAAATGCCGCCTTGGGAACCAAGCAAAAAGACAAAGCAAGAACTTGAACAGAAAAATAATAAGTGTAAAGAAGAATATAACAAAAGACAAAGTGGCCAAGCGTTAGAAGAAGAAGCTAAGGCTGATATCAAAAAAAAGGATAAGGATTTTTGGAACGGACTTCTCAAAAACAGATATCTTTGTCTTAAGTATCAACTTTGTAAGGTTCTCAAGAAAAAATTTGTTGTTCCTAAACGCTTTAACGTAAACAAACAACCATTATGGCAGCTGGCTGCTGCATTAAAAGACAATAGTTTATCTATACTGCAGCGGAAACAAGCTGATGAAGTAATCAAAGATTTGTACAAGAAAACATTGGCGCCCCTGTTTCAGTCGTCATCTTATTCCTATCGTCTATCCTTGATTGTCTTTCCTTCTCTTGCTGACCTTAACGATGCTTACGCACAACGTTCCTTGACTTATGACACAAGAGATGATAAAGGATGGCTGCAAACCAACTGTTTTTGGAAAGAAGAGTTTATCGAAAACAAAGAAGATCCTGCAATTAAAGAAAAGTCAGTACCGCTTTCCGTAAGTCGTTTCATTAACGCTGTTTACACATTGCAACATTACGCTGAAACTGCAGCTGACGCAGACGTTAAAGAGTTTCTTCAGGCAATAGGAATTGTTCAACCTGCGACAGAAGAGAAGGAGGACTGTTTGTCGTGACAGAAGATATCTACAGTTTTATCGATCGTATGATCGAGGAAGAAGAAGCTGAAGAACAGCAGGAAGTACAAGGTTACCAAGATCTTGACATTAAAACTGTTGATGAAGCAGAGCGTATGCTTTGGTATTACAAAAAGCTTCAAACAGAAATAGCAGAGGCTAAGCAACACGCCATTGACTATGTTAGGGAAGCACAAGCTGCAGCTGACAAGTATCTTGCTGATGTTTGCACGTCTAAAGAAAGAAATCTCGAGTATGTTGAACAACGCTTGCGTAATTTCACGGTAAAAGAGATGCAGCGTACTAAGAAAAAGACTGTCAAGCTTGTTAACGGCACAATGTCTCTTTCAAAGAGACAGCCTTCTTACGAACGCGACGAAGATGTTATTCTTGCCTTTTGTGTCAACAGTGACGAAAACAGTCCGCTTCGTCAGTTCCTTAAGCCACAGCCGCCTAAGCTTGACTGGGCTACTCTAAAGAAGGAAAGTGACATAACTGTTAACAGTGACGGTGAAAAATCTTTAACATACCGTGGTGTTACAATACCTTCTGTCGTCATAAAAGATCAAGAAGATGCCTTTAAGGTAAAGTGACCTATGATTCCCGTCAGATGGTCTGAACTGCGAGACAAACTTAAGCAGACTATCAGCTTAAAAGAACTTGTCGAAGAATATACGACGTTGACACCTTCGGGCAATAACGTATGGTCCGGCAGGTGTCCGCACCCAGATCATGAAGATAAGAATCCGAGCTTCCGTCTTTTCAAAAACAAAGACGGAAGCTTTTCTTTTAAGTGTTTTGGTTGTCAAGATGTCTACGCAAAAAAAGGACAGAACGGTAATTACGGTACTGACATTTTTGCTTTCCTTCAATGGATGTCTGATCATAAGAACACAAAGAAGGTGTTAACGTTTGTGGACACGCTAAATATTTTGGCTGAACGTGCAGGATTTCAACCTGTCAGAAACGAACAATACGCACAAGCTTATGACGCTGTCGAACGACAAGTCAAAAAAACGCAAGCGCAGCTGACACAAGGTACACTACAGTATCTATATCGACGTGGCCTGTCTGACGAAGACATTGCTGACTGGCGCATAGGTGAGGAGATATTTCTCGAAAACAGTTACTCTGTTCCAAGAATAACTTTTCCCCTTTACGATGAAAGCAAACGTCCTGTAGGATTTTCGTCTCGTGTTATCGTAGAAGATCCAAGTTTGCCGAAGTATAAGAACAGTAAAGCTTCCGATATTTTTCAAAAGGGCAGTTGTTTCTTTGGTATTCAGTTTCTTGATCTTTCTGAAAGTAATATCGTAATAACAGAAGGACAATTTGATGTTATCTTGGCAAGAAAAATGGGCGTCAAAAATGTTGTTGCGGTTTTAGGATCAAGTTTCACAGACGATCACGCACTCTTTGTTCAAAAGAAAAAGTTGTTTCCTGTGTTTGCGTTTGACGGTGATATTGCCGGACAAAAAGCTGTCTTCCGTGCCTTATCAGTTTGCAAGGAACACAAGATATCTGCTGACGTTTGTGTTTTACCGCAAGACAAGGACTTGGCCGATGTAGCGCTGGAGAAACAAAAACAACTTCCTGTTTTTCTGCAATTACACAGTATACCGTCTTGGCAATATGAGCTTACGGAAGTTGCTCTGCGATATGACGCTGAACTTCAGGACATTAGAAGAAGAGTAATGCCGCTTATTAAGAAAGCAATACCTGCAGCTGAAGGTGACCAAGTCCTTATGAAAACTTTTGTGAAAGAGAGGTTTGGAATTTTGTTATGACCTATTGTGACAGCGTACAGTGCAACAACAGAAAAATTTGTACGGTGTATGAACTGCAGAAACGTTTACAAGCAGACGTAAGCATAGTAATATCACAGTGCAGATTCTTCTCTCAAGAAAAACAAGGTGTTAGAGAAGATACCGTTACCAGGAGTCATAACCCACTTGAAATTCTTGAGAGATCTGGTAAAATAAAAGACGCAACAAAAGCACAAACACGTAACACGTCAAGCGTGGCAAAAACTGCAGCAAGTTCAGGAATGAAGTTTAGTGTCGACGAACAGGATCTGTAAAAGGCAAGGTGATCAACTTGGAACTTGTTGAAGCCTATCAGAAAATGTTTGCAGGTTCTTTGTTTCCGAGTACACTCTTGGAAATTCTTACCGGGCGTCACCCTTTCATTACGGTAACGTCATGTACAGCAGGTGTGATGATACTGTCTAACGGACAAGTCATAACTTGTGTAGGCGATTACTACAAGAAACCGAACGCACCGGATACTGTTAAGTCAAGTAATCCTTACATAACCTGCCGTAGTGTAAGAAGAAATTTTCAGATCGAAGAAGAAGTTCCAAGTACTGCTTGCAAAGAGTGTCACGCAACCTGTATCCAAATGTGTCAAGAAAAGCTTTTGGAACGTAAAAAACGAAAGAAAAGAAGGAGACGAAATCAACTATGACAAAAGAACAATTGGTTAACGCCATTGCACAAAAAGCAGGAGTTCCCAAGACACAAGTACAAGACGTCATATCCGCCTTCACAGAAGTCGTTAAAGATCTTCTTGTTGACGGTGACAAAATCAACCTTGTCGGTTTTGGTACTTTTGAAACACGACAGCGTGCTGCACGCGACGGACATAATCCTGCGACAGGTGAAAAACTTAAGATTCCTGCTTGTACTTATCCTGCGTTCAAGCCAAGCAAAATTTTAAAAGAGGCAGTGGATAAAGGGTAATATAACAAGAAACTGTCCAAACAAAGTTGCAAGGAGGAAAAAGGGTCACAGATATCTTAACAACAGTAACTGTGACCCTTTTTCTTTCAACCAAAAACGGAGGTTTTTGTCTTGAAAGATACTGTTAAACCTTCTGTTTTAAAAAAGAAGTATGGTAACGAACAAGTTCTTGTTGTACCTGCACTGAGTGCAGCAGCAATACCTGACGGCTTTTTGTTTGGCATAACACCGTTAGCCAAGCAATTGTTTAAAACTGCAACAACTTTTGTTTATCGCTACAGTGCAGAATATAATACAGCGCTTGTTCAACTCATACCTTACGTTATTGTAACTAACGCAGAGCAAAACAAGCTTTACGTTACTGAAAGAATAGCCGGTGAAGAGAGATTAAAAACTAAGCTTTCTCTAGGTGCCGGCGGTCACGTTAATCCCCAAGATATGTCTAAAGACACAATGTACAAAGCAGCAGTCAGAGAACTGAACGAAGAACTTACGGTAGTTTTAGAAGAAGGTACAGATCTCACAGTGTATGGCACGGTACGTGATCTTCAGAGTGATACAAGAGAACACCTTGGTCTTGTTTACCTTGCTACTGCAGCAAAGGTTAAGGTTAAGGAAAAAGATACACTTAGAGGACAATGGATGGACATAGCCGGCCTTGTGACAAACTACAGCAAGTTTGAAAGTTGGGCCCGCCTTGTCATAGACCATCTGTTTGTTAACGTTAAGGAACACCACAGACTTTTTCAACCTTTAAGGTTAACAGAAGAGGGCGGCAGAAACTATGACACAAAGCGTAAAGAAACGTTCAGGAAAAACAGTTAAGTTTAACAAACAAAAGATACAAACAGCTATAGCTAAGGCTAATCGTGACGTAAAAAATACAGATCCTACAGCTAAGATTATGACACGCGAAGATATCTTGGCTGTAACAGAAAAGGTAGTTAATCTTTTACCTAACGTACCAAGAGTTGATATCGAAGAAGTACAAGATATGGTAGAAAAAGTTCTTATGGTTGAAGGATTTTACGATATCGCCAAGAGTTACATTCTTTACCGTAAGAAGCACCAAGAACAACGAGAAGCTGCACAAAAGCTAATGGAACAGTACAAGATTCTTTTATCTACTGACGCAGAAAGTGCAGACGATCGCAGAGAGAACGCTAACATTAACACTAACGCACCTATGGGTATTCTTTTAAAAGCAGGAACTACAGCCCTAAAAAGTTTTGCAGACAATTACGTTGTTCCTGACGAATTTGTAACTGCAGAAAAAGAAGGATATGTGCACTATCATGACAAGGATCTTTCTTTGATTACCATGAACTGTCTTACTACCGACTTGTTGAAGGTATTTCACGGCGGCTTTAACACAGGACACGGCATTATCAGAGAACCTCAGTCAATACGTGCTTACGCAGCACTTGCGGCGATATCACTGCAAAGCAGCCAGAACGATATGTACGGTGGTCTTAACTTGGCCACGTAACCTTGTGAACCTAGACATCTAGGGTGTCTGATGCAAAACATCAGGCTAACGGTAAAAGCTGGATAAGGATAAACGATATCACGAAGACGCTTTCTAAGAGAACCTACGGTCCTTTTAAAGGATAGCAGGCAATACCGTGCGAAGACTTTATTGTTCAATAAAGTAACGTGTAACGACTAAATTGGTTAACACAGTTAACCTAAGAGAAGTAATATGAAATGATTACTTCGTAGCGCAAGGGCCGATGAACCTAGTGAATCAGCTAGGGGAGGTAAGAGATAGTCTGATCTAGACAGGTGGAAACACCGACTTAGAATGCAAGCTGCTGCAGCCTTTGACGTGGCAATGGCTGAAGGTGTAAGAAAGAGTTTTTGTAAAACACTCAAGGAACAGGTTAGACAATGGCTTTTCTTTGTAGACAGATCTTACTCTAAAGAAGAAATGTCTGACATAATGGAACAAATTGAAGAACACAGATGTCATTACTCTGACGATACTAACCGTTCTTGGCAACAGGACTTCGAAAAGGGCGTCAAGGAAATCAGACATGCACTGCGTCCATGGGATATTGTAATGGAAGACGCAACAAAGATCTATCTGCTAACTTGTGAAGCTGTTAAGGAAGAAACGCACCAAGCAATGGAAGCCTTTCTGTTCAACATGAATACTCTTCATAGTAGAAGCGGTGCACAAGTCATTTTCTCTTCTATTAACTACGGGTTGGACACAACACCTGAGGGACGTCTTGTTACAAGAGAAATTCTCAACGTAACATTGGAAGGCATGGGCAATAACGAGACTATGATTTTCCCTGTACAAATCTTCGGTTTGAAAAAGGGCGTTAACTATGATCCTGAAGATATCAACTATGACCTGTTCAAGTATTCAATGAAGGTAAGTGCAAAACGTCTTTACCCTAAAAATTTTGGGGCCGCATATAAGGCGGAAAATCCTGTTAACTTGTAAATGCAAGGTGTCTGATATAAAATCAGGCTAACGGTAGAAGCGGAATAAGGATATTATTAATATCACGAAGCAGCTTCGTAAGAAAGCCTAAGGTCCTGATATCAGGATAGCTGGTGATACCGTGCTAAGTTTCAGCCCTATAATGTTTTGTAAGGAGGTGACAATGATGGAACAATGGGTTAATATCTCGTGGACGTATAATGTATATGCTGCAAGTAGTGAAGGGCGCATTAAATCAAATGAATGTCCTAGAAAAGATGGAAGAATTTGTAAGGAAACAATATTAAAAACATGGATAGGCAATCACGGATATCAAACAGTTGCACTTAGAGTAAATGGAAAGTATAAACGGTGTACTGTTCATAGCTTGGTAGCTGAATGTTTTTTAGGTGTAAAACCTAAAGGAACTGAAATAGATCACATTGATGGTAACAAACAAAATAATGCAGCTAATAATTTACAGTACATTACTCGTAGTGAAAATCTCTTGAAATACTATAATAGTCCATTATGGTCTGAAGAAAGACGTGCTCATAAAAAGGAAATTGCAAGTCAAATCGGAAGAACTGTTGTACGTGAAGCAACAAGAAAGCCTGTAATGCAATTTGATCTAAAAGGTAACTACATACAGACTTTTGAATCAGTAATAGATGCTGCTAACAGTGTAAATCTTAGTAAAGACAGTTCTGTTACTATATCGCGTTGTTGTAATGGTAGGCAAAAAACTTCACGAGGTTATCAGTGGAAATGGGCTGAAAAAAGTGTAACGACTAGTTCTAATGAACGTAAGAAGATAGGTGAAAATCCTTCTTCTGAAAAGCAGGACAGTGATGATATAGTCTAGTCCCACTATTTAAATAGTGTTCAAGTACCGTGAAAACGGGGGTATTTCGAATTATCTTTCGGCTGACTGTTCCTTTAACAAACCTTACTACAAAGAAGATGATTATAGAACTTGGCCTGTAGCCATGGGATGTAGAACAAGAGTTATAGGCAACGTTAACGGTGAAGAAATTTTTACAAGCAGGGGCAACTTTGCTTTTGTTACCATTATCTTGCCTAAACTTGCGCTGGAGGCCAAGGGTGATATCAAAAAGTTTTTCAGACTCTTTGACAAGTACATCAAGTTGTGTAGAAAGTACCTTGAGTTCAGGTTTGAGATTATCGCACGCAAGAAGGTTAAAAACTTCCCGTTTGTAATGGGACAAGGGTTGTACATGGGGTCTGAAAATCTTGGCCCTGAAGACGAGATAAGGCCCGCACTTCTTAACGCAACAATGTCTATAGGAGTAATCGGTCTTGCTGAAGCCTTAGTTGCGCTAACCGGTAAGCATCACGGTGAGAGCGATGACGCACAAAAGTTAGGTCTTGAAATAATATCTCACCTTAGGAAGAAGACTGATCAGCTGACTAAGGAAACTCATATGAACTGGAGTGCCTTTGGGACACCTGCTGAAGGTCTTGCAGGAGCTGCAGCTAAGATTCTTCAAAAGCAGTATGGCAAAATTCCCGGTGTTACAGACAGGCCTTACCTTACCAACTCGACTCATGTCCCGGTTTATTTTTCTATCTGTGCAAGCAAAAAGATTAGAATTGAAGCACCGTATCACGCAATTTTGAATGCAGGACAGATTGGGTATGTCGAACTTGGCGGTGATCCTACAGAGAATCTTGACACTTTTGAAAAGCTGATACGTTACATGTACGAAAACGATATGGGGTACTTTGCCCTGACTCACAACGTTGACAGATGTCCTGTTTGCGGATACACAGGTGTAATCAAAGATGAATGTCCCAAGTGTCATTACAAGGAACAAGAACACTGTGACCTTGGTATTATGAATCGCGGCTAGAGGGCTTCGCACCTTGAAACACAAACGGGGCACACAAGAAGAGGAGGAGATATCTTGGCTACTTTTAACAAAAACGGCATTCTTATTGAGACTAACGTACCCAATCTCTCACAAGAAGAGATTGACAAGTTTTATAACGTCGTCTTTTCTTACAATAAGGGACAGATGGACGACATTATCAAAATTAACGTTAACAAAACCGATGACGACGACAAAGTTGACGTTTCTTTCGACAAAGTATCGAACGTTAAATTTGAACGCTTAAGCAGAGTGACAGGCTACCTGTCTGAAGTCTCTAACTGGAATGACGGCAAGCGTGCCGAACTTGCTGATCGCGTTAAACACGCGTAACGTAATCCTGAAAGTTTCTGTCATAGGAATGTTAGGAAGGTCTTCTTGTAAGGCCTTCCTTTTGTGTTATCGACAAGTAGGAGGTTAAGTTTTCGTGGATAATCTTATTGACACCAAGCAGAAGAAGAAAGATATCATTGTTAAAGAAGTCAAGCCTGAACCTGCGCCTGATATCTCTTTCGCGTACAGATATCAGTTTAAAGCAGAAGCCTTGACTATTCTTGACGATAAACTTTCTGAACTTGGTATCGTTATTCCAAGAAGCAGAATGGAACAACTTGAAAACGCTCTTGTTGACATAGGCAAACTGTACTACAGTTACGTTACGACAAAGACGTTATTTTGAAGGAGGAGATATCTTTGACCAAGAGTTACAACAGTCAGGAAGCGCTTGAGACAGCAAGAAATTTCTTCGTAAGAATTAAGGAAGCGCATAACAGATATCAGGAACTTTACGCACTCGTAGGAAAGTGCGACCGTGAAACCACTGATATAGTACACGATATCGAACTCAACGACTTTACGGCTAAGGAAGGTAACCTTAAGGCGCGTGCACTTCGCAGAGTTAGAAGAGAACGTCGTGTAGCTAAGGACGAAATGGAATATGTTGCAGCTTTTAAGCGTGTCAAGGAAAAGTACAAAAATCTTGAACAAGATCTTGAAACTCTTTATAACACGTTAGTCGATATTAAAGCACGTCACGAAAAACGGATCTACACACCAAGAGAGTCTCAAGTTATTGTTGACGAAAATGAGTGACGAGAAAGGGACAATTACGATGTATTACCCACTTCACGTACACAGTGCGCTTGGAAGTATCGGTGACTCTATACTGCAAATACCTGCTTACGTTAAACGCGCCAAGGAAATAGGACTGTCTTCTCTTGCCCTAACTGATCACGGCAGCTTAAGTGCAATGTTTACCTTTATCGAAGAGTGTACTAAGGCAGGTATTAAACCCGTAATCGGTATGGAGGCTTACGTTGTTGATGACGCGGCAGTCAA
>Ga0247609_10001306_pt1 | contig 30305 bp, 17 predicted proteins | sample 172DNAGHGlowgp2_FD_193487 | JGI IMG/M metagenome (GOLD analysis project Ga0247609, IMG submission 193487) | Sheep rumen microbial communities from Palmerston North, Manawatu-Wanganui, New Zealand - 1728 DNA GHGlow gp2 | ecosystem: Host-associated > Mammals > Digestive system > Stomach > Rumen ... | reverse complement strand
TGTTCTTGCGCTGTATATCCTGCAGCAGCTAAACTTTCGTCGGTTATTGACTGATCCATAAGTACAGTATCAACGATCTTATTGACTAAACGATCATTAAGTACTTTTTTCTTGTTTTTACCAAGGTCAACTTCAAAAACATCTTCAAAGTGTGGTACGTATTTTGCAGCTTCCTCAACTACGTTTTTAATTTCTGAGCTGAGAACAGTCTCTGCCCAAGCTTCGGCGTCAGGTGTATGCCGTGCAGTGTCTTTAAGGTGTCCTGCAAAAGGATCGCCTTCTCGTTTAACTTGAAGACTTTTAATAAATTTGTGTAACGCAACAGCTTCAGAGTCATTAGCAGCTATTGCAAACGGATCGTCAACTTTTTCTTCTAACAAAGACAAAGCCTGTTGAGTTTTTTCTTCTAACAAAGTACGTTGTTCATCTTTTTCAAAGTACTTTTTGGCATAATCTACTTGTGCGTCTAATATTGATTGTTCGGTGTTAGCGGCTTCTTGTTCCTTACTTTCTTTTAAAAAGTCGTTAGCATCTTGTAGACTGTTTATTTTACTGAGAACATCTGAAGAAGCCAGTTGTTTGGCGTCATCTGACATTTGTGACGTTAGGCTTTCGATTACTTTATCTTGTGTTTGTTGATCAAGCTTGTTAAAGAAAGTAAAATAATTGCCACCAGCTATATCAGTATATGCCAATCCTGTTTCTGTTGCTAAAGTTTCACCTAACGTTCTCCAACTTGTCTGTGCTTCAGAAAGTAGTGAAATACCAGTTTTTACTTTCTCTTGTTCTTTTGTTGCAACTAGTGCGTAACCGAGATTAACCTTGCGTAGCTCTCTGTAATTTGCTAAAGCTATATCAGAAGCGACTTTTAAACCTACTTTTTCGTCTTTACCGATAAATTTTGAGAAGCTGGTAATGATACGTTTTTTATCTTCTACACTTTTATTGTTTAAGTCATCGACGGCAAGTTTCATTTCATCATACTGATTTAGCTTGCTTAAGATAGAACTTTTTACTTTATCAACGTCAAGATAACCACTTGCAGTAGATCGTTGCGCTTGTGCTCTTAGTGCAACTTTGAAGTCATCAGAATGATTAGTAAGACCCAGTAACACGTCAGCTATAAAACGTTCTTTTTTCTTAGATATACCTTTTGTTAAACGTCCTATTTGTCCCGTTCTGTACAAGTGACGTTGAATCTCTCCAAGAATTCGTGCACGTTCTGTGTTGCGTAATTCCTTTCCTCTGCCAAACAGGTCGTCAACGGCACCAAGAACAGCCTTTTCAGCTGCACGTTCTGACTGAAGATTTACTGACACTATTCTGTCACTGTCAATATCTTTAAATCCAACCAAGTTAATGTCAAAGTTTTTGTCGAACTCGTAAGCGTACATGCTTGATTGTTGCCAACCTAGACGACTGCTGTGTTTACTTCCTGTTTCATACTCAATGTAATCTTCTATATTTTCCATTATTGTCTTATAGTAATAAGACAGCGCAGCTTTACTGTCAGAGTCAGGACCGCTGCCATGACGCATTGTCCCTGCAAGATCTTCTGCTTTCCGTAAAACCGCCTTGATCAAGTCACGATTTTGCCATCCCCAGTTAACACGGCCTGTCTGCGCTGCTAACGTTTCCGAAAACAGGTTAGCAGAAGAAACTTCGCTGCCTTTAGAAAAAGTATACCCGAAGAATTTTTGATATGATAAGTTATATTGTTCCGGTGTTATTCCAACAGGAAATTTTGTTTGGGGATCTATAGGAGCACCGGCATAAACTTTTTCTGCTATAGCAGTAGAGTTAGCCCACAGCTTATCAAAAAATTCTCTCTTTGCCGCTTCGCGTTCATCGGCGGTAATTTCAGAGCCATGTTGTTTTGACGCGTCACGCGCAATTTTGTCTATTTCCTTATCAGCATGGTCAAGAAAATCAACAAGCTGTTTATCTTTCTTATAATCATGATATCTGATATATCTGGCTGCAGCTTCTTGTTCAAGCTTACGGGAACTGCTTTCCACGATCTCTTGAGCGTTAAATTGTTTTATTTCAGTTTCTCCGCCTTCAGACAATGACCAAGTGGTGAGCTGTTGTTTTGTTATGTCAGATACTTTTGACGTATCAATAATTTCTTTACCTGTTGCGTCTGTTATAACTTCTCCTATCATTAACGTGTTATCCATTAGGGCGTTAACGATATTTTGCTTTTGCCCCACGTAGTAAATGGGACTGTGTGCTTTTATGACTGTATTTGAACTATCGTGTTGTGGTGCGTAAGCTTGCAACTCTAAAACTGTAAGATTTTTAAGATCGAACCAAGGATACATTCTCTTCATTATGTCATGAAACTCAGAATTTGTATTAACAGAGTATAAATCCTTAACTTGGTAAACGACACCTCTTTGTACACCGTAAGGTTTTACGATCTGTTGCTCTGTCTTCTTTTTAACAGCAGTAGTTCCATTTTCTTGTTGTTCCAACACTTCAGATAGAGCAAAGCCCTCTGACGTTCTTACTTCACCAGAAAAAGCGTCACGAGTAAACATCATAAGACCTTGACCTTCGTAAATGTGCTGCTTGGCAAACAACAAGGCCTTGCTGTCTTTAGTAAGGTAAAAAGGATCAGGTTGTTTAACGTGAGACAGGGTGTCAGTTAAAATACCGGTTTCGTAGTTAATCATTTTATTTGCAGCAAGTACGTTAAGAATAGTGTCAGTTTTTGCCATATGAGCAGCGCCCATATACTTAGGGTCTTCGTAAGCAGTTTTTGTCCAGTCACGTAAACCGGTTGTAGGATCTGTTTTTGCAGTTAGACGACGAACCAGTGACTCTTGTTGATTAGCAGTTAATCCAAGCTCACCCATTTGTTTAATGTCATTTTCATCATACAAGTTTTCAGACATATATTCTCTGGATAAAGCCAGTGTATCAAGAGTGTGATCAAACTCAACAGAACTATGACGTTTAGATACTAACTGTTCTCCACCGATTTGCATTCTTGCGCCTTTAAGATATTCCTTAATGGCAAGATTGTCTTTTGCTTGTTCAGGATCAGCCAATAAAGTAAGAAGTTCTTTTGTTGTTAACTTTTCAGGTTTTTCAGGCAAAGGTTCATCTTTACCTTTAACGTAATGTTCTTTTTTTTCACGCCATTCCTTAAGCTGAAAGTAATGATAAGCTTTAGCAAAATCATCGAAAATACCATCAACTTGGTCGTAAGTAATTAAGCCGGTGCCAGATATTTTGCCGGTTACATGTCCTGTTACGAATTCTGCGTTAGGTTTAAATTTTTTACCTTCAAAAACAGGTAATTCTGCCGTAAAATCGACAGAAACATATGAAGACATATCTTGCAAAGCTTGTTTGAAGCCTTGTGACGTTTTATCACTGTCCGCAAGAAGGTTAAGTTCTTGAATGTCAAAACCTAACACGTTATGCCCAAGTGCTGTCAGAGAAGTATTGTTCTTGCCGCCTGCTTGTATTTCTTGAAGGCCTTTTAAAAGTTCAGCTTCCCAACCATAAAGTTGATATTGCTTTTGTCCTATTGTATATTCCTTTAATCCTACAGTATTACGTTGAAGATAACCGACATCACGCAAAAATTCTGCACCTGCACGCATGTCGACGGGATCCATAAGTGCGATATCTTTACTTCCTACAAAATGAGTAAATTGCACTATACCATTATCAACAGCGTCTTGTGTAGTTAAACTTGCACCGTTTTCAAGAACAGTTTGTCCCATTTTAGCCAAACGGGCTGCAGTAACTCTTTCTTCTTCTGATAACGGTGTGCCACCAGTTTGTCTTAGGACTTTATCAGAAGTTCCTTCTTCGTATTTTCTTATGATATCCATGAACTCTTCATATTCTTGTTCAGTAGCGCCTATTACACTATTGTAAACTTTAGATTTCTGTGTAGGATCTAAAACATTAGCCTTAACAAAAGAGAATTCAGTAATGTGTTTTCCTATGTTATGTTTGTCTACGAGTTTACCGCCGGTAGTTTCAAGGTCGTAAGCGACTACCCAACCTTCTTGTTCTTGTATGTTACTAAGCGCGTCAAAAGTTTGCCCTGTTGTCTGATGAACTCTGTACCCTTCCATGTTTTCGTAAGGCAAAACAGTAGGATTTTTAGTATCGTCGACACGAGAAAACAGTGACGATGTTTGACCCTTGTCTGTTAGTGCAGTAAAGAAATTCTGTTCATGCAGTTGTTTATATCCTTCTTGAACGTCATAGTTATGTTCGTAAAACTCAGGTTTACGGTCAACACGATAAGGACTGACGTCTTCCATTCTTGCAATGATAACCGCGTTCTCAAGAACTTCTGTCATTGCTTGTCTGTTTAACATTGCTGTACCAAAATTAATGCGATTTCCTTTGTTATCGTTAGCAAAAACACCGAGAGCATAATTTTGGTAATCTTCACCTTGTCTTTGGAACCAAGGATCATTTTGTAAAGATTCACCAATAGTATTGTTGTCCAATTTTGCTCTGTAGTAGTTAGTAGCAGTACGTACATCTTTTTTGGCCATTTTATCATCCCCTTAACTGCTAAATCCAAGCGCTTGCTACAGCTGTGTCAATTTTTCTTCTTGCGTTAACAAGACCTGCCCACACACCAATATTTGCTATTATGTCAGTAGGTCCCATTGTATTTTTTTCTGTTACGTTAATCTCAACATTTTTTAAGCCTTTACCTCGTAACAAACTTCTTAGTTCACTACTGATTCTGAGATCGGCATTGTGCCTGTCAAAAGGTAACGGCGTAGCAGCACGTGTCATAGGCTCACGCAAATTGCTTTCGTAAAAACCAAAGTCAGACAGGTTAAGGCCTTCATTTTCAATAGTTTTGACTGCAATATCGTTAATGTCAACCTCAGGACGCCAACCTGCCCAATGACTGTCAGGAAGATAGTAATACTGGAAGAAAGTTTCATTGTCTACCTTAGGATCTTGGCGCATACCCCAAGAAACTTGCAAGGCACGACGCAGTGAAGGCGAAACAGTTTTTAATATCTTTTCCCTTTTACTCTTGTCAGTTTCTGAAACAAATTCCATAAAGTATTCGCGATCGTTAGTAGGTAACGCTGAAATAATAGAAGACCATGACGCACCTTTTTTCAAACCATACATTGTAGCGTCAGCAGCTTTTTTGTAAACAATAGCGCTTTGAGTATATTTACCGCCTTCGATAAGATTATCGTCAGGGTGCAGTTCAGATATCCTTTGATTAACAACCTTAAGAAGATAATTTTTCATTGCGTTAGTTTTACCGCCGTATGAGTTATTTAAGGCTTCCTTTAAATCCTTGAGATATTTTAAGGCTGTTTTTCTGTGACTGTCCTTTTCTTCTACAGTTCTCATTACGGTTTCAACGTCAACGCCTTCTTCTTCCTTAGCACGTCTTGCAGCTTCGTGATATAAGCCTTGATATTTTATAAAAGTTAAACGGTCAAGATAAGCCTGCATTTGCCAGTTACGTTTAACGCGATCAGGAACCCAATCACCTCTGTCAGTAAAATGATGCGCTGCACGGAAAGCTGCACCTATGGCTGCACCTACAGCCACATACTTTCCCTTCGTTTTTTTGTCTGTTACCTCATTAATGCGTGCAACTTCATAGCCCATTTCTGCACCAAGAGACATAACGGAAAAATATGACTTACCGCCTATAAGAATATGTCCTATACCTGTAATAAGATCAAGTCCGTGAGATATAGGAACAGCAAGTTTAGGATTGCCTGCGTCAATCATGTTAGCTATTGCGTGACCTACAAGAACGTTACGATTTCCTAAGATCGATGTCATGTACATAAGTTGTTTTGGCCCACGCGTAATTTGTCTTGACTTAAATCTGATGGGAATACTACCTAATCGTGTGTTAATTTCAGGCGTACGTTCCATTTCAGTAACTTTAGTAAATAAGTTAGACATAATACTACGTTCGTAAATAGAACGTTCAAAAGCAGGATACAAGAATGTGTTAATAGGGTGTGCCCAACTTTGGTAAGGTGTACCATAAATAAGTTCGGCTTCATATGACTCAAGCGGTGATCTGACCCTTAACCATTGATCTGAAATAATAGGAATGTCAGCATGGGCTACAAGTTCCGATATAGTGCCTATTGTTTGTTGAAGCGCAGATAATTGTCCAAGAGTTGCTGCAGAACTTTTGTCACTCTTTCTTTCTGTGGCATCGCCGGCTTCCATCATTAGTTTATTGACGGACTCTCCTTGTACGAAAACGGCAGCGTTAACGCTCTTTTGTGCGTCACGATTTCGTGAGTAAGAAACGTTAGGATCTACAGCTACAGTAACTTCCTGTCCTACATGAAGATATCTGCTGAGAACTTCTTGTGCATTTTCGTTAGGGTTACCTTTAACCGAAATGCCTGCCATCTTGAAGATAGTTTCTCCTGACCTGAACTTACCGTATCCTAAAACTTCAGAAACTATCACGTTACGATACTCAAGTCTTTTACTGTTAAGTGCAGACAATAAAATGTTGCTTTGTGCGTCATTTTCTCCTACGAGTTTGTAACTGTAAAAGTCATGTTTTTTACCTTGTACTCTTGTGCGTTGTTTAATCTCTTCCATTTCTTGAATAAGTGCGGGATCTGTTACCGTATGTTTTGCTATCTCACGCCATAGTCTATATTCAGGACTATGCGGCGCTACGTCTGCAAGTATTTTAAAGCGATCAAAGCTCCCGTAACGTCCGTAAACGTCAGGGTGTAATTCGTTAATACTTTCATATCCTGCACCAGGCAGTCTCATTTCACCTTTTGGAATGGAGCTGAAGATATCACCCATCCTAAATCTTTCTGGTAACCAGTCAGGCATTTGATTCATAAGCGGATTAACTTTTGTCAGACGTTGATAGTTAGGAATGAAACGACGTCCGATTTCTGACACGGCACCGCCGAAACCACCAAGGTTAGCATCCCAAAAACCCCTTGTAAAAGTATACATATCTGACGAGTTAGCCGGCGTCTTTTCTTCGTGAACACCAAAACCTAATGTCTCTGACGCCATGTAACCGTAAATACCACCAATAAGTCTTAAGCTTGTGCTTGCGTTACGAACAAAGGAAGCACCGCTGCCCTGATTCATTAAATCGTCAACAACGTCAGCATTTTCTAACAGTTCCATAGAAGTCGACGGATTATAAGCAGACATCTTCTTTGCGCTGACAAAACCAAGGTCATCATCAACAGCAAACGGACTGTCAACGTGTTCCTTGCTGCGTGCAATAATGTTGGCGTTAACTATTTTAACGTCATCAAGCGGATCGAGCAGTTGAAGTAAGCTTTGTCGTTCTTCTCTTCCGTAAGGACTGACTACTGACTTTAGCGCTGTCTTTTCAGCAAAGTTAAATTTGGTACCTTGCGGATCTTGTAAGCGTCTGTTGTGATAAATACCTATTTTACCTTCTTCGTTAACGATAACGTCACCGTTTCTTGCAAGGTGATCAGTATTGCCCAACAGTGCCTGTCTAAATGACTCTCTGACAGAAGGTCTTTCTGAGTTAACCAATAAGTGTAAGTTAGCGTCAGGATCTTGTGCAAGTTCGTTAAATCCTGCAGCTAAATTTTGCACACCACCACCGCCGGGTGCTCTGCCTGCCAGGTGGGGTACGTAAGCAGCAAGTGCAGAACCTCCGGAAGATCCTATAGCGTAATCTTTATCACCTGTGCCGTAGATACCGTAAGTTCCGCCTATCACCTTAGCGTAACCGTCACTACTTGTTTGCAAAGTAACGACTTTAGTATCAGGTGTAGGCGCATTCCAAACGTTAAAGTCAACGGGTGATATCTGTCCATTTTTAATAGTCAGGTAATGATTACCTATAAAGTCACGTGCACGTTCTCTAATTGACATATTGGCGTTATGAACTAGTGACAGGATATCGACACCATGTCTTAGTCTGACAGGGTGTTCTTCTCTTTCAGGTTTTACAAGTCGTCCTATAGTAGGATTAAGAATTGCACCCCAAGGCGTGCCTTCTGTAAACATAGGGCCTGATATCGGATAAGGCCTGTCTTCCTTGTGCATGCGCTCCATCCAGTAAGGATCAACAAGTGCAAACAACGGCGATAATGGATTAGTAGGTGTAGGTATTAAACTGTGACTCCACTTGTCCCACATACTGCCGTTATACAAAGACATGTCCTTCCAATTACTCTTTGCACGTCTTACAATATTAGGTTGCCAGTACTGTATCTCACCGCCTCTTGCTTCAGATACACCGCCCCAAGTCCCGTTAGGGCCTGTTATCCTAGAAGCTTTTTATCTTCTAGTTCTTATGATTTCTCATAAGTTCAGCATACCTTTTCAACCATTTTCGTATACTGTCAATGATTGTCGCGGCCTCTTGGATCGATTATATCTTTTCACGATCTATGCGTTGCCCCTGACTACACTTAGTATAGCCTTCGGTTCGGGTTAGCATATCCTGTTACTACAAGACTTAGCCTTCCCGCTTAATTCCGCGATTTAAGCTTGGCAGACATTTTTACCAAGCAGCTTTTCTTACAGGTGTATATCCACTTTCGTAGTAATGTTTTCGTTCTTCGTAACCTTGGTAATCGTCTTTATCACCCCAGTATTGCCATATAGGATTCACAGCCTTAACTTGTCGCAACCATTCGTCAGCGCCTAAACCTGAAACGACTTTTCTTGCAGCTAAGTCAATATTTGCAACGCCGGCAGTAAAGCCTTCCCATAAACCTTGCCCCGTTGTACTTTTTGTGACGTCATCAGTCCAGTCAAGGTAAGTTGCACCTACAGCTATAGGCATTATCCGTTTCGTCATAAAAGACATTGCAAGATCGCCAACGCTTTTTGTACTTTCTGAAGAAAAACCAAGTCCCACTCTGTTTAACTCATCAGAGAGTCGTTTCATTGCGAAGAATGGAACAAAGGTGTACAAGTTAGCTTTTGACATATCGTCTCTGCTGGCTGTTAAGCCGCCGACGATATTAGAGATTTCTTTCTTTATTCTTGTAGCATCTCTGTTAAGAATTAGGTCATTAAGTCCTTTCACTAAATCCCAAGGACTTGCTGACCTGTTTACAATAACGTAATGTTCCAACGACTCAACACCCGGGACTTCTGAAGACATTTCACCTTCCAGCCAAGATATCTCGTCACCCATAACTGTACTGTACGTGTCTTGAAAGTGCTTCGCAAAGGAAGTATCGCCACGTAAAAGCTCATGAGTTGCTTTCATTCGCTTAAGATAATCAAAGTACATATCTTCGTCAATCTTAGGTTTGACGTTAACGTTAGTGTGATATTGCCATACACTAAATTGTGCAAGCTTGTCTGCTTCCTTTAGATTACGTTCGTTAAGGTTAACCTCTTGTAATAAGTTATTAATCTTGTCATAATTGACTGTCATTTCAGTAGCTGAAGTTTGTTCAATACCTTGTCTCAATAATGCTTCCTTGGCTATTTCTTTGCGCAAAACTTCGTCAAAAGTGTACGTTGTATTTTGCATTGGTGACCTGAACAAGTCAATAATGTCTGTACCGTAAGCTAGTCTCATTTCGTTAGTTACAAGAGATATCTTATTTCTTGTAAGGTCAGGATTCTCTACTGCCGCACGTATTAAATTTCGTAAGTCATTGTTAAGATAATTTTGAGTTGTGCCGCCTAACGTTAACGCTTGTCGCAATAAGGCAGGTGCTTTCTTACTCGTAAAAGCTTCAAACATTTCTGTTGTGTCATCGCGTACTAAAAGTTCAAAAAGTTGTCTGCTTTTGGCTGTTAGGTTATTGCTTTTTAAAATTTCTTCAACAGAACCTAAAGGTAAAACGTAAGTACTGGTCTTGAAGATTTCGGAAATCTTGCGTGCAGTTTCCATATACTCAAGAACGAAATTCTTAGTTTCCTCAGATAAGTCAGTCATAAAGTTTCTGTTACCTGACGAAATGTAATTTCCTAAGTCGTCTATGGCGCTATACCATCTTTCAGCATACTCAGGCGACATATTAAGCTGTTCACCAAAACGTTCGGCACGACTGTTCTGTCCTATAAACATTGACAACTTATTAAGAATTAGGCTGCCGCTGTACTCTTCTCTGTCCTGAAAAATGTCAAGTTTTCTAAAAAACCAGTTATCAGACAGTGAAGTTTTTGTTTTACCTGATAAAGCTTCAAGTTGTGTATGATAAAAACCAAAGAGACCTGACACAATTTTGTTGTCACCGTTATTTAGTTCTTGGTTGTAAGACATTTGTGCGCCTTGCTGTGCGTTAACGTCAAGACTCCAGATATCTTTTCCTATTCTAATATGATACTTGTCTTCTTCGTGTAACTTCTTAAGCTTAGATCTTAAAACCGGATCGTTAGCTTCAAGGTGTATCATTTGAACTGCAGGAATTTTCAGTGCGTTATCAATATCACCTATCTTAAACAACTTACCGGGAAGAGTATTGCGTGCTGCAGCTAAAAAGTCACGCCATATTTGTCCACTGGTTGCCTTAGAGAACGCGTTGCCTGTATCGGTAACAAAAAGATTGCTTTCGTCAATGGTAATCTGCTGTAATCTCTTGTATCCCTCAAGTCCGTGCTGCTGCTTGATCAGTCGCTCTATCTCTTCCATTTTAGCAGCAACTGATATCTGTACATCCTTAACTTTGACTTGACCATTAACGTTAGTTTTTCCTCTAACTCTAAAGGTTGTATCTTCAATTGTACCTGCTTTAACACCTTTTTTTGCTTCACGCCAAGTCATTTTGTGAGCACGCGTAAGCAGTTGAATAGAGCTGTCAATAATATTTTGCTGACTTGAAGTACCGAGAGACCTTTCCATAACGTCAAGACTGTAGGCAGTTTTCTTGACTTCTTGTTCAACAGCGTTTTGTATCTTTTGGATTATCAAGGCTTCAGGCCCTGTTTGTTGTTGTACAGCGTCACGATATCTTTGCTGCATAGAACGTGACATACGTTCAGCAAAAGACAAGGCTTGATCTTGAAGATTATGTTGTCTTGCTAACTCCATGTTACGCGCAAAATTTTCAGCGTTACGAACAGCCTTGTTTAAAAAAGAACGTACGTTATCTTTTGTACCTCTATCAAAACCTTGTCTTTCTGCTTCGTCTAGTGCATCCTTAAGTACGTAATCATTAAGCCAAGCATCTTGTGCTTTTTGTCTTGCCTGAGCTACCGTAGTTTCTACTGACCTGATATAAGCAGCGAGAGATCCGTTATGATCGGCGTTAAGACTCATTGAGTCAACAGTGTGTACTGACTCTATCCAATTTTTTTCTATTTGGTTATACAGTTCTTTAAAGTTACTCTTTGTGTAGTGCCTTATTCCTTCGCCTTGTCGAATATTTTCCATACTCTTAAAGGTTTTCTTTGTAGTATCAACAATCCGTCCCAAAAAACGAGAAGCTCTGCGACCCCAAGGCTGGTGTGCAGCAACCATGCCTATGGCACCGGCCACTGCTGCGCCTTTGAGTGCAGAGCTAACAGGATCTTGATCTATTTGGGACATAGGATCGTATACTCTTTCAAGCATACAGATCACCCTTTCTTACCACATGTTAGGTGTCTTTAGGGCGGGTGATAACGTGCCCTCGCCTCTCATTCCCTCTATTCCTTCTTTTAAAACACTGTCATCAAATACGTTAAGTTCAGGGAACTTCTTAGCAAATTCTTCCATTTCTTTCAATTTTTCCGGAGTAAGCTTAGACGTTCTTTTGTCTTGTCCCCGTATAGTCTTTTCAGAAGTTCTTGCTGTGTTATTGGTTTGTCCTTGCATTGTTTGTTGCACTTGACTTTGTGCTGCTGTCTGTCCACCGTAAGTCCCCTCTGACTCTACAAATTGTAATCCTCTAAGATTGTGAAGTTTCCATTCTGCTCTTGACAGGTACTTTGTAGTTTTGTCAACGTCCCATTCCTCAATATCTTCAAGGTCAAACTGTGGAAAAGCTTCGTTGATCAAACAAGATATCTGATTATCCAAGTCATACATTTGTGCACGATAATAAGCAAGAAGATTTTGTCTTGCTTGTACTGTATCAAGAAAAGAATTTTTGATTATTAAGTCGGCAAGTTTGCTCGGAATACCGGCGTCAAGATTGTTGAAGTTAATATTTTTAGGGTATAAGGTACACAGTTCACAGATAACGTTTTCCTTTTGAAAGTCATTCATTACTGTGTCATCAACGATAGTTTTGTATTCTTTTCTTCCTATACTACGGTAAAAAAATATCTGTGATCCAAATTGTTGGATAAAAACATTTCTGTACTGATCTTTAAGCTGTAAAAATATTTCTGTGAGATCTACTTCCTTAGGTGCCATACTTATTGTCATATCCATGAAGAAGGCACCTCCTGTTTAAATTTGTTCACTGCTTACCGGTTTAAAGCCGCTAATCATCATTATTTCGTCAGATATGTTTCCAGCTACGCCGGCATTGTTCTCTATAAGTTTGTCTAAAATGCTGACATCAGGATACAGAACACACATTTTGGTTATCTTTTCCTGCCTAAGAAAAATTCTTATGTCAACGTTGTCGATTGCGGTGAGTTCAGCGTCAGTCATTAAGTCAATATAATCCTTACGTCTTACCTTATGCCAAATAAAACTTTGTCCGTTCAGGTCAGTACGGTACAGTTCGCCAAACTTAAGTTTCCATTCATCAAGTTGTTGTTGTGACACCATGTCAGATAAGGCTGCAGGCAATCCTAAGCTGCTTTTCATTTGCTTGACTACTTTATCTACTGATTGCTGCAATTTATCTTTATCGTCTTCTTGCACTGTAATGCCTTTGTCAACTTGAGTTCTTGTATTTCTTTTTCTAACTTTAACGGTTGCAGTTTGTTCTTCTTCTATAGGCATAGGTTCAGGTACACTTTCAACTTCTGTAGTCATTGCAGTATTGTTATCCATTAGAGAGATACCTCCGTCATTTTTCTTTTTACAAAATGTATATTACCAATTGTACAATCTTATTTTACGTTTGTTGTCTGTAAACGCCTTTCTGAAGTTGTGCAACAACGTCGTCAACATTCTTAATAATTGTAGTACATATCTTAACTTCGTCGTTGTGTTCAACAGTATACCTGAACATGGTTGATGTACCGTGAAGAGTGTTGCCATCAAGAACAAAGTACTCACCTTTAGAAAAGATATCAAGAATTTTTCTTGCAAGCTTTTTTTGGTCAGTTTGTGTCAGCAGATTATCTATGTCATTGAACTGTTTGCTGAATCTTGCCAACAAAACACAAGCTTCTGCGTCAGAAACAAGTTTGTTGCTGCCTGACGAATCTACAATAATGTCAACATTACTTTCGTTGTCATGTGCAAGGCGCTGTCCGGCAGCTGCAGCTTTAGCTATCTTCTGCTTGTTTTCTGCGTTAATCCGGTCATCTTCTTTCTCTGTTGCAGTAGTATTACCCTTTAAGGTTCCGTTACTTTGTTGTTCGTCATCGCTGTCATTGTTTGTTTTGTTATCGTTCTCTTCTGTAACTTCATCAGCAGTTATGACTTGTCTTGTTGTGTCGTCATCGACGTTCGCTGCAGCATTATCGTTACCACCATTGTTACTTGTTGTTTGATCAACACCGCCTATTCTGTCTTCTTCTGTTGACACTACAATTGTTCTGATATCTTGTGCAAGAAAACTGTATTGTTCTTTAACGTCAGGTGGCGATCCGGCTACACTTGCTGACAAGACAGTTCTGCAGCTTTGAAGTACACAACCAAGAATCATAATGTGTACAGGATTACCTGCACCGGTTTTTTCACCAAAGATCACGTCAATATCAAAAGTCTGTGGCCATATGTTAGAGTGATGCCCTCTTTCTCTTGTTCCGTAAGTTGAACCCTTAAACGCAGGTTCTACACTATCGTCAAGCTTGGGAACGTTATAGTTTGTCATTCCTGAAACAGCAGTAACGTTAGCTTTGTCAGCTGCTTCAAGCAAAGAGAATAAGTAATTTGGACTCGTAAAGTTAATGGTAAAAGATCCTACAATAATCCTGTTACCGCGCGCTACTTCGTCATAAGTGTAAGAATTGTATCCAAAGAGTGGCATAACTTGCTGTTGAATTGCCCAGTCAATATCGTGAACATCTTCTACATACTCATTGCCGAAATAAACTTCAGCGTCAATAACAGAATAATATCTTTTAATGTACGCACTGTCAACAGCAAGTCCTGCTGACGTTTTTGTACGATGATATTCTACGTTAGTGTCTGTCCACATAGGACGACGATCAAGCTTAGTAGGATCTTGCTCATTTTGTTTGCTTACTGCAGCTGTTTGTTCTTCAGAGATATCTTCAGGTTCCGTAAGAACGTAACGACCGTCAGGCCTTTGTGTTACTGTTTGTGTTGTATCGTCAGAAGAAGGTTCTGAAGATTCTTCGTTATCGTCTTCATCTTCTTCGTCATCGTCATATCGTGTAAGGTAAGATACTCTTTTGTCAACCATGTCACTGACACGCGTTTGGTCAGACACTAACAATAAGGTACGTGCTGCAGCAATAGAATCATCGTCAATACCGTGATCTAAAACTTCTTTCCAACGTAAGTAAGCAGCCTTAGAAATACCGTTATCTTTACTATTACTGTTAAAGCGTTCGTCAATTTCTGTACTTAGATCGCCAAGGTCGAATACAAAATTCCACTTATCTCTGACTAAGGAAAGCAGTTTGTCTCTGGCTTTTATTATTGAGTCAACATCATCAGCAGTTTCAAGGGCGTCACGCCAGTAGGCTATGTCATCGTCGTAAATTGTAACAAACGCCATACGTTATTCCTCCTTAGCCATAAGATAAAACTTGGAGAACTTGGTAACGTTATTAGTGTAAAAGAATCCGGAAAATGAGTAGTCATATTCTGATATTGCGAAAGCAGCAAAACGTCCGTACTTGTTAAGCAGTACCTCAACAGTCTTGTCCGCAAAAGAGTGAACGTAATGAGATGAACATGACTGTGCTCCTTGAAATACAGCAATGATACACAGAACATATCCTGTTGCAGAGGGTTCACCTGTCAAAGTTAAAGTATGAGGATTCCAACGTAAACCATTCTGACTAAAGAAAGATAAGCTGTATTTTTTGTTAACAATATAATCCTTTAATATTTCAACAGACAATAAATCTTTGTCGATACCTGCAGGTGCGTTCTCTACGTCATAAAACAAAGCTTGCAGCATATTGTCAACGTTAACTTCCTGATTCTCTAAACAGCGGGTTATCATTTCCTGTGCGTAACTCCATCCGTCTTTGTAAGAAGAAACCACCTGTGCCTCAAAACGTCTGCCGTAACTCTCAATCTCTGCCTGTCTGACTTTCTCGTAATAATCAGCAAGATTTTCTTCTTCGTCAAAAATACAACGTATTACCCGTGAAACTATATTGTTTTGTTCGTCAACAATGTACAGTAAGGCTCCTTTGTCTAACAGTGCAGGAAGCGGGTCAAAAGATACAGTAAAGTTGTCACTGTCTGCTGTAACAGGAAAGAATTGATTCTTAACGTCTTCGTTAACAAATTCAATATCGCGTCCGCTCACGTAGAATAAGTGGTTTGATACAGTAGCAAAAGATACTCCGGATACTAACAACTTTACACCACGAACGTAAGGTTCTTCCGTAACTTGAATACGGGGTAAGATATCTGTGCTTGAGTTAAGACCAAGTTCTTCCTTATACCACGTTATTTCCTTGAGAGAGAAAGCGTCAAAGTCAAGTGACGAAGAAAGGTTATTTTCAATGTCGTCAAGATAATCCATATTTTTATTTTGAACATCGTCCCAAAGTTTAGTCATACAACGTTCTGACAAGTTACAGTGTTTTAGCACACCGTAAAGACAAGAACCTTGTAGAAGTTGTATTTCAAACAGTCCCACAGTTAACGGTAAACGCACTGTTCCGGTTGTACTGTAAATACCGTAAAGTTGTTTCTTGTTGTCACTGACCTGATAAACCTTAACGTCAGTTATGAATTCTTCTGTTTGCAACAACGGGTTAGGTTCAACAGAAATGCGCGCAAAACTGACGCTGTTACTGTTAGCTGCACTGTTTTGCAGATTTTCGTAAGCTTCCTGACATAAGACAAGATCATAAAAAATATCTTCCTCAAAGATTTCAAGGTCAGTAATCTCCGTGTACTTTTGAAAAATTACGTTAAGCAATGACCTGTAAGGTTCTTCGTCAAGTGCAGATATCAAATTTTCCTTAAGTTTGTTTGTGTAGGCAGTCGCAGCAATATTTGCTGTATTCCAAAGACGATTAATAACGTAACTCGGTAATTCTCTTTTAAAGTAAACACTGATCTGTTCCGTTTGTTCTTTTGTTTCAGGATTTTCGAACCAAAAAACGTAGTAACCTTCAGAAAATCCCGCCAGTAAAAAGTGTGCTTTGTCTGTTGTACAACGATATCTGTTAACGCTGTCTTCTTTCTGCCAAAACAACACGATAAAACCGTCATAGAACACGTTACTCTTAACGATAAGTTTATCTTCATACATCTTTACAAAACACAAAGGTCTCTTCAAAAGTTACACCCCCTCTATAGCGCCTGACGGTACCGTGCCTATCTCGCCTGTTTTCGTGTCTGTAAAATCAAAAGTTTCTATGTTAAGTTTTCTCTTGTAATTGGCTAATTTTTGACTGATATCTCTTTTTATAGATTGCTTCATATTCTCTGACGAAGTTATAAAAACATTGTAGGCTGTTTTAAACTGGTCATACTTATCGCCAAGTTTTTTCTTTAGTTCACTATCTTTCTTAAGATCAGAGGTTGACACATTATAAAGTTTTAAAAAAGCCTTAAGCTTGGGATTATAAACATCCTTAAGCCAAGCATTGTTACGATCTTTTTCTTCGTCTTCAGCTATCTTGTCAAGTTTTCGTGCAGCTACTGAATTATTGCCGTCTTCTCTTACAAAGTTATCTATAACGTCATTATACTTATCTTCCCATTTAGCAGGATTAGGGTTATAAGCTTCTTTAACAGAAGGGGCTGCTTCTTCACTGCTTGGATCGATTTCTTCTTGTCCAACTTCGTCAGATTCGCAATCCTTTAGAACGGTCGTATTTCCACCTTCGTCAGGCACAGCTTCTGTTTCTTCTTTGTCATAAGGTATGTCATCGATAACAGTATTCGTTTTCCTACTGCGCCCTATTTCCACCCTGTCAAGGTAATCGATACCTGTAGCGTAAAACTGATAAGTATTTTCTGTGTAAATATCGTTAATAGACATAACTTGTCCTTCGTTAACGATGGTTACGCCGTAAAGTACAAGCTTTGCGTTATGACCGTATTCGTTAACACAAGATATTGTAATGTTCATTGCAGGAAGTTCATCCATCAAGAAGTAACGTTCAGTTTCACTCTTGACTGCCTTGTAAGTGTCCAAAAGTTCTCTCATCCAGTGACGATCAAAAACTATAAGAACGATTGAACCTGCTATCCATCTTGGTCCAAAAACGTAACGTCTCACGTTCATGTCACCAAGAACACGAACCGGTGCTTTTTCATTATGAATAGAGTAAGATATAGTTTGAAACGCGCCGATAATTTTTGATACTGACGTTTTTCTTGTTAACGGCACTTCAACGGTTACGACCATGTCATGTCCTGAAAACGTCCTGTAAGTAGGTAAGAAGTCACTCGCAACCTTACCTTTCAGAACATAAGATCTTTTACCGTTTTCGTTAATAACATACTCAGACACACCTTTTACTGACGTTGTGTTGTCACTTTTGTAATCATCAAAAGGATTATACCTTGTGAAGTCATCTACTCTGGGATTTTCTTTGGCAGTATAAGCGTAGTAACGTTTAAAGTCAGCAGTGCGTCCTGCTAGAAGTTGTGACGCGTCATTAACACCGGGATAATACCGTGTAAAGTCTGTTGTTCTTCCTACGTTATTTTGTGAGTCATCAGTCACACCGCCGTAAAATCTTTTATAGTTATTTGTACGTGCAGTTTCAACGACATTGTTTGGGTAGTAACGTTTAAAGTCAGTTATGCGTTGTGTGTAAATGACGTTATCAGGATAGTAGCGATAAAATTCAGTAACACGTTCAGTTTCTTTGTAATTGTCGGGATAGAAACGTACAAAACCGGATATTCTTTCTGTCTCTTCGTAATTGTTAGGATAATAACGTTTAAAGTCAGAAATACGCGGATTTTCGGAGGGTTTGTTGTACGTAGATTGATAGCCGGCCATCGCAATAAGGTATGGCAAGTTACGGCGTGTAACGTCATTGGTTGCAGCTTGTACCAGAGGATCAGAAAAACTTTTGTCAATTTCTCTTTCTTCAGCAACCTTAACACCATTCTGTGAAATGTTTTTCCACCAGTCAAACATGCTATCGGGTGTAAATTCTCTTACAGGTGAATTTTTTACTAAGTCAGAAATGCTGTTAACGTTATCTTGTAACTCCTGGTCTAAAGCTAAGATATCTTCTTCTGCAGGAATTTTAACACCAAAAGCGTAACCTGTACCGTTATTGTCAGGCAGTAAACCTGCTGCTGCAAGACGATTTTTATACTCAGACATAGCGATATCTTCAATTGTCTGTTCGTTTAGCGAAATAACATCATTAAGTTCCTTGCGACTGTATAAGTCGTTTTTTGTACTTTTTAAGTTAAGATCATTATAAGCTTCTGTTGTTGCACGAGCCATTAAGAAGTTATAGAGATCGTCAATACTTGGTTGTTTACCATTCTTTATGGCTGAGTCAATATTCTCTCTGTTACTGCCGTAAAGATAACCTCTGTCAGAGAAAACCTGTAGTGTAAGATATTCAATGAAGTCTTGGTGCTTTTGTTTAACAATATCTTTCTTATTGCTCTTAATCTTGTTATCGTCAACTACCGTTGTACCTACACTTGAAATAACACCTACAATATAGTCAACGTAAGCTGCAAAAAATCTTGGATCAACCGTGCTGTCAAGATTATCTTTGACTAAGTCAGTTATTTCTTGTGCTATTGACGCTTTACTCATCAGACTAATGGCGGGATAGGCGGCTCGTATTAGTCGAACATCTTCGTCAAGAATAAAGGGGTGAATATAAAATCCCCTATACTTATTTTGCAAATCTTCAACTGTGCTGTTTACAAGTTGTTGTGTTTGTGTCCAAACTTCTTCAGACATCCATATCCAAGGGAATACTCTTGAAAGCTTTGCGTCAACGTCGTCAACAGGAATGTTAGGATGCTTTTCTCTGAAGTTACGCCATTGTTTTATCCACGCAGACATTGCTGACGTCATGAGAGAAGTTATAGCAGACAATTCATTACTAGAACAAGGCAGTCTGCCCCAAGTCTGCAGTTCCATGTCCTTTTGTCTTAACAAAAGGTAAAAGTTATATTTGAGTAAAGTCTTAAAACTGTTTTCAGAGTAAACAGGTATTTCTCTTGTTAAAAGTTCTGACGCTGTAACGTTAGTTCCAAAGTAAGCGTCAACTCTTTCTTGAAGTTTTGTCGCTATCCATAGTGCGATAGAACGCTCTATGTCAGAGTAAATCACGAAACTCCACCTCCACATAACAAAATAGGAAGGTTGTTTTTCTTCTCAACCTTCCTATTACTGTTTTCTACAAGTTGTATATGTTTAGTCCTTCTTACTTGCTTTTGTTTGACTTGCTCTGTACGACGCTGGCGTTGTTAGTGCGATCAACTGCTTTCATATAATCGACTCGGCGCGCCACGAAAGTGCAAGCCTTTTCAGACGTCACGTTGTCGATTGAGAAACCAGATCCTTCGTTAAGAATTTCAACGCCGTAAATAACAATAACGGCCTTTTGGCCATACTCGTTTGCAAATGAAATTGTAATGTCGAAAGGCGGAATTTCATCTGCGTAAACGGGCGTAGCCGTTTGTGCAATATTGCGTGTGATTGTTTCTGCGTCTTCGCTTGCAACACCTGCTGTACCGTTAGTAGCAATCTTCGTCATTGCACTATCCCATTCTTCGATAGCAAGCGGTGTCTTCCTGTCAAGATTGTACATGTCAGTGCCGCCAATACGTTGGAAGCTTTTTTGCGCTGCAACATGTTCGGCAAGTCCGTCCAAGAGTGCGTCACGGTCAAAGATCGTAAAGACCATTGTACCAGCAACGCCCCTCTTGCCTCTGGAGAAGCTTCTGGGTTCTGCTGAACCCATAGTGTACTGTAAAAGGTTCAGCAGAAAGTGTCCAAGCTTTTTATCTTGGCTCCTTATAGTTTCCTATAAGACTAGCATAACTTTTTAGGCGTTAATACGTAGTGCCTAGTGCGGCCTCTTGGAGATATTATCACAATCTCTATGCGTTGCGGCTGATATCAGTCCTTTGATACCTTCACCTCTGATTAGCGTGATAGTCATTCGACGCCTTCCAGTTTTTTTCCGCACTTCCTATTAACAGCTATCTATGTTTCACTGTTAAACCGGCGTACTCACCGGGGCTTTTTCCTTATCTTCAGCTAAGATCGTTACTCTTAACTCGTTGACTAGACTGCCCGTGTTTTCAATACGGGAGAAGACTATTTCTTCACCCTTCCTGATATCAGGTTAGGGGCGCAGTACTTCGACTTCACTTGAAGCCTAACGTCGTTTCAGACGATAGTCGTTTGACCTTGCCATTTCTGGTTAGGAGCCCAAACTGCCCTTGTAATAACGGTTAGGTTTTCACCATACGTCATATCTGCTGTTATTTCTGACTTTCGACACTGTCATAAGAGTTTCTTTCTATCTCTTATTGTAGTAGCAGATCTCTTAAGGCTTTACTGGGTTTCACTGCGTGTCCTCGCCAGATTTCTCTGACGACGGGGCATATTTTTGTTTAGCATTTATATAAGCATTATATTTACGGTCTAAGAAGATAGTTGCAGTTCCGTATAACCAATCAGCTATGTTCCAAGCTTTGTATCCTGTAATAGTAAAGTTCCAACAGTGTTCACTGCTTTGCCGTATACTGTTACTTGAACAATCGTACGGGAACAAACTTTTCACTGTTGATACTATTTGATAGGAACCACATAATCCTAGTTTATATTGTTTTCCATCAAATGTAGACCAACCATCACCATCAATAAGCCCTCTGCAAACGTCCTTTATATATTGTTCAGGGACATTAGTAGGAAATGTAGCAACATAGCTTTTATTTTTAGCGGGGATTCCTTTTGAAATCAATTGTTCAATTATGTGGACGTTATTACACTGAAATGCCACATAGGGATTTCGAGTGTCTTTACGAAATATTTTACCACGATAATTCATATATTCTTTTATTTTTTCTAGTATATCAATATCCTTCTCATGCAATTCAATTTGCAAAGAATTGCTATACGATGGATTATGTATAATATAACCATCCGCTAAAATAAATCCTACTATATATGCAGTTTCTTCATTCCAATGATCAAAGCAAGCATGATTAACATATACACGATCTTGTGTATTTCTATGTATACCTAATGTTTTTCTTCCCCGTTGCCATATAGATGACCAAGATCTTGAAGGAAAGATATCCATTAGATACGCTTTGGAAGCATCTGCAAAATATTGTTGTAACAATTGGTCTTCTTCGTCAGTCCAATTTACACCTAATAATAACTTACTGCTTACCCCTTGCTTACGCAATTTATCTGCAATAGCTTGACGACTTACATCGTATTTTGCAGCAAGTTCTGTAGGTGTCATTGTTCTCGCTAACTCTAATAATTCTTCTGTTTCTTCTTTTGACCACTGTTTTCTTGACATGTTTATCACCTCAAATACAATATATCATATGAAGCGATAAATGTCAAGTAATACTATTGATAAATGCTGTATACCCTTTGCACATGATATGTTATGGCTTGTAATTCGCCAATTACCACGTTACCAAATGTACAGACTATATCACAGCCTGAAAAGGACGTGTAAGTCTTAGTATACTCAGTAGCTACAGTTCCCGCCACTATGTATCACTCCTTTGTTATAGTAAGGCCGAGCAAAACGTTGCCATATTACCCGGCCCTCCTGTCATTAAAGCTTTTGGTTAAACAGTAAGACGTTCTTTAACGGAAATTCTATTACGAATTTGACGAATTTCGTAAATTGGGACAATTTCATACTCTATGTCGATGTAGTTATATCTCTCAGCCCTGGAGTCCACAATTAGCTGGAATTGATAATCTTCAAGAAGAGTACCAAGAAGTTCGTCAAGTTGTGCCTTGATAGCGGTGTGCAGACTGTTACGGTTAGCGATATAGTTTTGCTTGCCGATATAAGGTTCTGCAACAGCACGGATAAGTTCTTCTATAGCGCCCACTATGCGGCTTGCACTGAGGCGACGGAAGACACTTTCTGCCGGCGCCATTGTAGTACCGTCAACAACGACAGTGCCACGTGTAAAGCTGCGCTTAAGAGTAACGATACCCTTGGCGTTAAGTGCGGCGTGCTGGTGCCGTGCAAGATAGAAAGATATCTTTTCGATATCGATAGGTTGGTTAGTAGAACTCTGATCAAGCGGTAAGCGTGAGACCATACCTGCGTAACCTGCTGCACCGTTACTGACGTAATTATAGTTTTCAGTTTCGATAAAGGTCTCATACTGTGCAAAGATAATAGAAAGATTACGACCAATGGGATAAGGCAGATTTTCTCTGTCCATCATGTTGCGGCCAACATTATTTTTTGCGTAAAGAGAGAAGTCTCTGACAAGCAGGTCATTAACTGACTTGGCTACGCCTAAAAGATCAACGGAACTGACACGGTTAGTACCGATAAAGCCCCAAGTAGGTGCAGTACGAAGTTCGGTATAAGTACAGTGCTGTGCAAACTGACGTGCAAAGTTGTCTGTAGTTTTGTAAGGAATGTACAAGTCATAATTGTACGCAATATGACGATCCTGTTCAAAGATAACAGGGTCAGTAAGGGCAAATTCTGTGTCGGGATTCTTTGCGTCAGCAATCATAGTAGCAATATCTGCATCGTCAAAAGCTGTAATGCCTACGTTTCTGCTTCGTGCTTCAATAGCTGACAACACGGTTTCGTCTTTAAAGTCAATACCTTCGTCTGTTAGTGATAAAGTAAAGATTTTGCCAAAGACTTCGTGATTATTCATTAGATCAACGAACTCTTCAAGAGTAGTATCATAGAATGCTGAACTGCTGACTACAACATCGTTCGGCTGGAAGAACATGTCTTCTGCGTAAACAACGGGGACTGACTGATCAGCTGTTAACATACCGTTAAGGTCACCGTTAAACTCAACTTCATCATATCCGCTGCTTCCTGCACGTTTATTGATAGCAAAAACAAAAACGTTGTCAAGATGCGAACCGAGTAAATACTTAGATTCTTCTCTTACTCTAGTTTCAGGATTCATGGAAGTAAAGTATTCTGAGAGTACAGGAACCGGTTTAAAGAACACTTCTTTGTTACCAAAGCTGTCAACTACTGTAAGTTCGCCTCTGTACACGTGATACTTATTTTCTTGGTTAACACCAATAATGAATTTACCTTCAAGGTATTCGCCTGCATTGAAGATAGTATAGGCACCATTACTTGAGTAAGGATCAAGTTCGTTAGTTCTTACAAGGTAATAGCACGGATTCTCATCTGTTGACTGATCATTTTCCATTAGGAAGAAAGTGCCTTGAGGTATTGAGTGATTACTAAGATTGAAAGGTATGCTTGAGGTGCCCGGTTCTACCGTAGGAAGAATTGAAACTACGTCAAGAACGTAATCAGAGCACACTTCACTCATCTTAGCAATAGCAGTTTCAGGAACGTTTTTAAATTGAACAATATACTGTCTTGCGTCAGTGAAGTCATCTTCCTTAACGTTAGGCGTAATTGTAATAAGATCAATAAATTCTTCTTCAGCCGGATTTGGTGAAGCTTGCATGAAGTCTCTTGCACGAGGTATTTTGCCTTTTGTTGAAGCTTCAGCAGTAGTACAAGTCAAGACACGATACTTCATAGGTGCATCTTGGATAATAGAGTAGTAACCGTCAATAATCGGAATAACGTGCTGTTTATCTGTAACGCTTGTTTCCTTAACTCTTGGTGTTGTTAAGTTACCGTCAGTATCTTTTCTTGGTTCTGCCTTAGCAGTAATAGCAAATCCCATACCAAGACGTTGATAAAGATCAAAACCTGCAAGGTCAACTTCTTCGTAATCCTTATCGTCAAACGGAAATGCTAACTGTGAAGCTTGATACTTTTCAAGCCATTCCCAATGACGTCCTGCCTTAACGTTAACACTGATACCGGTATTCTTCAGGATATTCTGTAATGACTTGTTGTTGCCGTAAATCGGGTAAGGCATCAGAACATCAGTGTTCAACTTTAACGTACGATAGTAATTGCCTTTAAATTGTCTGTAAGGTTTCTCGCTGACGTCGACTTCCTCACCTGTAGCTGTAATGAGCAGCTTGAAATCAAGTTCAGTTTCTTGGTTGCAGTCGATATTCTGCTTTCTTCCGATAAAGTAAACGCCCTGATAAATGGCTCCAAGGCCGATACCCCTGACTGCAACTGTGTTAGTGACGTCATTGCCTTGTTCGTCAACAATACCAAGTTTAATGACGTTATTATCGATATGACCGTTAATCAAGTTAATAACGTCGACTAAAGGTGTGTCAGCATAAATGCCGTAATCCTCTGTTAGTGCAATAGTCGTTTTTAGAACAGTAGCTTCACCTTCAACAAGACCTTGTCTGCGCTGCAATACCGTTGCACGTTCTGCAGGTTTGTAAATATAGATAATGTGTTCACCACTGTTACCTACTTCATAACGTATATAACAATCTTTTTCGATATTGCTTGGGAACATTGACATAACACGGAAACGATAAGGAATGTCAACACAGAATTTAAAATCTTTGTAAATATCAATACCGCCTACACGACAAGCGTAAATGGTGCGGCAACCGCGATCCCAAGCGTCATGAATACCTGCAACAAGATTAGATTCTTGCTGTTTTTCGTTATCGTAAACTTTACCAAAAACATAGCTAGCGTGTTCCTTAGAGTAAATTTCTACAGGCTGCCCGGAATTAGGACCATTGAACGCTGTTCCGATAATGAGAACAGGATCTGTTGATCCAAAAAGTGAGGTGTCGTATCCGTACGAAAAATCGGGCAAGATATTCATATATACTCCCGGAAGATCGTATTCATTCTCAAAAACACTCACGCTTACTCCTCCTTTGTCTTTTTATTTCTACCCTGAAATGACGCCGTCTATTTCTGTCGTGTCGAAAGCGGTGTGCAATTTCTCTATCCAAACACGATATCTGAGGTTCTTGACGGCCATTGCTTGACGATAAAGATCAAAGTTATGATCTGTAGATTGTTCGTCAAAAAGTATTTCGGATACACCATTCTTCTTAAAGTAAGAAGTGTAGTTAAACATAACGTCTTCAAATAGATCCATTACCTTGTTTGCGTCATTATAAGAAGCTGCAATAATATTAAACTGTACTATACACTCAAAACGTTGACCCCAAACTCTGCCCTGTCTTCTTCTGCCTGCAATATCAGTTTCAAGAAGCTCTTGCCTTTCTCTTGGTTTAAGTTCAAGACAAGGACGCCGTGATATGACGTCATAAAAAATCCAAGGTTGGTTAAGCGGAATACTTTGGTCTACTCTCGGACGTACGCCTTCATTTAATTCAAAGTACACAGGACGTTCCCTTGTAGCCTTTGTTATAATATTAGCTACCATGTCGATGAAATCATGCAAGGTTGCACTTTTCGTTGACTGTTGTCTTGGCAGTACATCTTGTAACGGTGTCATTGTTATGGTTTCAGCAAGAGAATGATCCCGCCTTTGCTGCAACAGAACGTCAAGAGTATCAACAGAAAAAGGTTTATTATCTTTAGCTATTGTAGCCATATTACTACACCACTTCTACTGTGTTGGAAATTGTAACTTTTTCAAGACAGTTAATGGGCCAAATATCAAAAACGTTTTTAATGTCTATTGACAGCGGCTCGTTAGCGTGCTTGTAAGGTTTGACAGCGTTAATCTTATACTCGTAAAGCACGTCATTAAGTAAGGCATCAAGATATTCTTCAAGTTTGTTTTTGACGCTTATACGTCTGTATTCTGTGTACTTTTTACCTACAAAGTTGGAGAAGTCAAGCTCACGCTTTATCATCTTTACTATTCTTGAGATAAAGACTATCTTCAGCGGATTACCAGCAAGCTCAAAGTTCAGAAGATTTTCTACTGTAGTGGGTCTGACTGTATGATTTTGAAAGTAAGCCCAGTTACCGATATTTTCCCATCTGTCAAGCAGAAAAACAGCAGGGCCAAAAGCAGCAGTAGGATAAGTATTAACAGGTGTTGTACAAAGCGCTGCAGCTAAGGGTACATTAGCCATCGAATAGTTAACAAGATTGTTAGCTACAAAGATAACGTTTTCTCTAACGGCAGGCGGACGCCTTAGTCTGTAAAATTCGTCAGCTTTGCTGTTCATGTCTTCGATAAAGGCGTCAACGTCTTCGTACAAAGTTGCAGGTTGATCGGTAACTATAAAAACTGAGTCGTTAAAGTTAGCTGTTTGTTCAAGCAGATATTCTGTGTAAGACATACGCCTTTCTGTTTTAGGATCGTCAAAGATATCAGATATCAAAAACGACACAGGTATAACGTAAGAGAAGTCAGTAGCCTTGAGTGTTTCTGTAATGTCAAAATAGTCGTAATTATGTCTGCAGTTCATCAAGAAAACGTAAGGTGCACCAAGATCTTTCAAAATCTTAAAAGCGCTAGTCAAATCAGACTCACCAAATACCTTGTGGACTTCACTATAGCTTTCAGAGTAAACAATACGTTTTCTTGCGTAATTGGTTGCAGCTTTTCCAAGGATTAAAATGGAAGAATGTTTGCTTACGGTTACGTCAGCCATATCCTTTCCTCCTTAGTAAAGCTGCAAAAGCATCTTTAAAAATCTCTACATTCATTTTTAACGGTGACGCTATTGTTCTATAATAGACAGGATGGCTTGCGTCAGTGCGTCCCGGTTTGTACCTTTGAACTACGCTTATCCTGTCACCGTCAACTATAATATCGTCTTCTTTTAATTCCAGGTTATCTAGAGTAAAAAAGATATCTGCTATGTTAGCTTCAGAATAGCCTACACCAAGGCCACGCATACTGACTGTCTCCGTTGACTGTCGTGCAGCCTTAGCTCTGATAAGGCGTATTTTGTGTCCGGTTCCTAAGCAAACAGGACATTCTGCCTTAGGCTGTTTGGTAGTATGATCTAAACAAGGACAAATGACTTTCTTGTTAAGACGGATAAACCACATAGGATAGTGAAACATCTTGATGACACTTTGTATTTTAGTATCCATAGGTTGCACCAGATATCACCACCTTATTGTGTTACGACCATTGTGGTACGTCACGTGTAAAGTCTCTTACAAGAGAATCAACGGTTATATATTGAACGTCGCTGTTATCAGCTGCATTAATACCAAGACGTGTAGCCTTAGGTGGGGTACGTCCCGGGTTAATATAACCCCTGACTGCGTCCATCCAGTAATGTAGCAACCACTTAAGCCAGTCAAGTAAGTTCTTAAAAGCACCTGTTTTGTCTGCTTCTTCAAGTTCGTCTTCGCCAAGTTTCCAACGTTTTCCTGAACCCGTAAACGTACCACCTACAAAACTTGCCATAAGACAGTCAAGGGTAGCACGTACTTTAGTCAATTCACCTTTGGAAAACAAGAGAGTAGTACCTGTAACTTTCGTAGTACTTGCCACAAAGTCAGCAAACTCACTCGCTGACCTGATATAGTGTAACATTGCCTCGTCAGAAATACCAAAACCTTCTGTTACAGCTTTGAGATCTTCAAGAGTGCAGTAGTAAGGCGTTACAGCCGTAATAACAGTAAAAGTTTGCGTCGGCATTTCCTTTGTACCGTCGCTATTCTTTATGCCTGATATCTTAATAGCGTACTTTGAACTATCCTTAACTTCGTCAGGTGTGATCTCCAGCATGTTACCGTCAACACTGACAGTTACACTAACCTTTTCCATTAGAAATCACTCCTTATGACACTAACCTGTAGGCTTTCAGGATCGATATCTTCAGAGAACAAAAACAAGAATGACGCAGGTGTAACGCCGCTTTTTGGACTGTCTTCAACAGTAAGACGTTCTCCTTTAACGTCGTTAACCAAATCTTCAACTATAACGTCTTCTTTGTCGTCATCTATAGTTGAGTCATCGCTTACGTCTTGTTCCTGATATTCTTCGTCTTGTTGAACGAGAAAAGTTCTTGTTTCACACCAAGGACCGAAAGCGTCGTCAACTTCTGCCCTAATTTTGTAAAAGTATTGTCCGGACTTAAGCGGTGTTCCAAGAACGATACTTGTTTGATCTTTAATAACAATGTCTGTTACTATATTACAGAATCCGGTATCCGTTGAAACCTGAAGTCTGAAACTGTTAACGGGATTGTCTCCTTTTTCCTCCCAAGAGAACTTTTGTTCTTCAACGATCTCAAAGTTAGCAGGACTTTTTGGTATAACGTCACTTGTTACATTACTTTTAAATTCAAGGTATCTTAACAAACTTTTGTCAAGAGTATTGCCTTCAAGATCTTTGATATTCTCTTGTATCATGAGAATGTAAGGTTGGTTAACTGCAGGTGCGTCCTTAAACTTAAGTTGTAAAGTTTTAAGGTCATCACCCAAAATAATATCGTAAGTTGCAAGCGGTGCGATATAGTTACTGTTAAGTGCCAATACTATATTGCTGTATGATAAGGTAGTTTGGTCAATTTCCTTATTAAACGTAAGATAAATGCTTTGATCCTTTAAGCTTGTTTCCACTGTAAGAATACAAAACTTGATATAAGCCATAGGGCGTCAACCCCTCTGTGTCTTACTCTTTTTCGTTTTTGTTCTTGTCTTTCTTCTTATTGCGTGAGTAATCATATCCTGTGTTGTTTTGTTGTTGAGCAGGTTTTTCTTCTTTCTTTTCTACGGCCACTGTTACAGCAACAGACTCAACAGGTTTTGTCTCAGCAACCTTATCTTGTGTTGCTGACGACTGTTCTTTTACAGATTTAGGTTCTTGAACAACAGGAACGGTGTCTTTCTTAGCTTCCTTAACTTCTTGTTTTTTAACTTTGGGTACAACCTTTGCTGTCACTGTTTTGGGTTCTTCTATTGTTACTTTATTGTCATTGTCAGTTCGAACCAAAACGACTTTGCCGTTTTCTCTTCTCACAAGTTTAAAAGGTTGTTTATGTTCACCAAGAGATCCTGCTAAAAGAGAAATTGTTCTGTTACGAAGTGCCTTCTTTAATCCTTCAGTATTAGTACCGGCGTAAACCTCAGCAACAGGTGCACCGTAAGTAAGGTGAATGCGACTGACAGGATCATAGAAGCCACCTTGTCCCGGACTCAGTTTAATTTTAGCAATAACTTGTCTTGTCACAGGTTATAAATCCTCCTTATGTTAAGAGAAAAGGCAGACAGCAAACAGTAGGTTAGCTATCTGCCTTTTTTACTCTTGTTTAACGTTAACAGTATTATTATTACTGTGAAATCATGTTAGCGTCAATAGTAACACGAGGCGGTACAGGATAGGTAGGTGCAACAGCAATATTGCGTGCAACAGTGATACCGCGACCGTTGTTAACGATACCAACGCCGTAACGTTCCTTGACTTTCAAAAGGCGAACGTCACGTTCAGGATCAGACCAGTTATCTGTTGTTAACGCTTCTTTTTGGATAATAACGCCAACGGAAGAACGGTCAAGACAGTACATGTCAAACTTTTTGCCTTGTTTGTCAAAACGGACAAAAGGACTAAAGCTTACACTGATAGGAACAGGAAGACGTCCTTGAACTTGGTCAGGACTCATGATAAGCTTTTGCGGCCCCATGTCAGCTTGTAATCCTGCAAAGCCGGGTGTACCTTGTGTCGCACCCCAAGGATGAATCTGCTGCGCACCAAAGGCACCGTAAGTAAGGCCATTACCGATCATGCTGTTGCGTGCAAAAATGACCCACGCAAGCGGATGCATAATAATATCAGTAGGATTCATGTCATTAGCCATCATTGCAAGAACAAGGTCAAGAAAGTCTTCAATAGTCATTGTGTCATTGTACTCTCCGCTTTCGTTACGACCGGTAGTACCTGCTGACGGAAGTTGTGCACGCAAGTCATTGTCAAAAACGACAGTGCCATGATCAGAGAAGCTGTTAAAGCACCATTCTTCTTATAGCAATAGGTAAAATTTTGATGTTATCTCTACTTTTTCCCCTGCTCTGGACGGTGCGTACACCTTTCAGCGTACACCGCCCGCTATCAATCTTTCTTAGTTAAGCAATAA
>Ga0247609_10001302_pt1 | contig 30339 bp, 41 predicted proteins | sample 172DNAGHGlowgp2_FD_193487 | JGI IMG/M metagenome (GOLD analysis project Ga0247609, IMG submission 193487) | Sheep rumen microbial communities from Palmerston North, Manawatu-Wanganui, New Zealand - 1728 DNA GHGlow gp2 | ecosystem: Host-associated > Mammals > Digestive system > Stomach > Rumen ... | reverse complement strand
GAGGGTGTAGACATCCCAACTGCATCGGAACTGTATTTTTCCTGTGTAACCCAGACACTTAAATTGTACATTAAAAGAAAAATCCTTTTCAACAAGGATATATCAGAAGTAAACTGGACTACTTTTTGTAAGCCAGAAACAGAAGAGGAAATATTTGCACTTATCCTTGATATTGCCGAAAGGTTTGACAGGGAAGCTGATAATGTGATGGCACATGTCCTTTTTCCGTTAGTATCGGAAAAGATAGCAGATTTCATCAGCAATGGCAAACAGTTCAAAATGAATGAAACAGAGATTGAGGAACTTAAATCCCAGAAAGAGAAAGCCGAAACGGAATATAATAAGGCAGAAGAGAAGATAAACAAACTTACAAACGAACTTGAAAGGCAAAAAACCGAAACCGAGAACATAAAGAAAGCCCTGAAAGAAAAGGAAAAGGAGATAAATGGATTAAATGCCGAATACAAGAAGAAGTATGAAAAACTGAACGATACTTTCCTTGACCTTTTCAATAAGCATACGGAACTGTCTGAATATGTCAGTATGCTTGAAGAAGAAACAGACGAGGAAACGGAAGATAACGAAGATATAATCATTCCAGAAGATATAATCAATAAAAGATTTGTTTTCGTGAATGAGAAAGGTAAGGAAGGTTATATATTCAACCGAAAACTCAAAGAAATATTTCCCAATTCAGATGTGAGATATGGTGTATGCGACATAAATGCCGAAACGACAGATGCCGTGATACTCCTTACGAAATACCTTAAACACGGAACATACTGGTCTATGAGGGATAAGTACAGGGACAAGGGCATACCCGTTCTCCACTGCAACAAATCAAGCATAAGCGGTATCATAGACACCGTGATAAATGAAACAAGATATAGGTGAACCTTATATCTTTTCTGGAGCAACTGTGATATAATAAGGAAAAATCCAGAAGGTGAAGAAGATGAAGAAAGCAACCTTTTGCATAATGGCAGTGTCCACGGCACTGCTATTATGCTCCTGTCAGAAAAACAATAACGGAAATACTGCACCTACCGCTGGTGTAAAGGCTTATCAGAACGATAAGAATATTTCCGTAACGGCAGAGGCAGATGATAATGGCGAAACTGTTTCGGTTGATGGTTCCGTGGCTTATATTTCTGGGATAGTCGTCACACCGACACCTATCCCTACCGTCACAAGCCCCCTCATTCAGGTCACGATGACACCGACGCCCACACCTTCGCCCACACCGACACCGATACCTACCGATACACCTACACCGACACCCATACCGACAGATGTACCCGTTCCTACGGAAAGGCAGCAGGATAATACCCCCGTACCGCCAAAGGATACGGAAAGCGGCAGACCTACCGATGTTCCAAAGGCAACGAATACTCCGAGACCTACAAACACTCCTGTTGCTCATACACACCAGTGGGTTCCGTTATATGGTGAGTTCATAATGCCCGCCCACGAAGAAAGGGATGCCACAGGACATACCACTTGGGTTGAAGAAACAGTGGAAGAAGTCCAGCTCGGTGAAAGATGCTCGATATGTAACGAGATCAAACTCCTTCCAGAATATGAAGGGCTTGAGTTTGATATGGGTGGTTACGCAAGATAACTGACATAATCATAATTTGCACCTTATTAAACAGTTCCCCTATATCCAGTTTCGGACTGGCATAGGGGATTTGTTTTTCTCCATATCACAAAAATTGAAATAATTCAAAAAAAGTGGGAAAGAAAACTTGACACAAATTAAAATATGTGTTATAATACAGTTACAGTCAATAAATCAATACCAAGAAAGGAAATATGACAATGAAGAAGTTTGATTCAAATGAAGTCTTTGGTTTCATCAAGAGAAAGATGGACTCTCTCCGTAAGACAATCGGTGGATTGCTTATCTGTATGGCACTCATCTATATCGCCATCGGAATATCACTTGCAGATTACAGTATAATGAAAATGCTCACCCTTACGGGAGTGGCAGTTTTCTGCATAGCGGTTGCAGTTGTCCTTCTCGGAGTATTCGGTAACGAACTCTGGACTACCCATTCAGAAGAGGATTATGAGGAAATAAGAAAACCTATCGAACTTGGCAATGAAAAGAAATGTGACAAGATGCCGAAGGAAACAACGGATCCTTTTTCTTATGTAACAAGGCTTGATGAGATAATAATGGAAGAAAAAGAGAAAAGGAGTGCCTGATATGAGGGAAAGTGAGTTTACTGGCACACTGATGCAGGCAGTTCCGTGGCTATTTGAACAGGAAAAGAAAGCAAAAGAAAAAGCCCTTTCAAAAAAGAAACCTTATGAAGAAATAGAATACGATATTTCCATACATAAGAAGAAAAGGAGCATACAGGCTAATGCTTATGCTTGGGCACTCTGTACGAAGATTGCCGATAAGGTAAATAACACGAAAGACAATGTATACCTTGAACTCTTAAGGAGTTACGGACAGAGCGAGATAATAAGGATTTCCGCTAATGTCACAGAAGAGGAGCTTTCAAAACTCTTTAAATATTATGAGGTAATGGAAGAAAATGCTGGGTACAGATACATCAAGGTATATTATGGTACAAGCACTTACGACACAAAGGAAATGTCGGTTTTCATTGACGGGATAATCAGTGAGGCAAAGATACTGGAAATCCCAATACTTTCTCCTGACGAGATAAGGTCGTTAAAGGAAGAATGGAAAGAAGAAAGTTGAGTACATCACATATATAAGATCCTTTCTGTTTAGGGCAGGGGATAAGCCATTGTCCCTTACCCTATGCAGAAAAAGATTTCTGTAATAATAAATCATAAAGGAGAACACGCATTATGGACAAAAGTGATAACAACTGGTCAGCAAAACTGATTACAAAGATGGTGACAAGCGGTACCCTTGCATTCGATATTGCCATTCAGAGAGGTGATGTATGGGACAAGAAGAGACAGTCACTGCTTATCGACTCAATGCTGAGGAAGTATTATATTCCTAACATCATCACTATCAAGAAAGATGAAAAGCGCACTACCGCAAAGGGCGAGGAAAATACCTATGACTGCATTGACGGAAGACAGAGATGCACCGCAATATATCAGTTCAAGACAAACCAGTTCAGACTTACTGGATTAAAGCCTATCAAACTCTCCGATGGTACTGAATATGTACTGGAAGGAAAATGTTATGCAGACCTTCCCGAAGAGTTAAAAGATGAGTTCGATTTCTACGGAATCACTTCCGTAATATATGATAACATCACGGCAGAAGAGATTGCAGACTTCATGAGAAGGCTTAACAACGGAAAGCCCCTCACCAATGTGGAAAGCAGCCGTATCACCGCAAAAGACCTCGGAAAGATCATACATCTTGGAAACCACAGACTGTTCCGTGACAATCTTACGGAAGCTGCAATCCGTGGCTACCACAATGAAGACATCGTTATCAAGAGCTATGTTCTCGCCTATACTGAAGAACCTTGCCTTGACAATAAGGTTGTAAGACCTTTCTACGAGCATCAGTTCACTAATGAGGAAATGGAAAGCCTTACAAGAGATTTCGATCTTATGCTTGAAGTCATCAATATCATCAGAGACCTCGCCAAAGAGAAGACTATTGATAAGAAGATACTCAAGAAAATCATCGGAAAGAACAATATGCTCGGTGCTATCGACCTTATCCATTCACATAAGGACGATAAGGGCTATGAAAATGCTGATATGGCAGAGTTCATAGTACAGTTCTTCGACAGTGACGAGGGACTTTCAATATCCGATAAGTACAACCTCAACTCAATGTCTGGAACAGGACATATCGGTGCTGTAAAGGCAAGAAGAGAGGCAATGAACGAGGCTTATGCCGAGTTTATGAAAGAATAGAAAGAGGAAGGAAGGCAGGGAGAAAAATATTCTTCCTGCCTATATCCTTATAAATCCCTACTTAAATGTAATTTTGAGGTTTTGGAACCCTTATGATTTTACACTACTCGTAGGGTAGAATTAAACAAAATAAGCAGTGTTGCTTGTTTTAGAACCCTGTGATTTTACACTGCTCGCAGGGCACAACCTATAATTGACGAATAAAAAAACATATAACAAATTAAATCCCTACTTAAAGTAGATTTGAGGGTTTAGAAACCCTATGATTTTACACTACTCGTAGGGTTATGAGCAAGATTCATATGGTTATGAGTGTTTTAGAACCCTATGATTTTATGCTACTTGCAGGAAAATATTTCCTTCAATAAAACAGGAAGCAGATTAACTCCTTATAGTTTTAGTTTTTAAAACTTATGGAAAGAGGCAAAAATGATTTATACTACAAAGTTTGAAGAAACATACACAAAGGACAAAAAGAAAGAAACAAGAACAATCGTTGTGGAGATTGATTCGGAGAAAGAATACAGCGGGAACAGACAAAGTGCCGATAGCGAAGAAAGATACATAAGAAAACTCTATGGTCTTCCCGTAACCAAAGCACTTGTATATTACTCTGATTCAAAGAGTGAAAATTCCCGAAAGAATATAGTTTCATACAAAATCCTTGATTTCTTTGATATAACGGATAAATGGAGCACACTGCTCATAAAGACCGAGGACGGGGAAGAGGTAAGGATATTATCTATGTACCTTGCCGATATGCAAAGTCCCACTTTTGTAGATGATATGAAGAATTACAGTACGGAATAGGAAACAGAAGTTTATGAAATTAAGTGAACTATCAGACGAACAGCAGGAGTTCATCGCACGGGTAAAGGCAGGAGAAAATGTTCTCGTAGATGCCTGTATAGGAAGCGGAAAGACTACTGCCATACAATGTCTCTGTGATGAATTATCGGATAAGAAGATATTGTACCTTACATATAACAGACTGCTCAAACTTGATGCAAAAGAAAAGATAGTAAGGCAGGGTGTGACCGTTACGAACTATCATGGCTTTGCAGCGGGATTGCTGTATAAGGAAGGCATCAGTGTCGGTGTGGGAGATATGATAGGCAAAGTCCTTGAATTAAAGCCCTCCGTTCCGAAGTATGATCTGATGGTTCTTGACGAATATCAGGACATAGAACAGGAACTTGCAGAACTGCTCTGGCACATAAAGGAATATAATCCCGATATGCAGATTGCGGCAGTCGGTGATATGGAACAGAAGATATATGACAAGACCACCCTTGATGTCCCTACTTTCATTTCGGAATATCTCGGAACATATACCCTTATGAAGTTCACAAGATGCTTCAGGCTTTCAAAACCCCTTGCAGACAGTCTCGGAAGGGTGTGGAACAAAGAGATAAATGGTGTAAATACCTCCTGTAAGGTATCGTATATGAACCTTGAAGAAAGCATAGCCTTTCTTATGAAGAAAGAACCGCAGGAAGTCCTCTGTCTCGGCTCACGCACTGGAAAAATGAGTTATGTATTAAATGAACTTGAAAAAAGGCTGCCGAAAGTGTATAATAAGGAAACGGTCTATGCGAGCATTGCAGATGAGGACAGGAATAATGTAGCCCCGAACAGGACAGATGCGATATTTACTACATTTGATTCCTCAAAGGGACTTGAAAGACCCGTATGTGTCATCTTTGACTATACGGAAGAATACTGGACATCAAGGCTCCACAAGCCCAACCAGTCATATGAGATATTAAGAAATATCTTCTGTGTGGCGGCAAGCCGTGGCAAAAAGGAGATAGTCTTCATAAAAGACAGTAAGAAATCCAACCTTTCGGAGAAAAGCCTTTCAACACCCGTTGCCATAAAGGATGTTTTTTCGAGACCTTTTGAAATCTCCGAAATGTTCAACTTTAAATACAAGGAAGAGGTTGAAAAATGTTTCTCTTTCCTTGCTATCAAAAAGATTGAAAAGGAAGACAGAACACCTATTGATGCCACAAGCCATGACGGGCTTATAGACCTTTCACCATGTATCGGTATCTTTCAGGAGGCGATGTATTTTGAAGGATACGACCTTGATGATGAGATACAGTGGGTTCAGATGATGCACGAGGACAGACCGCCCATCGTGATGAAGGAAAACCCTACCCTTACCGAAAAGGTACTGTATCTTACCGCATATGAGACCTATCAGGACAGATATGTAAATCAGGTAAAGGAACTCATGCTTTCCGAAAAGGGCATATTTAGTCTTGTGAAAAGGCTTTCTGAAACACTGTCACGGAAGGAAAGCGTACAGGTTCCCTGCGAGATGTATTTTCTCACCCTGCTCGGTGAGGTTGTTGAAATTTCTGGAAGATGCGATGTATTAAAGAACGATACGGTGTTTGAACTTAAATTCAAATCCGAACTCGACCATACCGATTATCTTCAGTGTGCAATGTATATGGCTTGCCTTAATATGCCGAAAGGAATATTATGGAACACAAGAATAAACGATATGTACGAGATAAGGATAAATGACAGGAAGAAATTCTTGGATCAGGTGGTGAAGACGATAACAAAAGGTGTCGTAAGAACCTTCAAGGAGCCTGATGCAGTAAGGCTTAAACTCTTCAAAAATGGTGTAGCCGAAAGAAGAGCAAATAAGAACGGAGGCAGAAAATGAGCCAGAACCACGATGACCCTTTCATCGCATATGTTAAAGATAAAAACACAAAAGAACTCGTAAGTAACAGACACTTCTTTGACATCAGGACAGGATATGCTTTCATTAAAAAGCTGGAAGAAGAAGATAAAGCAAAAGGAACTTATATTGAAGGAAGATATGACCTCTACGATGACAAAGACCAGTGCATTTCAGACCTTAAACTATATCTGACTGATGACTTTGGCGAACTTATATCAGAAGAACCTCTGGGAAAAGATGGCAGAAGTTCTGTTGAACATGCCGAAATCATCATCAAGGGTCTTCTGGAAGATCAGGCAGAAGAGATGAAATACGATTCTTCGTATCCAGAGGTAATTTCCAGAAACAGTTTTGATATAGTTGACCAAAATCACAGATCGGTTATAATAAAATGAAAGCAGTAGACCATTTAGGAAATATCTATCCTTCACTTAAAGATATGTGCGAGCATTATAATGTAAGTACAAATACCTTCCATGTAAGGGATAGCAGAGGATTTTCATTAAAAGAGTGCCTTCTTGGAAAATCAAAGGAAATATTCGCCTTCGGTAAAAGATATGAGAACCTTAAAGAAGTTGCAGAAGCCTATAACATAAATCTGCCTACATTAAGGGCGAGATTAAAAAATGGTCTCACCATAGAAGAGGCATTGGAACCAAAAATAAGGGATGAGTTCGGTAACGGATATGAAAGTGCAAAAATGCTCTGTGAGGCAAGAGGAATTGATTATAATGCTTACAGGCATAAAATCTGCGAAGGACTTACACCGATAGAGGCTATAAAATCCCTGTTGTAAAAAAATAATAAATCCCTACTTAATGTAGATTTGAGGGTTCGGAACCTTACGGATTTACAAGGTTCGTAGGGGAGAAGCTATCTCTCGAAGCAATTCTATGAGGTTTAAAACCTTACAGATTTACAAGGTTCGTAAAGCACAAAAATATAAATCCCTACTTAAATGTAATTTTGAGGTTTTAGAACCCTATGATTTTACACTACTCGTAGGGTATTCCTGACCTTCAACAATCACCTTGTCGGTTTTAAAACCCTATGATTTTACACTATTCGTAAGGTTTTATAATGAAAATGTACCATCATGGTACATTTTTTTAATGTCTGAAACACAATATTATAAAGACTTTCTGTAAAGGAGAGAGAATATGGAAAACGAAGAATATCCCATTCTGGAAGAAGAAAACCTTAATGAAAATGAAATCCTTAACGAAGAAGATGTCCTTATAGAAGATGATGAAGATTATCTTGAAAATGAAGAAGATGCCATAAGTTCGGACAATGTAAAGATATACCTCAAAGAGATAAGCAACTACCCCGTACTTTCCCCAGAAGAAGAACTTGACCTTTTCACAAGAAAACTCGCTGGTGAAAAAGGGGTAAAAGACAGACTTATAACACATAATCTCCGTCTTGTCGTTAAAATAGCAAAGCGATATGCAAACAAAGGACTGGATTACCTTGATGTAATACAGGAAGGCAACAAGGGACTTATAAAGGCAGTAGATAAGTTTGAGCCTGAAATGGGATATAAGTTTTCTACATATGCGACTTGGTGGATCAGACAGTCCATAATGAGAGGTCTGTCCGATTACGGAAGACCTATAAGGCTCCCAGTCCATATAGTAGATACCGCAAACAGATACAAGGCTGCATACCGAAGACTGACAGTCAAGCTCGGCAAAGAGCCGAATGATGTGGAGGTGGCAAAGGAAATGGATATGCCGATAGAAAAGTTAAGGCAGTTACAGAGTTTCATAACCGCCCCCGTTTCCCTTGATACAAAAGTAGGGGAAGAAGATGATTCGACACTTCTTGATTTCATCCCCGACACAAGAGCAGTATCGGTCGAAAGCACCATTACCAACCGAAGCCTTAATGCCCTTTTAAACTCCATTCTTGACAGTATAGGGCAGAAAGAGAAAAACATAATTGAATACCGCTTCGGTCTAAACGGAAAGCCCGCAATGACACTTGAAGAACTCGGACATAAATATAATGTTTCAAGGGAGAGGATAAGGCAGATAGAGGCTAAAACCCTTAACAAGATGAGACATTCAAATAAAAAGAAACTGCTTGCCGATTATATGTACGCATAGGATGGGATATGGAAAAGAAAAAACACAGTTATATCACAGCGGTACTGCTTAATGTACTGCTGACACTCATACCGATAGGCGGTATTGCTTATTTTATCTGGAACATTTCAGCAAACGGACTGGAAGACACGACAATATCAGGCATCGTCCTTACGGCAAGCCTGCTGATATATGCTTTCCTTCGGATCCCGTTAAAGAAATATCTTTCAGCCGCAATACTGGATAACGAATATGACGAATTTGGTGTTTCCAAAAAGAAAAAATTTGAAAACCTCACAAGAGCCGAAAGGGAAGAGATGGATATGATAAAAGCTGCCGATATGGAAAGGCTTTTATCATCTTCCGCAATGAAACAACTGATAAGGAAAGGCTCTGCCGAACCCGAAAAAGACCTTGAAAGCCTTATAGGGCTTAAGACAGTCAAGGCAAAGGTTTCCGAAATGGCGGCAAGGATGCGTTTTGACAGGGAAAGAAGAAATAATAAGGACACTGGGCTTTTCGGAAGGCATTTCTGTTTTTACGGAAACCCCGGCACGGGAAAGACAACAGTGGCAAGGATACTTGCTGGATTTCTATACCAGAATGATTTTATCAAGGAAAACAAATGCGTGGAGATTGACGGCAATTTCCTTAAAGCAGGCTCCGATTCTGCCGCAAAGACAAGGCTTGTCATAAGGAAAGCCTATGGCGGTGTCCTGTTCATAGACGAGGCATATGCGATAGTTGACGGTACGGGAGAATATGGGAAAGAGGTCATAGCAACGCTCATCAAGGAAATGGAAGATAACAGGGACAGATTTACCCTTATCCTTGCTGGATATAAAAACGATATGGAAAGGCTTGTATCTGCCAATGAGGGCTTTAAATCAAGGATAAAGGAATATATCAGCTTTCCAGATTATAATGACATTGAGATGAGGGAAATCTTCGCATCAATGGCTAATAAGGAAGGCTTTGCGGTCTCTGGTGAGGCATTTGACAACTATGATGTAAGGATAGCAAAGGAAAGAAAACTCTCTACCTTTGGAAACGGAAGGACTGCAAGGCAGATACTTGATGAGAGCATTGACAGACATGCGGTAAATTATGAAAGGACAAAAGAGAACAAGTTCCTTCTTACCGCTGATGATATAAGCACGGAAACGAATAAGGATAAATTATAAAATATGAAGTGTGTACTATGTAACAATACAACTTCCATCTTTGACAGAAGCAAGGGAAAAGGAAAGATATGCAAAGACTGTATGTCTTTTCTGCCTACAACGGTGATTCTTTCGTCTGATATCTGGGGATTAGAAGAGTTAAAAGAAACCATAAAAGAGCACAGAAAAAAAGCAGAACTCTTTGATGCTACTGCAGATTATGGCATAGCACACATAGATCACCCCCACAAGATGATAAGCATTTACAAAAACCCTCTGGATAAGGGAAAAGATATATACCATATCAGCGAACTGACTAATATTGCCATTTCATGTGTCAATGCAAGGATTTACAGGCAAAGGCTGTTATGTAACATCGTCCTTACGATAGATACCGAAAAGTCTAATTTCAGAAAGATCATAAAATACAGTGAATCCTGCGAGTATAAGGGTGGAAGTACGGAATGGAGCGAACCCCCTTTGACTGGAATGTTCCGAAATATGATAAATGCAATGATAAAAGACGAAACGGAATATCAGTTAAAAAGACTTAAAATGGCAAAAAATGCCGCTGATGAAGCCTCTGCCGAATACGACAGAGGGGTTCTTATGCTTGATAAGGACTTCACAAGGAAAGAACTGAAAGAACACAGAAACTTCCTCATCAAGAGACTGCACCCCGACAATTCCATATCCGATATGGATTATGCCGAGAAGATAAACAGAAGTTATGAAAGGCTGAAAAACAATAATGAAAGTTCTCTCTATTGATTTTGATTATTTTCAGGATGTGGAACCTGATACGATAAGCAGATGCTATCCAGACGGGGTGGATACATCACCATATGTTTCAGGTGTCATCTGGGGTTCGATATATGCAATGCACGAAGAAGAGCTTCTCTCCATCGGCATCAAAGAAAAGGAGATGGAATATCTTAAAAGCCTTCTTAAAGGTCAAGATGAAGACATTCCTGTTGTCATCGCTCTTTCGCATAAGAGCATAGTGCAGTTCATTGAACAGAACCTTCAGGATGACAAGATAGAAATAACCAATATTGATGAACATCCTGATATAAGTAATGGCAATCCTAAACTTGACTGCGGTAACTGGATAGGACATCTTTCAGACAAATACCCACTTTCCCTTACTTGGATAGCAGACAGGAAGATAATTGACAATGTGTTCTGTCCAGACGACAAGGATGATACACGGCATCTTAAAAGCCTTATAAATTACAGCATATCAGAACTTGGAGAAGAAAAATATGATATGGTCTTCCTCTGCCGTTCCGATGCTTGGCTTGTGCCACATCTTGACAAGGATTTCAATAAGCTGTGTGATTTTCTTAAAGAAAATTTCAGCTATATAACCGAACAGAGAGATGCGGAAAAAGAAAGGGAATATAAGAGCACTATGCTTGAAACACGGAAATATATCAGTAAAATAAAAAGAAATAAGCAAAAAGAGATTGACATTTCATAATTTTTGTGTTATAATTTTCGCATAGTGAGTAATCACTATCACTCAAAATGCGATCATTGTTATATACATTGATAATTGACTGTAAAGAAGATGTCCGAGAGGATGTCTTCTTTTTTGTTTAGACTATACCACCTTTATGTCTTCCAATTATTTCTTCTTCATCACTTAAAAAATAAAATGTGTAAAAATTACACATTTCCCCTTGACAAAAACAAATTATCTGCTATAATGAGTGTATAATAATTACACACCATAAGAAAGGAGCAGTAATGAAAAGATATATAGCGGTAAAGATAAAGCACTGCGAAGGATATGTATCCGCAAGGTGTGAGGAATACGACCTTTCCCTTGATGCAGCCGATATCACCGATGTGATCGACGGTCTGAAACAGATGCTTGATGAAATCGGTGTCAAAATGGTAAAGAACAGACAGGAAATCAAATCCAGCCCAGAAACCGATAAAGACATGACCGTATTTATTGAAACGGACTTTGAAAGGGAATATAAATGCCGTTACAGTAATGTGGTAAGAAGGAATGTATCCCTCCCCGCTTGGCTTGATGAGGATATAAGAAATTATAAACTTGATGCCTCAAAGATTTTTCAGGCAGCAATAGAAAAAGAACTTGAGGACAGGAAGAGGATAAAAAACACGGAAGAACTCCGTGAGAATGTTGACAGTAAAATACTTGAAGATTTCCTTCGGGAAGAAATGGCAAAAAGATTTAAAGGAGAATGAAAATGAGAGCATTTGTGAGATGGATCAGATACGATGAGAAAAATGATGAAACAATGCCTGAAAGCGGTAAGGAATATCTTGTTTCCGTATGCCTTCCAGACAGTGATATAAAAAGTTCTGAAACAAAGATAGCCTGTTTCTATACAAAGGGCAGCATCGTAACACTTAAAACTGAACATTCCCTTAAGGAAAGGGATACCGAAACTTATAACAGGCAGAGTGCGGAAGAAAGACTTCTTGCCAATATCTTCGGTGGGAACTATGAAACAAAAGCAGAGATAAAGGACAGCGGTTTCTATATTATTACTGGCGATGAGGGAAGAAACGAAGAAGAATATCCCGACTGCATCACGATACCTGTCCGCATAGGAGAGGGTGCAGAGATATATTATTCCGAACTTCCCATGTCACCCAAAGGATATACCCATCCTTATGACTGCTCGGAAGCATTCAATGAAATGCTTGCCGAAAGAAAAGCAAGGACAGAAGAAGAACTTATGGAGAATTACAGAAGTACCATAGACGGGAATGAAGAACTTAGGGGATATTATGACTGCCTCGGTTCTTGGAAGGATTTCAAAGATCCCGAAACAAACCTTTACTGGTCAAGAGGACTATGCTATGACATAAATGAAGACAAGGTAAAGAGAACCCTTGTCCTTATCCATACCTGTGTTCTTGTACTCGGAAAGGTAAACAAGGATTATACAGATGAAAAACTCTCTGCCGAACTAAAAAAGTGTGGCGATACCCTTGGTTTCGTCAACAAGATGTACAAAAAGGCAGGCATAAAGAATGAGAACGGCAACGGGTCATTTTCAAATATCCGTACAAAACTTTTCATTATGACAAACATTGCCGCAAAAGCGAGAGGGATAAGTCCCGAATACAACTGGTTCAAGGCTTTCTGCGATGAGACCAAGCCCTTCTCGAAAGAAACGGAGACATACAGGACTGTATATGCCGAACTGATGAGACTTCTCAAATGGAGGGTGAACCGCATCATAATGTTAAAGGATATGGGTGCCCCTGAAATAATCCTTAACAATGAATACAGAATGGCTTTTGAAATGGCTTACGGATATTTCAATAAACCCGTCTGCCCCGCAAAGGATTTTTCAAGATTCTACGGCATCACCCCCGAAGGCGACAATGCCGAATATGACCCCGCAAAGACTGCTTGGTTCGTAAAAGATGAACCCGATCCCGAATACGAAGCTGAATGTGAGAGAAGGGTAAAGGCAGGGGAATATGAGATAATAAGAAATGCCGTTAAGTGCAAGACCTGTGGTGATGAGATAGAAAGCACCGATGAGAATGGAGAAGTTAAATGTTCATGCGGAAAATGCATCATAAGCGGTGGCACAAAGAAACTTGTCCGTAACTGTGGTGAAGAGGAATGGGAAGACAGATCCATTCTCGACCTCGGACATGTGCCGATGAATAAATAAGGGTTATCGTTGTTTGACCATAGATTGCCTCTGAGATTTGCGAAAGGAAAGAACCTGAATGACGATTTGGGTTCTTTTCTTTTTTTGCGAAATGATAATTTTCTTTGATAAATTCCAAAATATACAAGACAAAATAATTCATTTATGGTATAATGGAACTATCAAAAGAAAAAACAAACAAAAAAGGAGATATATATGAGCACATTATATGAACTTAAAGCAGAATTCGCACAGGTACTTGACATGATGGAAGATGAAGATGTTGAAATGGATGTCATTGTCGATACACTTGAAAGCATTTCCTGTGAGATAGAAGACAAGGCAGTAGGCTATGCCAAGATCATCAAGATGATTGAGGGCGAGACAAAAACCATCAAGGAAGAAGAGGAAAGGCTTGCAAAAAGAAGAAAGTCAATGGAGAACAAGATTACAAACCTTAAGAACAATCTCCAGACTGCAATGGAACTGATTGAAAAGAAGGAAATCAAGACTCCTCTGTTCAGTTTCAAGATACAAAAGAACCCGCCTTCCGTTGTATATGATGTAGACATCAAGGATTTCGCAAACATTCCCGAAGAGTTCCTTATTCCGCAGGATCCGAAGATAAATACCGCTGCAATCAAGGAAAGGCTGACAAGCGGTGAAGTTCTTGAAATCGCACATCTTGAACAGAAAGAAAGTTTAAGGATCAGATAAGCATATTTTTTTGAAAGGGGTGACACATATAAGTGAAACCCCTTTCGGAATGAAAAGATAAGGAGAAACATCATGAGTTTGGTCAAGGCTATTGAACATGGCAAGGAAAGAAGAAAAGCATACAAAGGTTCAAAGGCATTTGATAAGTCCTGCCGTAATCATGGCGGCTGTGACTGGTGCAGAATGAACAGGCTTGTAAGAGCCAGAAGGGAAGATTTAAGGACTATATATGCCCTTAATGATGTCATGGTACAGTAAAAAGGAGATACAATGAATAACTGGAATAATTCTAACCGAACAGCAAAGAGAAGAGGCTGGAAAGCAGAAGGAAGCAACAATAAGACCAGTATTCCCAAATTCGGTCCGAGCAAATATGAACATGAATACGAATACGAATATATCACCGAGGAAGAATTTGATGAAATGAAAGAACAGGAAAATACTGATGCTTATTATCATGATACCTGTGAGTATGAGCGATAATAGTTAAATCATTAAATCCCTACTTAATGTAGATTTGAAGTTCTGGAACCTTACGAATTTACAAGGTTTGTAGGGTTGTTATGAGTCAAAGCGAGCCTGATCTTGGTTCTGGAACCTTATGAATTTACAAGGTTCATAGGGGATAGTAGAGTATTATTATGATACAAAGGAAGTTCTGAAACCTTACGAATTTACAGGCTCATAGAATTGACCTAAAAACAACATATAAATCCCTACTTAAAGTAGATTTGAAGGTTTGGAACCTTGCGGATTTACAAGGCTCGTAGGGTTGAAAGTTCGGATTTCTATTAAGACTTTAAAACCCTATGATTTTACACTACTCGTAGGGTTGCACTTGATTGTCTTGATTGACCGTGAGAATGTTTTAGAATCCTATAACTTTACACTACCTATAAGGAAATAAAAAGGAGAAAAGATTGGATAATATCAAAGAAACCATAAAAACAATGGAAGAAACCCTCAAAGAAGTAAAGGAAGAACTCATTGCAAAAGGCATCAGTGAAGAAAAAGCCGATGCATATGTAAATTTCCGTAAAGAAATATGGAACTTCCCTTACACCAAAGATATTCTCGTGGAATCTTTCGAGAAATGCGGAGTTGATGACTATTCCAAGTTCCGTGTCGTTGATATCCGTGGGAACAAGTTCTACTATGATATTACCGATGGCGACATCGGAGAAAGAATCATAAAGGAATTTTCCGAATGCGAAGATGATGATGAGGTAAGCAAAGAGGACAGATGTGCCTGTTTCGTTCAGGAAATGGGAGGTGAACTTGTTGTAGTATGATTAAAGACATATTCAGTGCAAAAATCAAATTCCCCGGTTGTGGTACAGTGTGTCCTCACCAACTGTTCGTCTATAAAAGAGAAGGAAAGTATGTTGAGTTCTATTCCATTACTTCAATGAGTGACAGGGAAAGATACTGGGCGGGTGAACCCCATATATTCGTTATAATGGGGGCAGACAAGGACGATAATGGCTTCAAACAGAACTGCTATGTAAGGTTCGACAGAGCTTTTAAAGTCAAACTGTCAGGCAGGGTTGATATTGATAAGATAAATACCCGATACATTTCACCGCAACTCCGACAGAGTATTATGAAAGAAATTGAAGATTACCGTTCAAAATATTCCTTCGTCACACAGGAAATACCTACTGGTTATTTTCTTAAACTGAATAAAGGGTATATTAAAAGAGAAGAAATAGAACGGAAAGAATGAAATATCATAAATCCCTACTTAAATGTAATTTTGAGGTTTTGGAACCCTATGATTTTACACTACCCGTAGGGCCTGAGTGTGCCGAAGATATTCGTGACATAGTTTTGGAACCCTATGATTTTACATTACCCGTAGGGGATAAAGCCAGATAGTAAAAGTTCAATCTGTTTCGGAACCCTATGATTTTACACTGCTCGTAGGGAAATATGTCACTTTTTGATTTGATTTATGAGTTTTAGAACCCTATAATTTCAATTTACAAGATTCGTAAAGAAAAAAATAAATCCCTACTTAAATGTAATTTTGAGGTTTTGGAACTCCATGATTTTGCACTACTTGTAGGGCATCATCCAGATAAGTATAATACGCAAGAGTTTTGGAATCCTATGATTTTACACTACTTGCAAGAAAAGACTACAAACTGAAATAAAACAACCCATAGTTGTATAAAAGTCAAGGAAAATAAGGGCTTTTACAGATATATACTACTGTCGGTTGTTTGCCATATTATGTGAGATGACTTATAATACAGGCATAAGGAGAAGATATGCTGATACTTCCGATCAAGAAGAAATGGTATGATATGATACTTTCGGGTATTAAGAAAGAAGAATACAGAGAGATAAAGCCTTACTATCAGAAGAGGTTTGAAACTGTCTGGCAGACTCCCCTTACGGATAATCTTCCCGATAAAGAGATAATGTTCCGTAACGGATATTCTTCCAGTTCACCTTCTTTTATCGCAGTGTGCGGTATCTCACAAGGCATCGGAAAGACCGAATGGGGTGCAGAAGAAGGAAGAGCATATTATATCCTTAAAATCAAGAATATTAAGGAGATAAAAAATGAAGAAGGAAAAAAGCAGATATGAAATCCTTAAACGGAAATGGTTCATCAAGGGAATGTTTGTTTATCTGATACTCACTATGCTTTTAGTATTCAACGAGTATTGTCAGCCGAAAGGAATCTTTTTGGATTTTTGTGTGATACTTCTCTTTTACCTTGTGCTGACGATATTTGGCATAATGTCATCATTCAACAGCAAAGATGCAGATGAGGTTGAAGAAAACCTCAAATCAGGGATTTTCTTCGTAGCACTCAATACTTTCGTGATACCATTCAAGACCATTTTTGATGAGGCTGTCAAAATAAAAATCCAGACATTACAGGTAAATCGGAATGTAAGAAAAGTAACCTTCGGTGAAGGAGTGAGATACTGGAGGGAAAAGAAAGGCTATACCCAGAAAGAATTTGGAGATATTCTGGGTTTCAGCCAGCAGAATATAGCAAAATGGGAAAGTGAAAAGGGTTCTTCGTGCTGCGATATGGTAAGCAGGGTAGCCGAAGTGCTTGGAATAAGTGAAAGCGATCTTTTCCATATCCCCTGTTAAAGAAAAATGATTGTTTGCATTGTTTTGATACTCCTTCTTTTGTTGATTTAAACACAGAAAAGACCATGTTCAGTGGTCTTTTTTGTGTTGTGACAATATTTTTTTGATAGATTGGAATATATACAAGACAAAACAGTTCCGATATGGTATAATATATCATATAAAACGAATACGATATAAGGAGATAAAAATGGCAAAAGAAAGAAAGCATTACACAAAGGAAGAATGGCTTGCAGAGGGTGAAAGGCTCTTCGGCAAGGATTTCACAAAATATAAGTTCAGATGCCCCAGATGCGGTAATGTCGCATCGGGTCAGGAATTTAAAGATGCTGGTGCCAAGCCAGATGATATATACTGTAACTGTATAGGAAGATTCGTTAAGGGAAAGGGCTGTGACTGGGCTGCCTATGGTCTGTTTGACATATGCAAGTGCGATGTTGACGGACTTCCCGTGTTTGAATATGCCGAATAGGAGGGCAGAATGGACGATAAGGGCTGTGTCTTCGGAAGGGACAATTTACAGAAATACGAAACTTTCCGTTATGGCGGTATAATGGGCAATTATCATTACACCGTAAAGGATTTCAAAAGAAACCACATCTCCGTGATGGGAGAAGATGCTCCTTTTGAGCAGGGGATATGTTCGTGCTGTAAAAAGGAGATCCCAGAAGATGAGCATCTTTACATGGGGGCTTTTTATGCAAAACCTGACCTTTCGGGACTTCTTCTCCGTACCATATGCAAGGAATGTGCGTATTCAATATCTGATTATGTCATTGAGGCAGACGGGGTTAAGCATTATACTGGGCTTAAACCGAGCAGGAAAGGACATTATTTCTACAAAAAAGGGACAAAGCCAGAGTTTTCAGCAATGCTCACCCTTTCAGATAAGGACGAATACTGGCTTTTCCATTCCATAGAAGATGCCCTTGACCAGATGCATGTATTCCTTGACGGGAACAGAACGATGAGCCTTTACAGACCGAAATTAAATCATAAAGGAGAATGGAAACTCTTAAAGATATTCTATACAAAAGGCAGAAACTCACATACAAGGTTTGATGATGAATACGAATACGACATAAACGAATATATGCTCCATATGAAATGGGCTAACAGAACATCATTTAAGAAAGGCAGTAAAGATAATGGCTAAAATATGTCCTGTGACAAACGATAAGGTACTTTATCTCGACTGTCTGGAATGTGATGATAAAGTATGCCTTAAACCAGACAAAGCGGTAAATGACCATTCTGGTGCTTCTGATGGCAGAATGATAAAAAACAACATCAGAAATACTGAAACCATAAAGGAAGGGAAATGAAAAATGAAACCTACGATGATCTATTACGATAAGAAAACATCCGAAATGCTCGTTGAACTTGGCGGTTATGTTGGAAAAGGAGTGAGCGTACTTCCGTGGAAATGGAAGAAAACAGATGATGGCTGGTTTCTCTCCCTTAAAATAACCTCTTCCACTACACAGAAAACCCTTGATGATGCACTTGCATTTCTTCAAAACAATCTTGAGGTTTTTCATGGGATAGTGTATCAGCATGATTACAAAAATATTTCCTTGCAGATAAGCAATGATAACCCTTCATCTGATTTCAGTGAAAGCTATGATGCCGTGAGATGTGCCTTCAATCTCGGCACCTATTCTTTTCTGAAAGAAAAAGAAAGATAATTTTTACTTTGGAGTAAAATTCTGATCGGTGAAACACATAATATCAAAAGGGATATTATGACCGAAAGGAGAAAAGATGCTATCAGTACAGAATATTCAGGAACTTAACCGTGCCATGCTCGGTCTTGGTGCTCCTATTGAAAGAGACGGGCAGGGATATAATAAACCTGATTTTACCAGAATGGAAGGCATAGGAAGGCTTAATTCCGAACTTAACTTTATGGAATCCTATGTTGCCCTTGTAACACTCGCAAGATACAAGAATACACAGTTACGGTCTTATGCGGATAATATCACGGAAACACTTAATTTTTATCGTGAAGAGTTCCGTAACAGGTATTCAGACAGTGAGACAAGGGCAAAAATGGATATGGAAGATGCCATAGACGGCAAAAACCATAAAAGCACCGAATATCAGAAGAGGGAACTTATCCTGTACGGGCACGACAGTAAGGAAGTCATAATAGGCTTTCAGGAATATATAGACAATCTTCGCCTTACTGAACTTCTCTGCAAATGGACACGCATAGAAGATAAGGCTGCTCTCCGTGTTCCTTACGGAACATTATCTAAATTCATTGATTATATCTCCGATAAGGGAAAATACGGATACAAGCCCTCTGACGAACTCGTAAGGATACTGGAGGCTTATGAAAAGAAAAATGCGGGCATTGAAGAAGAGGAAGATGCCATAACCTTAAAACCCCTTAACCAGAAACTTTACGGATACGACCTTTACGAACTGAATGTTGAAGCAAAAGAAATCGCTGATGACCTTTGGGAACTTAAAGGAACCGGGCTTTCCTATGTCACGAGGAAACCAGAAGAGGGAAAAACGATAATCTCCACAAATGATGAGATGCTGCCCGTACTTCTTGAAATGCTGAAAGAATACGGAGTAGATGTATCGGCAGTAGAAAACCGTGGAACAGAAGAGGAGTTTGAAGATAAAAACTACACTCTTGTTCCGTTATATAAGCAGAACAGATACGGATATGACCTGTATGAACTGAACACCGAAAGGAAGGATGTGGCAAATTATCTCTGGTCTCTCAAAGGAAAAAGCCTGTCTTATGTAGAAAGAAAGCCCGAAGAGGACAAGATAATAATATCTTCAAGCGATACCATGCTCCCTTCACTTATCTCGAAACTTAAGGAATACGGGATAGATGTATCAGCGGTTGAAAATATGGAAAAGGTTGATTACAACAAGAGCAACAACCATCTCATAGACCTTGATACACTTTCACTGCCCTTTAAGCCTTATCCTTTCCAGATAGAAGATGCAGAGACCATAGTGAGCAGGAAGAAAGCCCTTATGGGACACGACATGGGCTGTGGAAAGACCTTCATATCGGCTCTTGTCGGTATGTCCATACCCGAAAAGAAACTTGTCATCTGTCCCGAAACCCTTCGTCTTAACTGGCAGAGGGAGCTTGAAAGGGCAGACAAGGGTGCGGATATAAAGGTGATCTATTCAAAGGACAAGGAACCCGAATTCGGCAAGGACTGGACTATAATGGGATATAAAACAGCGGTCAAGTTTGCCGATAAGATAAAGGAACAGAAATATGACTGCATGTTCGTTGACGAAGCACACAAGTGCAAAGCGGTAAGCAACTACGGAAAGCCTTCTTCCCAGCAGGCACAGACTGTTATGGAACTTGCAAAGAATATGACATATACATATCTCCTTACGGGAACACCTATGCCTACGAGGAATAAGGACTTATATAACGAACTTGTCATGCTCGGTGAGATAAATGATGAAGCCAAATTCTCATTCCACAGATTTGGGCTTAAATACTGTGATGGCTACAAGAACAGTTTCGGCTGGGATTACAGCGGTTCTTCCAACTCAGAAGAACTTCACGACATACTCCATAAATATATGGTGAGAAGGCTTAAATCAGAAGTCCTTCCCTATCTCACGAAGCAGAGGATACCTATCGTGATAAACGATAAACTCTCAAAGGATTATAAGGAGATCGAGAAAAGGCTTTACCATATGGAAGAAAAGGATACCTATATGGGACTTGCCATGACGGGAAGAAAGCATCTTTCCAAATGCAAGTGTGAGGCAGCGATAAACTTTGCCGAGGACATACTTGAAAACGGAGAACCCGTTGTCCTTGTGGCAGAGTTCAATGAAACCCTTGATGCTATGATGGCACATTTCGGTGACGAAGCCTGCTGTATAAGGGGAGGCATGACCGATAACGCAAAGCAGAAAGCGATAGATGACTTCCAGAGCGGAAGAAAGAAGGTATGCTGCATAAACCTGATCGCCGCTGGCGTGGGAATAACCCTTACGAAAGCCCACAATATGGTAGTATGCGATTATGACTGGACACCCGCAAACATGACACAGGTGGAAGACCGCATATGCCGAAGCGGTCAGGACAAACCCTGTAACATATATTATATCTGCCACGACAATGCGATACTTGATAAAATCTTTATGGAAATGATTACCGCAAAGTCCGAAAACATTGACAGAGTGGTAGATAATGCGGAAAATACGGTTGACCTTGTTTCAATGTATAAGGGAACGGAAGAGAAAGAACCAGAAGAAGACGAGTTCTTACAGAAACTTAAACAGTACATTGAAGAGAATCCCGAGGTGGGAGGTAAGACAAAGAAGAATATTGAAAGGACATAATGGCAGATAATAATACAGATACAATCAAAAGCAGTGAGGAAGATATGATGTGTGAACTCATCCCCATAAATTCTTATGACTGGAACGATCAGACAACACATCTCAAATGTTCCGTATGCGGAAATATATCCTACACTTATGGCAGTGACTATGCTTTCTGTCCTCATTGCGGAAGAAGAAACAAAAACTATTAGCATAAAAAAGATGCAGAGAAGGAATGACAGATGAAAGATTGAAGGCTATAAAGCCTGATTAAAATCAAAGAAAGGAACAAAAAAAATGAAAGCAGATTTAGACGAACTCCTCAATGGTTTCGGAAAACGGCTTTTTCTCGGTGGCGTTCTTCTTCTCCTTACAATGGGAACAGAAGAGGCACTTACCCTCAACGAAGATAGTATTAAAAGAGTCGGGAAAGAATATGAAGAAAAACAGTTATGGAAACAGAAGGGTTCTCCTTCCCGTGATGAAATGATGAAATGTTATGCGATAGCCCATGACATAGCACTGACATGCGAAGATAATCCTATGGAATTATTCCAGTATATCATTGCTGAAAACCTTATAAGCATCAAGGGATATGCCGACAAGCCCTTTGGAGATTATGATGAGGTTGAAGCCAGACTTAAAATTGCGATAGATCTTCTTGAAAATGACAATCCGAAAGAACTGGTGAAGAAAATGCTTTATATCGGCGAAGACCTTGCCGAAGTAATAAAGGAAAGAAAAAGATGGAATCTTGATAAGTGACTGTGAAAGGCATTCTAAAGAAACATTGTCATGGCAATGAACTGGAAAACGAAAGGTAAGAAGTGTTATGCTTAAAGACAAATTTGCAATCCTCAAAAACTCCCGTAATATCGGAAGAGATTTTCTTGTAACCGTTGTAGATAAGGAAGAAAAGGAATGGATACTTGAAGAATTCAATTATCTTAACCCAAAAGCAGTCCCTCTTACTGAAATTCTGGATAAGGATGCGAGCAATATGGAAAATGCAGAAACTCTTATCGGAATGACAGACATATATAACGAAATCTATGAGCATAATGGGAGATTCTGTATTGAAATCAATCATGGGGACTGGAAACATTCACATAAATTTGCCGATATCCTGATGAAAACCGTTTTCGGCGTTGACTGCGATCTTGAAGAGACAACTTATGAAGATGGTTCGGACAATTATTCCGCAATACATTATTACACCCTTCCCAAAGAAAGCATCTTCGAGAAGGAAAAGATTGTAATAGAAAAGCAGTAAATCCTACATCATACAGGAGAAAATGATGATTTATGTGGTATCTGACATACATGGCTGTTATGACGAGTTTATCACCCTTCTCGATAAAGCGGGTTTTGATAAAAGAAAAGACGAACTCATAATAGCGGGTGATATAGTTGACAGAGGTAAGAAAAGCCTTGAAATGTTAAGGCTGCTTGAAAAATGCCCCAATAACTATACCTTCCTTATGGGAAACCACGATTATGACTTCCTTTCCTACTGCAAGACCATTACGGAAAAATTTGATGCGAGAAGTGATAAATCAAAGGATTTTGATGCTTTCTGTGATGAAGGAATACTGACATATATCAAAGACTACTACGGAACCGTTGCAGACCTTATCATAAACAGAAATGTCGGAATAGAAGATTTCAGGAAGTGGCAGAACTGCATTTCCCGTCTTCCATACTATGTAAAGAGGGCAGTGGGTGATAAGGAATACATAATCGTCCATGCGGGATATATCAGCGAAAAAGGATATGCCGACATCCCTTTTGATATCAAAGTGATGAAAGGTATTCAGGGCGGCATAAAATGGTTTTATCTCTGGGCAAGGGAAGAAGGGATAAAATACGGCGGTAAAGATGGTTCCACGATAATATTCGGTCATACTCCCACGATAATAAGTACCGAGATATTTTATAATCCATCTGGCAAGGTTTCGGTGATTGAAAAGCCTTCCCGTAAGGGAAAAGAAAGCAGAAGGTTCATTAACATTGACTGTGGCTGTGCATACAGGGAATATGATGGCAGGGGCAACCTTGCAATGATAAGGCTTGATGATGAGAAAGTATTTTACCGCTATGGATAACGGAGAAGAAAATGGCTTATTTCAGTAAGGAAATCTATGATAGGAAAAACGGCTGGGCAGAAAACAATCAGTGGGAAAGTGCGGAAAAAGCATTTGAAAAAGGTCTGCTTGATGAGGAAGATGTAAGGGTTCTTACGGAAATAGCAAGGATAAGGCATAATATCCATAGCACGGACAGAACAAGGCTTTTCAATGCGGAATGTTCCGATTATGAAATGTTCACCTCATCGTATGACAGGATAAGGGAACTTATCAAAGGATCCGCTCTTCCAGAGTTTAAGAGCACTATCAATATGGACAGTCTTCCCTGTTCGGAAGATTACTGGCTGTTTGACTATGACGAAGATTATGACAGTTATTCGGACTGGTTTGAAGTGAGTGGTATCTTTGATGATTTCTGCGAGAAAGTAGAAGAGTATAACAAAGAAATTGAAGATTACCTTGCTGGAATTGATAAAAAGTTCGGAACTTCCTTCTGTCCCAAGGGACATAACAGAATATATGACAGTGAACAGACGAGATAATAAATAACGATTAAAAAGATTGGAAAAACAGGGAGAGGTTAAAAACTTCAGAAAGAAAGGGAAAGCAAGTAATGTTAGATTATACCGATATTTCAAGTAAAGTGGAAGATATTAAAACCGCTTTAGACAGCTTATACGAATTGGTTTTCAGCCAGTATGACAGCATTTTTCAAGGCAAAGATGCCGAGAAGTATCAAAGGATGCTTCAAGGCATTAAAAGTGCAGACAGATGTATGAACGAAGTAAATGAACTTAACGATAGATTATCAGGTGCGTTTGAAGATGCGTTTGAAGAAAAGTTCGGAGAAAAGATGGTAAACAGTAAAACTAATAAAAGTAAAGATGATGACTGGCAAAAGTAATGTAGTTTTACTTGCTATGAGTTTAATAATGGTGCAGTGTGAAAAAATATAAAGGAGGATATATAGTTATGAATAAAAATGACTTGCGTTTTTTTATGGATGAATCATCTGCACCCTTTGAGGATGACAGCAATCCTTTTCCTCGGACAAAAGAAGACGAAGAGTTTGAAAGAATGATTATTGCACGATTCCATCTTATTACAAAAGAAATGGAAACAATAACTACAAATGAAACATAATTTGTAAATGATGCATAAACATTAAACTCAATGGGATATGAATTAAAAATAGTACCAAAAAAAAGGAAATCGAATAACTCAAAGGAGATGACACCAAGATGTTATCTCCTTATTCATTTCTATCCATTTCTCAGACTTACCGCAACACCCTTTGCTTTCAGACTAACTGCAACAGAATGTTGCCGTTACCTTGAAAATTCTCCTCTTAAAATAAATTGTTGAAAATTGTTGAATATTGTTGATTTTTCCGCAATGATATGATATAATGCTGATAGAAATAAAAATCAGAAAAGGCTTATAACATATACAGCTTGCATGTAACATGATATCAGAGAAAGGGAAAACAATATGAGCGATCTGTGTTATAAAGTAGAAATTGAACTTGACAAACAGAAAATTGAAGCGGAAAGAAAATATTCACTCAATGCAATACTGAAAGCGTTTAATGGTGAATTTGGGGCATATCCCGAAATAACAAAACTTGAGACCAAATATGATTATCAGCTTGCTTTTGCGGTAAAAAAGAATGATGATTTTGGCACATTAAGAGCCTGTATTATCAATGTTTATTGCTCTTGCGTTAAACCTTATTTTACAAAAATAAAGTTTAAACATTTAAAAACAGGAATGTATGAAGATTTATTAGAAGGCTATAAGAAAAGCGGAATGGAATGAAAATAGACGAAGATTACGAAAATAATATTAAAATAGAGTACAAAGATGAACCTTGCAGAAAATGCATACACTTTGATATATTCTCAAAGAAACTGGCAGAGTGTTATCCTAATGCATCAAAGCATCTTCCTGATTGGATAAACAGGCTGAAAGCCTATAAAGAATTAAAAGCCTATTTCAATAAAAACGGATTTCCTCACAAGCAATATTCAGGATATATTTCAGACAGGGAAATGGCATTTTCGGAAATTGATACATTTATGAAGGGATTAAGGAAAACATTCCCTTGGCTGAAAGATTGCATAAAAGACATAGAGGCTACAAATGTAGGTATTGTTCTAAATTATGACAAGGTAATACTTGGCACAGCACAATATGGAGTGCCTGTTGAGACTTATGAACATGAGCAGATGGTAAAGCAGATGAGAGAACTCCAAACCCCTACAAAGCAGAATATAGGCTTAAAAAAAGAAAATAACAAAGTAATTTCAGAAAAGACAAAGCCTTATGAAAGGGGATAAAATATGGCATATAAGTTTAGAAATGCAGTATGCCCCTATTGTGAGCATGAGTTCATGTGGAAGGACGATACCGAGTGGATGCCTTTCTACTATTATGAAAAAGATGGCATAAAAGAAGATGTGGCAGTTGCAGAATGTCCTAAATGCAGTAAGGATATGTTTTTAAGACCTCATATCCTTAAAGGATATCTTGAAGAAGAGGCTTGTGGCGGTTGCATACACAGCCTGCATGTGAAATATTAAAATAATGGAGAAACAAAATGAACATTGGGGAATATAACAAAGTCAAAGATATGACTTATCTTGAATACTGTGATTACCTTCAGGGTAAATACGGCATCGGTCTTTCAGACTATATGACAAAATCATTCAATAAAAACCAGAAAGTGACAAGGACAAAGGAAGGACTTGTAGCCCATCACAAGATGGAAGACAGAATGATACTCCTTTCCAATCCGCAGATAGCCTGTAACTGTCCTTTTGAATGGCAGAAGAAGGAAAATATAGTTTACTGCGATTACCTTGAGCATCTTTTCCTTCATGTGCTGATATGTAAATATCCTTCAGCGGAAAAGGAATATATCGTTGATGTAGGAATAGGTGGTGTGGTAAACTTCATAGTTCCAGAACTGAACGACTTATATTCTGGATGGCAGACCGCACAGTCTTGGAGGCAGAACTGTCACGATAAAGTGAGGCATGATAAAGATGTTTACTTTGCTATCTTAAAAGATTTCATCGCATATGAGAAAGAAGACAGAAACTTTGATATTAAAAGCCTCTTCACGAGTTTTAATGAGGAATACGGAACTTGGAGCAAGGACAGGAACAAGGCTTTGTATAAAGAGATAAAGAAATTAGTATAAACAAGAGGTAGAAATGGCAAAGTCACAGATAAAATCCAAAGAAAGAGTGGCAAAACATGGTGAGGTCTTCACTAATGAAAGGGAAGTCAATGCAATGCTCGATCTTGTCAAAGGCGAGACCGAAAGGATTGAAAGCACTTTCCTTGAACCTGCCTGCGGTGATGGAAATTTCCTTGCGGAGATAATCAGAAGAAAACTTAATGCTATCGCAAAGAGTAAAAGCCCCAACTATAAAAAAGACCAGCCCGCATACGAAAAAGCTATGCTTGTCGCAGTCGGTTCCATTTACGGAATAGACATTATGCCCGATAATGTCAAGGAATGTGTTGCAAGGCTCTATCAGATAGTCCTTAAAGAATATCAGAAGAGATTCAAGACAACACATAATCCCGATGTGGAACATTGCGTAAGGTTTATTCTTTCAAGAAATGTAGTCTGTGGCAATGCACTTGATATGAAGGACTATAAAGGTGAACCTATAAGGTTTTCCGAATGGAAAAATCCGTTCAATGGCTGGATAAACCGAAAGGAATATGCCTTTGAAGACCTTCTCGAAAAAGGAGATGCGGCACTTCCGTTGTCCGATACGCAAGTCCCTTATTATATACCGAGGGAAATAAAGGACTTTGGAAATATAGATTACAGAAAGGTGTACGAATATGAAAGTCAGGAATAACTATATCCCCGATGTGCTGGACTGCTTGGCAAATCTGTCAAGCGATGAGGTTTTTACCCCACCGATAGTAGCAAACAGAATGCTTGATATGTTACCGCAGGAGATATTCAAGAGCAAGGAAACAACTTTCCTTGATCCCTTCTCCAAAAGCGGAGTGTTTTTAAGGGAAATAACAAAAAGACTCCTTGAAAATCAGATACCGAATTATAAAAAAATGGCATCTGAAATAGAATTTATTGAAAAAGGCGCTATACAGGAAGCGGTAAAGAACGGAACACTTGACCTTAATGACAAAGACTACGAGAAGAAAGCAAAAGAGATAGGCTACAAAGCCCTTGACGGACATAAGGATGCAGATATTTATCATTTATTTGAAGATGAATTACAGGAAACCTTAAACCATATCCTTACGAAACAGGTTTATGGAATAGCAATAACGGAACTTACCGCACAGCTTACGAGAAGATCGCTTTACTGCTCAAAAGATGCGGCTTGCAGATATTCCATATGTACCGATTTCGGTATCAATAAGGACGGTAATATAAGATTTGTTCCAATGAGACATACTTGGAAAAATCAAACATGTATATATTGTGGTGTTAATGCCAAAAGTCTTGACCGTCCTAATGAACTTGAATCGCATGCTTACGAAATAATACACAGAAAAAATCCAGAGGAGATTTATAACATGGAATTCACAGTGGTTTGTGGCAACCCGCCATTTCAGCTTTCATTTGGTTTGGATGGAGGCAATAGTGCAAATGCAAAATCAATATACAACCTTTTTATTGATACTGCTATTAGGTTAAATCCAAAACATATTGTAATGATTACTCCTTCGAGGTGGATGACTAAGACTGCACAAGGTATTCCCGATTCATGGGTAGACGGTATGTTAGGAAGACATGATATCAAAGAAATGTATGACTATGAAGATGCTTCCATGTGCTTTCCGAATGTGGAAATAAAAGGTGGAGTTAGTTATTTTCATATTGAAAAAGGTCTTGATGCTCCTTGTAAGTATGTCTTTTGTGCCAAAGATGGTAGCAAATCTGAACGGACAGATTATCTTGAATATAAAAATTCAGGTATGGTTGTCAGAGATTTAAAAGCCTTGTCTATTCTTCAGAAAATTGAAGATGTAGAAAAGAATTATTTTATTGATGACCGCAATATGTCAAGTTTGGTTAGCCCTAAACATTTCTTTGATGATAGCACATATCTGACATCAAACTGGAAAGATTATAAAGATGAATATTCTGACGAATATAGTATTAAATATTATGTAAATGTAAATGGAAAGCGTGAAATCAAATGGATTTCATCATCTCAATTGCCGAAGAATAAAGCAACTTTGCCACTTAATAAAGTATTTATTCCCGCTGCAGGTGGCAGTGGAACCGATTCAAAAATATTAAGTATGCCTATTTTGGGTGAACCCAACAGTGTTTGCTCGCAAACATATCTGGTAATCGGATATGATGCAGAAAAGCATAACTTTACTAAAACAGAATGTGAAAACATTATTTCGTATATTAAAACGAAGTTTTTCCGCTATCTTGTTTCCATTAAAAAGAAAACACAAAATGGCCCAAGAGGTGTATATCAATTTGTACCATTACAGGATTTCAACATTACATGGACTGATGATGCGTTATATCAAAAATATCATTTATCCGATGATGAAATAAAAACCATTGAAGAATCAATAATACCGATGGAATAGGAGGATGTCAAAATGGCTGAAACTAAAGACTTACATGAGAGATATTTTCCTTTATCGGAAAAATCCCACCCCCAGATATATGCCTATTCCCTTGATAGTTCTCCTAATGAGATAAAGGTGGGATTTACAACCAAAGTAGATGTAAGGGACAGGATAAACGAACAGTTAAAGACTTCAAATCAGTCATACAGACTGCTTTACTATGCAGATGCGATAAAGAATACGGGTGATACATTTGATGACAGAGCAGTACATAAGTGGCTTATAGATCACGGTGCTACCCGTGTGCCTTATAAGGAACAGTTCAAGACCACCATAGGCAGAAGACCCGAAATCTTTACGAACTGCACCGAAAAGGATGTTGAGGCAGCGGTAAAAAGCATCATCACAGGAAAAGACTATTCCGCAAACCGCACAAACGACTACTCACTCCGTACTGAACAGAGAGAGGCAATAGATAAGACAAAAGCATACTTTACGAAACAGAAGATAGCAGAACCTTCAAAAGTACCTAAATTCCTCTGGAACGCAAAGATGCGTTTCGGTAAATCATATACCGCACTTTCCCTTGCGAAAGAAATGGATATGAAACGGATCCTTATCATTTCCTTTAAGGTTGAAATAAAGGATTCTTGGAAGAATGAGGTAAATACCCATATTGATTTTGATGGCTGGCAGTTCATTGACATCAAGGAAAAGAATGCCGCAGAGAGTATAGACAAGACAAGACCTTATGTCGTCTTTGGCTCATTTCAGGATCTGCTCGGTAAAAACCCTCTTGGTGGCATCAAAGTAAAGAACGAATGGGTACATACCGATAACTGGGATATGGTAATCATTGACGAATACCATTTCGGTGCTTGGAGAGATAAATCAAAAGGACTTCTCCTTATGGATAAGGAAGATGAAGATATGGCTCTCCTTGATGATAATGACCTTCCTATCACCACGGAATATATATTATATCTTTCGGGAACCCCTTTCCGTGCTATAAAT
>Ga0247609_10001297_pt1 | contig 30390 bp, 23 predicted proteins | sample 172DNAGHGlowgp2_FD_193487 | JGI IMG/M metagenome (GOLD analysis project Ga0247609, IMG submission 193487) | Sheep rumen microbial communities from Palmerston North, Manawatu-Wanganui, New Zealand - 1728 DNA GHGlow gp2 | ecosystem: Host-associated > Mammals > Digestive system > Stomach > Rumen ... | reverse complement strand
CGTGCGCACCAACGTGCTTGCAACATTAAAAGCCTTCAACGCTAAACTGTTAAAATGACGAGACGACTATGAGACCGAATTTTAAGAATATAGATATTGCAAACGATGCTTTTAATGTAAAGCACAACCCCCTTCCCAAGGGCGAGGTGTGGAAGAATGCCGAGTTGATCGACATTAAGCCCATTTATACTCATGAGGACATCGAAGGTCTGGAGCACCTGGAGTTTGTTGCCGGTATTCCTCCCTTCCTGGGTGGCCCTTACTCACTGATGTATCCGTTCCGTCCGTGGACCGTCCGTCAGTACGCCGGTTTCTCGACTGCTGCCGAGTCCAACGCATTCTATCGCCGCAACCTGGCCTCTGGCCAGAAGGGTTTGTCCGTTGCGTTTGACCTTCCCACCCACCGTGGCTACAACGCCGACAACCCCCGCGTGGTCGGTGACGTCGGCAAGGCTGGTGTGTCGATCTGCTCTGTAGAGGACATGAAGGTGCTGTTCGACGGTATCCCCTTGAACAAGATGTCTGTCTCCATGACCATGAACGGTGCTGTGCTGCCCATCATGGCGTTCTACATCGTTTCAGGTCTGGAGCAGGGTGCAAAACTTGAGGAGATGCAGGGTACTATCCAGAACGATATCTTGAAGGAGTTCATGGTGCGCAACACCTATATCTATCCTCCCAAGTTCTCGATGCAGATCATTGCCAGCATCTTTGAGTACACCTCGAAGTATATGCCCAAGTTCAACTCGATCTCGATTTCGGGTTACCACATGCAGGAAGCAGGCGCTACCGCCGACATCGAGTTGGCTTACACGCTTGCCGATGGTATGGACTACATCCGCACGGGTGTGAACGCCGGCCTGTCGGTTGACGCCTTTGCTCCCCGTCTGTCGTTCTTCTGGGGTATCTCGATGAACTTCTTCACCGAGATTGCCAAGATGCGTGCAGGTCGTCTGTTGTGGGCCAAGATCGTTAAGAGTTTCGGCGCTGAAAATCCCAAGTCGATGTCGCTGCGTACCCACAGCCAGACCTCTGGTTGGTCGCTGACCGCCCAGGATCCCTTCAACAACGTGGGCCGCACCTGTATCGAGGCTATGGCTGCCGCACAGGGTCACACCCAGTCGCTGCACACCAACGCCCTCGATGAGGCCATCGCACTGCCCACCGACTTCTCGGCCCGTATCGCCCGCAATACCCAGATCTACATCCAGCAGGAGACCTATATCACCAAGGTCATCGATCCTTGGGCAGGTTCCTACTATGTAGAGGCGCTGACCAACGAACTGGTGCAGAAGGCATGGGCTCACATCGAGGAAATCGAGAAGCTCGGCGGTATGGCCAAGGCTATTGAGACCGGCGTGCCCAAGATGCGCATCGAGGAAGCAGCCGCCCGCACCCAGGCCCGCATCGACAGTGGTCGCCAGACCATCGTCGGCATCAACAAGTATGCCCTCGAGAAAGAGGCTCCCATCGACATTCTGGAGATCGACAACACCGAGGTTCGCAAGGAACAGGTTGAAGGTCTCGAGAAACTGCGTGCCAACCGTGACGAGGCTAAGGTTAAGGCCGACCTCGCCGCTATCACCGAGTGTGTCAAGACCGGTAAGGGCAACCTGCTCGAACTCGCTGTCGAGGCAGCTAAGGACCGCGCATCGCTGGGTGAAATCTCAGACGCATGCGAGGAAGTCGTTGGACGTTACAAAGCAATCGTTAAAACCATTTCAGGCGTGTATTCATCAGAAACCAAAAACGATCCCGACCTGGAAGAGGCTCGTCGCTTGACCGCCCTCTTCGCCAAGAAGGAAGGCCGCCAGCCCCGCATCATGATTGCCAAGATGGGCCAGGACGGTCACGACCGTGGCGCTAAGGTTGTTGCCACCGGCTATGCCGACTGTGGCTTTGACGTGGACATGGGTCCCTTGTTCCAGACTCCTGAGGAGAGCGCCCGCGAGGCTGTCGAGAACGACGTGAACGTGCTCGGCGTATCTTCACTTGCCGCTGGTCACAAGACCCTCGTGCCCGCCGTTATCGAGGAGCTCAAGAAGCTCGGCCGTGAGGACATCATCGTCACCGCTGGTGGTGTGATTCCCATGCAGGACTACGACTACCTCTACAAGGCAGGTGTGGCCGCCATCTTCGGCCCCGGCACCAACGTCATGAAGAGTGCCATCGAGGTGATGCACATCCTCCTCGACGACCAGGAGTAAGATTCACCTGATGTAAATTATTAACAGGGCGTAGCATTGGCTGCGCCCTGTTTCGTGTTACAGGGTAAAATAGGGACGGTTCTTTTGATGTAATTTTTAGACCTATCGGTGTTGTGCACCCTTGTTTACTCGGGGATGATGATCCGTCCCATCAGGCGGATGTCTTTGCTCGATGAGCCGATGAGGACATGGTAAGTGCCAGGCTCGACGGTCCACTGCATGTCGGCATCGACTATGGCAAGGTCGCCATAGTCAAGATGTAGCGTCACCTCACGGGTTTCGCCTGGATCGAGGGTGATGCGCTCAAAGGCTTTTAATTGCCTCTCAGGCTGCACGACTGTTGATAAGTCTTGATGCAGGTAGAGTTGCACGACTTCGTCGCCCTTGCGGTTGCCGGTGTTGGTGACCATGAACTTGACCGTAGTTCCCTCAATTCTCAAATCGCCGTATTCAAACGTAGTGTAGCTCAGGCCGTAACCGAAGGGGTAGAGCGGCTGTGCGCTCATCTCCACATAGTCATGGGCCACAGGCAACGGTTTGTTATAATACACGGGCAACTGGCCCACATGGCGCGGCACGCTAACAGGAAGCCTTCCGGCTGGGTTATAGTCGCCGAACAGCACGTCGGCAATGGCGTTACCGCCTTGTTCGCCGGGATAATAGGCAGTCAGCAAGGCGTTAGCGTTTTCGTCTGCCCAGTTCTTGTTGAGGGGCCGTCCCTCGATATAGACCACCACAAGGGGCTTGCCTGTCTTTTTCAAAGCCTCAAGCAATTCCATCTGGCGTCCCAGCAGGTCGAGCGTGGCGCGGTCAAAACCTTCGCCGCACTCCATGTCGCTGATGAACTTTTGATCGGCAGTAGCAGCGCCCGTATCCTCGTAGGAGGTCTTGAAGTCCCTTGCCGATGAACCGCCCACCACGGCAACCACCACATCGGCCTGCATGGCCGCCTCGACGGCTGCAGGTATGTCACAGTCCATTGTATCACGCACAGCACAGCCCTTGGCATAGATACAACTGGCCTCGCCAATCATCGCCTTGATTCCGTTATAGACAGTAACCACCTTGCCATCGGCTTGAGGGGCGGTGTAATCTCCCAACATATTATAGACATTATCAGCATTAGGCCCGACAACGGCAACTTTTACGTTTTTGTTCAGCGGCAAGATACCGTCATTTTTGAGTAGCGTGATGGACTCCAGTGCCGCTTGTTTGGCTGTAGCAATAGCGGCATTGTTATGGACTTCCTTTTGAGCCGTTTTAGCATTAACATAAGGATTCTCAAAAAGACCCATCTCGAATTTCAACCTCAGCACCCGCTTTACGGCAGTGTTGACAGCCTCTTCACTCACTTTGCCCTGCTTGACAGCATCGACCAGTTGTGAGAAACAATTACCGCCCAAATCTACATCTACACCAGCCAACAGTGCCTGGATGGCTGCATCATGTGACGACGCTGCAGTGTGGTGGGTGCCCTTGAGTCCGTCGATGCTGAACAGGTCGCTGACGACAATTCCTCGGTTAAATTTCCATTCTCCACGCAAGACATCAGTGAGCAATTCTTTGTTGGCGGTGCAGGGCACGCCGTCGAGCGAATTATAAGCTGTCATTACTGACAGCGCTCCAGCGTTGATGACACGCCTGAAAGGTTCCAGGAACACTTGTTTCAGTTCTCTGGGCCCTACGATGCTACGGGCTCCGTTCTGGCCTCCCTCGCTGACACCGTATGCAATAAAGTGTTTCAGCGTGGCGATGGACGAGTAGGGTAGACTCAAATCTCCTCCGCCCAGTCCTTTTACCATCGCGGCACCCATTTCGACGCTCAAGTAGGGGTCCTCACCCATCGTTTCCTCGACACGCGACCATCGGGGCTCGCGTGCCAGGTCAAGCACGGGTCCGTAACTGATATGCCCGCCTTGCAGCCTGATTTCCTTACCAATAACTGCACCTGTTTGCTCCATGAGCTCCTGGTCCCAAGTCGCCGCCATTCCCAAACCCGTCGGGAAGACCGTTGCCCCAATCGCCATGTGGCCGTGTGGCGCTTCTTCGGCCAGGAAGAGGGGGATGCCCAGCCGTGAGTGCTCGATGGCATAGCGTTGCATGGCATTGGCCGCCTCGGCCGCCAGAGCGGGATTCAGACCATTGTCAAGGGTCTTTTGTGTCCAAGGGTCGGCACGGAAGACCGCCCAATACATGCCCACGTGCAGGCTGTCTATCTCGTTGCGGAACTTGTCGCTGACGGCCACTTTATTCCCGTTTCTTACATACGAGTCCCAACCCATGAGGCACACCAATTGCCCAACCTTTTCTTCAAGTGTCATGCGCGAGAGTAGATCCTTGACGCGCTTATCGACAGGCTGGTTGGCATCCTGGTAGGGATATTTAGTCGCGGCAGCCATTGCCAATGACAATAGCAATAGCCCCGATACTAAAAGGCGTTTCATCATAATTCAATCATTGTCTTAGGCATATTCATGCCGGTGATTTCTACAATCGGCTTGGCACCTCGGGCATCCTCGGCTTTCCATTCAATGTCGATGGTGCGGCTTTCACCCGGCATCAGGTGCAGGTAGTTGTCGCTGTATATAACTGGCAATATCTGCTCACCGTCATCACCCTTGAGGTTCAGACGAATCATCAAAGCGGGAACATTACTGTTATTGGTCAATGTAATACTGTTTCCGGTGGCATTGGCTGTCACTTGGGATTGGCGCATGTCATGCAGTGATGTGCGGTCGCCTTCGATGGTCGTGTTGACATAATCATTCATTGAGCGCACTTGCCCCTTGCCATCAGTTAAGGTTAACCGCAAGATATAGGCTCCTGCAATCTCTTGAGGCACTTTTACTTGCATCATCTCGAGTGTCATGTCTTCATCACAGATGTAGTCCATCGTCTGTTCCCACAAGGTCATGCCGTTCAGGTCAATGATGGATGCTTTTGCAGTGCCTTTTTGATGCCCTGCCGAGCGGTTGACCACCTCGACATAGTTGGTCACGGGATTCCATTGCACATGCAGCGGTTCGCAGGCATGTTTTACACCGAAGTAGGCTGCTGTGGGCTCCAAGTAGTAGTCGTAAGTCTGCCAGACCATTGATGGCCAGCAGGGATGGCTCATCCAGATGAGCAGACCCATGCGGTCTTTGCTGCCGCTCTCGTACATGGCCCGGTAGCCCTCGTAGTTGATCCACTGCGCCCACTCACAGAATTCTTGAGCCGATGACGGCTCACCAAAATTCTCGACAATCAACTGGTTGAAGGAGGCCCCGCGCTGAGCTCCCTCCATCGTGTAATCATGACGACCCCAATACAGGTTTTGCGGCCACAGGTGCTCGGCATCGAGCATGCGGCTCAAGCCCTCATAGGTCATGACATTGGGCATGCCGCGCTCAGTGTGCAGTTTGCCCGTCTGCTTCTCGAAATACTCTTTGGCACTTATTGCCCAATAGGGTCCGTGTCCGCTCACGCCGTCATCGGCCGAACTCGAGATGTAGTCCAACCCAGGATGCAGTGATGCCACCGTTTGGCGTAGGCCCTCATCAAGCGTTTTGGGAGGGTAGCCTTCGTTGCGGCCGCAGTAGATGCAGATGCAGGGGTGGTTGCGGATCTTCAGCACAAAGTCACGGGCATTGTCCATAAACATGGCTTCATCGTCAGGGTCAGGGCCGTCGGCAGGGTTAGCCAGCCAAAAGTCTTGCCATACCATGATGCCGTATCGGTCACAGGCCTCGAAGAACTCCTTGTCTCCGGTCATACCCACCCAGTTGCGAATCATGTTGTAGTTCATCTCCTTGTGGTGACGCACAGCAGCGTCAAATTCCCTGCCTCGGTAGTTAAGGTTGTTCTCGCTGAAAGCCCAGTTGCCGCCCAGCGGAATCAGTCGTCTGTTGTTGATATAGATAAGCAGTTTGGTGTCTTTGTCCACCGTCTTTATTTCGCGGATTCCCGCTTTGAAGTTGACGGCATCGCTCTGCACACCATCAACCGTGAACGAGAAACTGGCTTCATACAGGAAAGGCTCGCCGTAGCCATTGGGCCACCACAGGCGCATGCGCTGGTCCTTAAGCTGTGGGAACTCTTCGGGATTAAAAGATTCTTCAATCTCTTGTCCCGCTGCAAGTGTGACCTGCTTCTCAAAGCAGATGTCACCGATGTGGCCATGCAGGGTTCCTGTTACGGCTTGTCCGCTATGGTTAGTGAGCATCACGGCTGGTGTCATGGTGGCAAGAGTATCGCCCTCGGCAAGCGTGGTGGTCACAACAGGATCGCTCACGGTCACATCACTTGCTGCCGTCAGATAGACGTCGTCCCAAATGCCGATGTCGCGCCCACGAATGGTCGAAATCCAGTCCCAACCGATCGTGGCGTGGAAGGTCGGGTTATCGGCCCCTAGGATACCGCCATTGAAGTCGGTATTCTTTTCAGTCTTGACTTTTACGCCGCCAGGATTGGCATTGGCGCGAATGATCACTTTCAGGTAATTGTTCTTCTTCTTGAGATAAGGTGTGATGTCAAACTTTCCGCGTTTGAAGGCTCCGTCGATGCGGCCCAGATGAGTACCGTTGAACCACACTTCGGCTTTCCAGTTGATACCGTCAAAATTTAGGAATACGCGCTTGTCATGCATGTTGTCTGGCAGGTCAAAGTGGCGATAATAGACAAAATCGCCATCAAAGAATGATTCCGAAGACAACATCAGGTTATCGTCGTGATTCATGTCGGGCAATGCCCCCGCATTGACATAGCTTGATAGAACGGTGGCGGGCACAGTAGCGGCAATAGCTGCGGCGTTGGGATGAGACGCGCGTTTCAATCGCCAATCTCCGCCATTGAGCAACCATCGGTCTTCTTGCCAACCTCCCTGTTCATGATCCTGGGCTGTCAAGCCTCCAGTACCCCAGACCTCAATCTCTTTCAGACAATAGGGCTTGCTCCCGCCTTTCATGTTAACTTTCACATAACGCGCCGACACATTCTTGGCGTTTATCGTTGACACATTATCTTTTGTTTTGTCGGTTGCGTCTATGGATTTCCAGCTTTTATTGTCGTCGCTCACCCTGATATTGTACATAATGGCTTTTTCAGCCCAGTACAGTTTTATTTTATCGATGGTGGCGCTTGCACCCAAGTCGATGGTTACCCATTCTTCTTGGCTTCCCAGGCTTCGCCAGGTGCTGACGAATTGCTCTGCTGGCAGGATTCCCGTGGCACGCTTACCGTTTTTGCGCATTTTCAGTTCAGTGATGGTCCAATGGGCTGCGGCCGGCGTGATTATTTCCACTTTCATGTGTGAGAACGGTTTCTCGTTGAGACGGAAGGTATGGTCGATGTTGCGTGTGGGCAACAGGTCGGTGCCAGAGTTCTTGTTGGGGTCGCTGTGGACGCGGCGGTATGATGGTTCCCCTGGCAGAGAATCACCCAACCATTCATCTGCAGTAACCCAGAATTTGCCATCAATGGACGTGAGTAGGCGTATCCTGTAGCCTTTAGGAGCATCTTCTCGATATGCCATGCTGCAAACCATCTCCACCTCGTCAATGTCGATGTTCATGCCATGCCAGTCATATTGCAGCCATGTGTCGCCACCCATCACGATGTTGCTAGTCCACTCGTTGCCGTCGATGCAGGCTTCTCGCTTGTGGGGAGGCAGTGGCCCTTCAGGCGTTGACACATTGAGCCATGCGGGAACCTTCTCATCAATGATGCCGTCGGTCAACAGTTGTGATGTGAGATTAAAATCCCAGGAAGATGACTGATAGACTGTGCGGCACAATGCCAGATTGCGGTAAATGTTGTCAGCAACCTGCGTCGGTCCATAGAATTCGCTTGGGTTACCCGGATATTGCCCGATGGGGCGATTTAGTTGCTGGGCACTCGCGGTAATGCACAGCAAGGTGATAAATGTCAACACGAATAGATTTCTCATAATTGGTCATTGTTTTATTCAGCAAATGTAAAAAATAATCTGTAAATAAGACTCAAAATCAATGATAATTTCCTAATTTTGCATCAATCTAAAGAATTCGCATGACAATGACGCTCAACCTCGACGCGCTCAATACCGTCATCACATCGATAAACGATGCTTTGTGGGCCTATCTGCTGATAGGTGCCTTGATTTTGTGCGGTCTGTATTTCACGATTCGCACCCGCTTTGTGCAATTCACCATGATTGGAGACATGTTCCGCCAACTTGTGGACTCGTCTTCCAAGAGTGGTAAAAAGCAAATATCATCATTTCAAGCATTTGCTGTTTCAATGGCTACTCGCGTGGGCACTGGCAACCTGGCTGGCGTGGCGACAGCTATTGCCGTGGGTGGTCCCGGTGCCATCTTCTGGATGTGGCTGATAGCATTATTCGGTTCAGCAACAGCCTTTGTCGAGGCGACGCTGGCGCAACTGTTCAAGCGCCCATCTAGCGACTCGTTCATTGGCGGCCCTGCCTATTACATCAGCCGCGGCATGCACAACAAGTGGATGGCGGGGTTATTTGCGGTGCTCATCACATTGACCTTTGGCCTCTCCTATAATTCCATCCAGAGCAACGCCATCTGTGGCGCCTTGAACAAGGCCTTCGGGTTCGATCCATTGGTGGTGGGTTCGATTATTACGGTGATAGCTTTGTTCATCGCTTTTGGCGGCATTCATCGCATTGCCCGTGTGAGCAGTGTCATGGTTCCGGTGATGGCTTTCGGCTATTTCATCCTTGCTTTTGTTGTTGTCATCATGAACATCAACATGGTGCCTCATGTGCTGCGGTTGATAGTCGAGAATGCTTTTGGCTTTGAGCAAGTTGCAGGCGGTGGCTTGGGCATGACCATCATGGTGGGCATCAAGCGTGGCCTGTTCAGTAATGAGGCGGGTGAGGGTAGTGCACCCAATGTGGCTGCAACTGCCGATATCTCCCATCCTGTCAAGCAAGGCCTCATTCAGGCATTGGGCGTGTTCACCGACACGTTGCTCGTGTGCAGTTGCACCGCATTCCTGGTCCTCGTCAGCGGAATGTACAATACCGAAGGCCTCGAGGGCATCCAGCTCACGCAAGCCTCGCTGGAAACACAGGTGGGCAGTTGGGGTACCATATTCGTCGCCATCGCCCTTTTCCTGTTCGCTTTCAGCAGCATCATCGGCAACTACTACTATGGCGAGGCCAATATCCGCTTCTTAACCGACAAGAAGTGGGTGCTCACAGTCTTCCGCATTCTCTCGGGTGGCGCCTTCGTTTTCCTTGGCGCTGTAGCAAGTTTCGAGTTCGTGTGGAACCTTGGTGACCTGTTCATGGCGTTGGTCACCTTGTGCAACTTGGTCGCACTGGTGTTCCTTTGCAAGTATGTATTCAAGTTGCTTGACAATTACCGGGCTCAAAAGCGCCGAGGCATCAAGAATCCTGTGTTCCACCGCAGCGATCTCCCCGAGATAGCCGACGACCTGGACGCCTGGGATTAAAAAACTACGAATTTCACGAATTAAACAAACTTTCCTTAAGAAGGCGGATGCCATTCGTGTAATTTGATTTAATAGAAGATGGATTGCGGATGCCAAAATTAGTTTAATTAGAGTAATTTGTAGTTCAAAGTTTAGAAGATAATGAAGGGATTAGTCATCAAAAATACTGGCAGTTGGGTCACCGTTCGTCTTGAAGACGGCAAGACGGTGAACTGCAAGATGCGTGGTGTGCTGCGCCTCAAGGGGCTGCGATGCACCAATCCTGTCGCCGTCGGCGACATCGTGAAGGTCGAGGACAAAGGAGGTGACGCTCCTGTCGTGGGTGACATCGAACCGCGCAAGAACTACATCATCCGCCGCGCCAGCAATCTTTCAAAAGAGTTCCAGATCATTGCTGCCAACCTCGACCAAGCAGTGCTCGTGGCGACCATTTTCAATCCCGAAACCAGCACCACGTTCATCGACCGTTTTCTCGCTACGGCTGAGGCCTATCAGGTGCCTGCGGTGCTCGCTTTCAACAAAATTGATTTGTTGGTGACCGAGGAGTCCCGCGAGTATCTGGATGAAATGAAGGCCATGTATGAGCGCATCGGCTATCCCGTCATCACCATGTCTGCTGCTACAGGCGAGGGCGCTGAGGCCTTGCGGGAACAGTTGTCGGGTAAGATGTCGTTGCTCTCGGGCAACAGTGGTGTTGGCAAGTCTTCTATCATCAATTTACTTGTCCCTGATGCACACGTCAGGGTGGGGGATGTGAGCCACACCCACCATAAAGGAATGCACACGACCACCTTTAGTGAACTTCTCGACCTGCCGAGCGGTGGCGCCATCATCGACACCCCTGGCGTCAAGGCCTTTGGAACCATCGACTTTGAACGTGCCGAGGTCGCCCACTATTTCCCGGAAATCTTTAAGATTTCAGATGACTGTCGTTTTAACAACTGTACCCACACACATGAGCCGGGTTGCGCAGTGCTCGAAGCCGTGGAAAAAGGTGAGATTGCCTATTCGCGTTTCGTCAGTTACATGAGCATCCTCGACGAGGACCCCAATAACAAATACCGCAAACCTTTTTAATAAACTAGCATCCTACAAAATGATTACCTGATTTACTCTTATCAATCAATACTAATTATTTATAATCTAAACAAACAATGAACAATCGTCTCAATTTCACCCTTTTGCTGTTGGCCCTCCTGCTCCCAGCCAGCGCTGCCGCTGCCGTCCCACCTACCGGTGCAGACCATAATACTACCTATGACTTCTACGTTGATGGTATCTACTATGACATCATCTGCAACGAGGCAACTGTCACCTGTAAATATTTGAGTGTTAATCAAACAGGTATTTTCTCTATAAGGAGTGATTATCGTGGCAATGTGGTCATTCCTTCAACTGTAACCCACAATGGGACGACATACCCGGTCACCGCCATCGGCTTCTCTGCGTTCTATGACTGCGATAGCCTGACGAGTGTGACAATACCTAATTCGGTTACCTCTATTGAGAGTGATGCGTTCAGGGGCTGCCGTAGCCTGACCAGCGTGAACATCCCCAACTCGGTCATCTCCATCGGCCACGATGCGTTCTATGGCACCCCATGGTTCGATCATCAGCCTGATGGACTTGTATATGCCGGCCTGGTCGCTTATAAATATAAAGGAACTATGTCCGAAGGTACGAGTGTTACAATAAGAGAAGGGACATTAGGTATAGCATGCGGTGCGTTCTCTGGCTGCCGTGGCCTAACGAACGTGACTATCCCGAACTCGGTTACTTTCATCAGCGATTGGGCGTTCTCTGGCTGCAATAACCTGACGAGTGTAACCATCCCTAACTCGGTTACTTTCATTGGCGAATGGGCATTCAATGCCTGTCGTGGCCTGACGAACGTGACCATCGGCAACTCGGTTACCTCCATCAGCTACGGGGTGTTCTATAACTGCAACAGCCTGACCAGCATGACCATCCCCAACTCGGTCATCTCCATCGGCCACGATGCGTTCTATGGCACCTCATGGTTCGATCATCAGCCTGATGGACTTGTATATGCCGGCCTGGTCGCTTATAAATATAAAGGAACTATGCCCGAAGGCACAAGTATTACTATAAGAGAAGGAACACTAGGTATAGCAGACGGTGCATTCGATGAATGCCGTTACCTGGAGAGTGTGACCATTCCCAACTCGGTTACCTCCATTGGTGACGGTGCGTTCTATGGTTGCAGTGCATTGTCGAGCCTATCCATCCCCAACTCTGTTACCTCCATTGGTCACGGTGCATTCTATAGCTGTAGTAGCCTGACGAGCATAACCATTCCTGACTCTGTCACCTCTATCGGTAGCCAAACGTTTTCTGGCTGCAGTGGAATAACGAGCGTGACCATCCCCAACTCGGTTACCTCTATTGATGACTTGGCCTTCTATAACTGCAGTGGCCTGACGAGCATAACCATTCCCAACTCTGTTACCTCCATCGGCTATAAGGCATTCTCTGGCTGCAGTGGATTGACTGACCTCATTTGGAACGCCCGGAATTGTTCTGCTAACGGAGATATGGTGACCTCCAATTTAGAGCGGGTCACAATTGGCGATGAAGTAGAAGTGCTACCCTTAAATTTTGCTAAGGGCTCAAAGATCAATTCCGCTACCATCCCCAATTCGGTCACTTCCATTGGCAACTCTGCGTTCTCTGGCTGCCGTGACTTGACGAGTGTGATCATCCCCAACTCGGTCACTTCCATCGGTAACTCTGTGTTCGATGGTTGTAGTGGCTTGACAAGCGTGTCCATCCCCAACACTGTTACCTCCATTGGTAGCCGTGCGTTCTTTGGCTGCAGTGGCTTGACAAGTGTGACCATCGGCAACGCTGTCACTTCCATCGGTAACTATGCGTTCGATAGTTGCAGTGGCCTGACGAGCATCGTCATCCCCAACTCGGTTACCTCCATTGGTGACTGTGCGTTTTATGACTGCAGTGGTCTGAAGAGTGTGGAACTCCCAAACTCTCTTGTCGACATCGGTAGGTTAGCATTTTGCGGCTGTACAAATATCTCGAATGTGATGTTATTAAATCCAAATCCTCCATTATGTGCTACAGATATGACCACTTTTGACAACGATGTTTTTAATGTCGCCAAATTATGTGTACCTAAAGAATCTGTCGCTTTGTATAAAGCCTCGGACAAATGGGGGCAGTTCACTCACATCATTGGTGTGAATACTTCTAATTGACGTTATTGCCGAAAGTATCAGCATCCTCGACGAGGATCCTGACAACAAGCACTGCAAATCTTTTAAAAGTTAGAGATTAGGAGGGTTTCTGCCTGACAGCTGAAGCTAATTCATCACGACTCGTAGTCGCGTGTGGGGCCTCATTGCAGCGATGTAGTTATTGAGGTGCTCTAGGGTCAAAGAGGGGAAAATATGATCAAATCCGCCAATGATATCTACACCTAAAGCCCTCATCCGTAGCGCCTTGAGCCAGTAACTATTGGTGTTCAGGTCAACCTCATGCTTATGGCGGCTCATCTCTTTCATCTTGTTGAACAAATCCTCGCTCACACCGTGATTGAAGATGGCGTTGACAGCCTGGTCGGCATATACCAACATGCTGTCGCGGTCGGTCGTGCTGGTCTCAAACACGTAGTTGATCATCCATCGTTTGTAATACATGGACAGGTAACCATTAGATACCACATCGTAGGTTCCATGCTTCTCGTGACGCAAGTAGGTGACTAATGCTGCCCCTACCGCATCTCCTACAAGAGACGTCATAAGGTCGTCATCATAACTATATTTCCTGTCACCCATGATGATTACAGAGATGGATGACTTGGGGTTGCGCATAGGCACCTCAAAAAAGTTATCAACCATTCCTGTTGCCATTGTGGAACGATTACCGCTACCATAGGTTTCGCGTTTGCCGTTGTCGGGCAGCGATGCCAGATATTTCATGATAAACGGTCTAACCTCGTCAACTGTAAAGGCACCCACAATGGAGAACGTGAAATCTCCTGCATTGGCTACCCGTTGACGATAGAGTTCCAGTACTCGTCCTCCATCTAGCTGGTCCACCTCCTCAGGACTGAGATTGCGGTACACTGGATTACCTTGAAAGAGTGTGCTGGCAATGGAGTCGCCGAAGATCATCATGGGGTCATTACCGGCTTGCGATAACTGGGAGCGCAAGCGGGCTTTAACGCCCTGAAAGGCTTCCTCGTCGATGCTCACATCGGTGAAATAGAGGTGACAAAGTTGCAGCAGGGTTTCTAGTTCAGTGCTCTTGCAACTGCCGCTCAACTCTTCACTGACATCGTTGAGGATAAAAGAGATTTCCAGCTGTCGTCCACTCATCATTCTATTTAGCTGGTTGATGGTGTGGCCGCCTAGGGCGCACTCCTCAATGACCTCATCCATGAGACGCACGTTCACATCAGCCGCCGTGTCGCCATAAGCCCATTCACCTCCCAGGCTGAAGGCGTTGAACAGCACCTCATTGTTCTTGAACGATGTGGGTTTAAGCCTTACGGTTGCACCGTTGCTCAAGGTCATTGTTGTGATGCCCGATTGGTGCTCATAGGTCTCATCAATGATGCATCCTTTTGGGGGCTCGTTAGGTAGCAATTTGTCGCTCTCCGTCAGGTCGAGATAGGGCGATTGCGGAGTGTTGATAATGCGGTTAAAGTGGTTTATCACATCTCGCGAAGTGGGGTAGAAGCTCCTGCCCGTCATGGATTGTGGACCCGAGATCATCACGCTCACGTTGTCCTTGCCCGTGATGGAATGCAGGTAGTCATTTACCTCGTCGAGGGTAATGTGTCCTGCCTCGTCGATGTTCAGTTGCATATGGGCAAAAACGTCTGGCATATAGTCACCGTTCTCAAAGTGCTCAATACATTCCTCAATAAAGAGACGGCTCTTGAGTTTGCCTACTTCTGATTGAATATTTTGACATGCGGCAATCTCATCACGTTTGGCTCGTTCCAGTTCACCTGTTGTGAAACCATGTTGCATCGCACGCGCCACAACGGTAATGAGGGAGTCCAGTCCGTCAAACGCTCGCCCCTCTTTGACCGTTGCGGCTATGGTGAGCGCATTGCGGCTGCTGGCTACCAGGAATTTACCGTCAACGACAGCGGCGTAATCTAATGGTGAGGCCTGTGTGCGGGTCATCTCGTTGATGCGGGTAGCAAGCATTAGTTCTATAAGTCTTGACAACTCGTTGTTGTGCAAGTGGGTCATAGTGTTGCGTAACGACCATGGTGTGGGCTCGTGCTCAAACATGAGGTAGATCATCGTGCTCGATGCCTCGGGGTCGGTGTGAAGGGCGTATTTCACGTCGTTGTGATCAGGCACATGCTTGAGTTTGGCGTCAGCATCGGGACTGTCACGCTTGGGAATTTGACTCATGATGCGCTTGACGCGATTTTCCATGCTATCTACGTCAATGTCTCCCACGATGACCACCGCCTGCCGCTGCGGGCAGTACCAGCGATGATAAAAGGACAATAGCTTTTCGCGGGTGACGTTGCGTATCACATTCATGTCACCGATGGGGATGCGACAGGCATAGCGGCTGCCTGATAGAAGAATGGGTAGTGTTTTCTCATAAAGTCGCATCTTCTGGTCGGCGTGCATACGCCACTCCTCTTGTATCACGCCACGTTCTTCCTCGATGGCACGGTCGTCAAAGTTGAGTTCACACGACAGGTCTTTCAACATTAGCAGCACGGTGTCGAGCAGTGCAGTGCGCTCGGTCGGCACATTGGAGATTTGAAAACGTGTGTCGTCAAAGTCCGTCGAGGCGTTGATGTCCCGACCGTATGACACACCGTTGTTCTGCAAGATATCCACCATGTCGATGCCAGGAAAATTGCGGGTACCGTGAAAAGCGATATGCTCAATCATGTGTGCGAGACCTCGTTCATCATCCTCTTCGACCAGTGACCCTGTGTTCTGCACCAGCCAGAATTCGGCGCGACCTTTGGGCTGCTCGTTGTGGCGAATATAATAGGTCAAGCCGTTTTCCAGCCGCCCAATCCTCAATCCTGGATCAACTGGCAACTCTATTTCACTCGCTTCCACCACATGAATCACGGCAACCAAAGCAAGCAATATTACCCATTTCTTTATATCCATATTTCTAAAGTGTTTTAGCGAAATTGTTTCATAACTAAACGACGTGCTTTTTAACCGTGCTACGCACGGGAAATTATTCAAATTATATAAAATTTATCGAAAATATTCTATTTTAGTAATGTTTATTCTGATTTGATAAATTTCCCGCCCGTCAGGGCGGTTAATTCACCAGACAAAAAAGTTTGGATACACTATCGGACATTTATAAAAATATATTATTTACTACTTGCTTTGTTTATTCTCTCTTCAATAAACTCTTCTATTGGATTTCGCCAGTTGATTTTTTCGATAGTCCCATTTTCGTGTCGATGATACCACTCGCTATAGAAGCTCTCGGCACCAAAGTTCATGATCATGCCAAAAGGTTTATGTGTCAGATGCATGTAATTGAACAATTGTTGGCGGTGAGGCTTAGCTATGTTTTTGATAGCTTTTAGCTCAATAATAATGTCTTTATTAACCACTAGATCCATGCAATAATGCTGCTCAAGTTTTATGTCTTTCCAAAACATGGGTAGATATACTTGTTTTTCCACAGTGTATCCCTTTTGTCTTAGCAGATACGTGAGTGCCGCTTCATAAGCCGATTCCAATAATCCTTCATGATATTCACTATGTACAAGCATGGCTTCACCTGTGATGTCATGAAAGAATTGATAGAATTCATTATGCTCCTTGGCTGTCATATTGTAAAAAATAATTTAATAATAATTTGATAAATTTCCCGCCCGTCAGGGCGGTTAAAGTGCGAGAAAAAGTGTTAGGTGAACAGGTTTTGTTTTTCTGGGCTGGCGATGATGGTGTCGCTGGTCACGATGCAGTCCAAGGGGTGGTCGTGGCGCTCAACGGGCACCTCGTCAACCAGCTGGAAGTCGCACACAACGCCGATGGTGGGGCAATTGGTCGTGCTCAGCAGGCGGTCGTAGAAGCCCTTGCCGCGCCCCAAGCGGTTGCGCTGGTTGTCGAGTGCTACGGCCGGCACGATGATGAGCTCCAGGCATGACGGGTCAACGGCCTCGCCCACGGGCTCGCCGATGTGGAACTTGTTGTTGTCGTCCAGGCTTTGTGCACCGTGATAGGGCACGATTTCCAGATCGTCGCCCTTGACGCGTGGCAGATAGATGCTCTTGCCGTCGGCAAGCCATTTATTCACCATCTCGTGGGTTGGCAGCTCGTCGGGTAGCGACCAGTAGCACAGGATGTGCTGGGCTTGTTTCCACACGGGCATCGTCCTGATTTTGTTGAACACCATGTCGGCCTCTACCTCCTTGACGGCAGCAGGAGTCATCCCCTTCAGCTGCTTCATCTGTTGTCTCAATTCTTTCTTAGTCATGTCACACAATTTTTTACTTGCTACAAAGGTAACACTTCATTTCAAAAATTAGTCCGACTTAAAGCACTATTTTACATTGTTTATAATAGTTTAGGACACTACTAATAATGTGCATTTCTTTGGTTTTTTCTTATTTTTCTGACAAAAATGGCGGCATTTATGAAAAATTACTATATTTGCAGTTTGAAAAGATGATAATTCACATTATTTATTTAATATTTTAGAAGATATGAAGAAGACTTTGTGTGTTTTATTGAGTGCAATGTTGATGCTCGGTATCTCGGGCTGTGGTTCGATGAACAATGCCACTAAGGGTGGTCTGATCGGCGGTGGCGGCGGTGCTGCTATCGGCGCTGGAATCGGTGCACTTATTGGTAAGGGCAAGGGTGCTGCCATCGGTGGCGCTATCGGTGCCGTGGCTGGTGGCGTTGCAGGAACGCTCATCGGCAAGAAGATGGACAAGCAGGCTCGTGAACTGGCTCAGATTGCTGGCGCTCAAGTTGACACTTGCACCGACGTGAATGGCTTTGAAGGTATCAAGGTGACCTTTGACAACGGCATTCTCTTTGGCTTCAACAGCTCCAAGCTGGGCAGTGATGCAAAGGCTTCGCTTGACAAGTTTGCCACCTCGCTGATCAACAACCCCCAGACCGATGTTCAGATCTACGGCCATACCGACAACGTAGGTACCCGTGTTGCCAACGAGAAGGTTTCCAATGCCCGTGCCTCTGAGGTGAAGAATTACCTGACTGGTGCTGGTGTTCCCGCTGTTCGTCTCAGCAGCCAGGGTTTGGCCTATGACTATCCTGTTGCAAGCAATGATACCGAGGCTGGACGTGCTCAGAACCGCCGCGTTGAGATCTACATCACTGCCAATGAGGACATGATCAAGGCTGCCCAGAACGGTACCCTCGAGTAATCCTCTGTTTTACGGCGAAATTTTCACAAGGGGCATTCCATTGCGGGATGCCCCTTGTTGTGCCGCAAGTTGTTTATTGTTAACCACTTTAATGATTAATGCCTTGACGTTTTGGAAAACTTTTTTGAAACTAAAAATTTTTAATTAATTGAAAATCAACAAATTAAAATTTTTCTCGAAAAACTTTCAAAAAATCAAAATAAATTTTGTCAATCAAAATATTGATATTATCTTTGCGAGGATTTTGCCGTGTGTGCAAAATCCTCGTTTGGCTAATCCTTTAAAACCAAAGATAAATAAAGATAGCAATGGAAAATAAAACCTACAATTATCAGCAGGCTTATGAAGCCTCGCTCAAGTACTTTGATGGTGATGAACTTGCCGCCAGGGTATGGGCGACGAAGTATGCCCTGAAAGACTCCTACGGAAACCTCTTTGAACTGACGCCCGATGACATGCACCGCCGCATTGCCCGCGAGATTGCGCGCATCGAGAATAAGTATCCCAATCCCATGACCGAGGACCGCCTGTTTGAACTGATGAGCCACTTCCGCTACATCGTTCCGCAGGGCAGTCCCATGGCTGGCATTGGCAATAACTTCCAGGTGGGTTCACTGAGCAACTGTTTTGTTATCGGTCTTGATGGCGAACCTGACAGCTATGGCGGCATCCTCAAGATTGATGAGGAGCAGGTGCAGCTGATGAAGCGCCGTGGCGGTGTGGGACATGACCTGTCCCATATCAGGCCCAAGGGCTCACCCGTGAAGAATAGTGCGTTGACGTCAACCGGTCTGGTGCCTTTCATGGTGCGCTACAGCAACAGCACCCGCGAGGTGGCTCAGGATGGCCGCCGTGGTGCCCTGATGCTCACCGTCAGCATCAAGCATCCCGATGCCGAGTCGTTCATCGATGCCAAGATGGAAGAAGGTAAGGTAACAGGAGCTAATGTGTCGGTGCGCATCGACGATGATTTCATGCGTGCTGCTGTCGAGGGCAAGCCCTACCACCAGCAGTATCCCGTCGAGAGCGACAAGCCCATCTATGAAAAGGAAACGGATGCTGCCAAGTTGTGGGCTAAGATTGTCCACAATGCATGGCGCAGCGCCGAACCCGGCATCCTTTTCTGGGACACAATCACTCGCGAGTCGGTGCCCGACTGCTATGCCGACCTGGGCTTCAAGACCATTTCGACGAACCCCTGCGGTGAGATTCCCCTGTGCCCCTACGACAGCTGCCGACTCATTGCCATCAACCTCTATAGCTATGTGAAGAACCCGTTCACGCCTGAGGCTTATTTTGACTTTGACCTCTTTGCCGAGCATGTGGCCTGTGCCCAGCGCATGATGGACGACATCATCGACCTGGAGATGGAGAAGATTGAGAAAATCCTCGAGAAGATCAAATCCGACCCCGAGACAGCCGAAGTCAAGACCACCGAGACCAACCTGTGGAATAAAATCCGCAACAAGACGCTCAAGGGCCGTCGTACGGGCGTGGGTACAACCGGTGAGGGCGACATGATTGCCGCCATGGGCCTGCGCTATGGCACGCCCGAAGCTACCGAATTCTCGGTGAGTGTGCATCGTGCATTGGCATTGGCTGCCTATGGCTCATCGGTACAGATGGCGAAGGAGCGTGGCGCTTTTGAAATCTATGACGCTAAGCGCGAGGAGAACAATCCCTACATCAACCGCCTGCGTGAAGCCGATCCGAAACTCTATGATGAAATGGTGAAGTATGGCCGTCGCAACATTGCCTGCTTGACCATTGCTCCCACTGGCACTACTAGTCTGCTGACGCAGACGACTTCAGGTATCGAGCCGGTATTTATGCCCGTCTATAAGCGCCGCCGCAAGGTGAACCCCAGTGACAAGGATGTCCATGTTGACCTGGTGGATGAGAATGGCGATTCGTTTGAGGAATTCATCGTTTATCACCACAAACTGGTGACCTGGATGAACATCAACAACATCCCCGTACGTCGCGACTACACCCAGGAGGAACTCAATGCCATCGTCGAGCGTTCGCCCTATTACAAGGCCACAGCCAACGACGTGGACTGGGTTAACAAGGTGAGGATGCAAGGCGAAGTGCAAAAGTGGGTGGATCACAGCATCAGCGTGACCATCAACCTGCCCAACGACATCAGCGAGGAAATGGTCAACAAGCTCTATGTTGAGGCATGGCGCAGCGGTTGCAAGGGCTGCACGGTCTATCGCGACGGATCACGCACCGGTGTGCTGGTAGCCCTGAGCGATAACGACAAGAAGAAGGAAAAAGAAAAAGAGTCCTCATCTAGCGAAGAGCAGGCTGCACGCTACATCGCACAGGAGGAACACATCCTCAAGCGTCCGGTGGAACTGGAGGCCGATGTCGTGCGTTTCCAGAACAAAAAGGAGAAGTGGATTGCCTTTATCGGACTGATTGACGGACGTCCCTACGAGATTTTCACCGGTATCGCCGACGACGACGAGGGCATCTTTTGTCCCAAGTCGGTGACCAAGGGCAAGATTATCAAGGCTGTGGGCGAGGATGGCGTGAAGCGTTATGACTTCCAGTTCATCAACAAGCGCGGTTTCAAGACCACTATTGAGGGACTGAGTGAGAAGTTCAATCCCGAGTTCTGGAATTACGCCAAGCTCATCTCGGGCGTGTTGCGTTATGGCATGCCCATTCCCCAGGTGCTCAAGCTCGTGAGCAGCCTGGAACTCGACAGCCAGTCCATCAACACATGGAAGATGGGTGTCGAGCGCGCCCTCAAGCGCTACATCAACAATGGCGAGTCGGCGGCCGAGAAATGCCCCAACTGCGGCCAGAACACGTTGGTGTATCAAGAGGGATGCCTCATCTGCACCAACTGCGGCACGTCTCGCTGCGGTTGATCAGAGTAAAAATTTAGTACGGCAAAATACGTTGTTTAGATGTGTCCTGTCAATCGATGACGGGACACATCTTCATGGATAGCTGCTTAGCCGCAGTCCCAGCAGTAGTAAGTGTGGGAGAAGTCGCGCGCGGCAAGGTCTTCGCTGTTGATGAAGATAAAGCCGCTGCCCATGTCACCCCACATGACTAATGCTTGATTGTCGGCGAGGGCGAACTGGGAATCCAATTGGAACAGGAGCGTGTCGTGAAGAAGGATATCACGGCGCGCTTCTTCTTGGCTATAGACGGGATAACCCAACATCTGATGCCGTGGGCGTTTCATGCCCATGTTCTGCTCAAAATACAGGCAATCGTCATTGTCCAGGTATTCATACCACATTTTGCCGTCGTGATCAGCACCAGTAATTTCCTTGACGATGTCAAAGAACATGTGGTTGAAATGGCCGTCATTCACATCCATAGATGCTGTCTCCCGCACCACGTCTATGGCCACTTCGCGCTTCACGGGCGTGAGCATGTCATCAACGGTTTCATGCGTGGGTATAGCGGCGGGAGTGGCGTTTTCGCCGATGGTCTCGTGATACACGATTTTGAATCCCTTGCCGTCTTCATCATAGTTGCCTCGACAGCCATACATCTGTTCGGGATTGAGGCTGATGAACCACTGCAGCATTCCATACTCGGGCAGCGGCGCTTGAAGCCCCGCTTCAGTGCAATTGATTTGCATGAGCATGAGCATGGGTTTGCCCTGCTCATCAACAGGATACTCTTTGTCGGCCGGCCAATAAGGATTGCCGCCGATCTTGCTACTCATCGCCTCGGGCACACGTTCCTCATTGAGAACCAGACGGTAGTGGTCGCACTCAGTCCTTCTCTTGATTTCCTCGGCAATCATGATTGCCCTCTCACTTGCTCGTTCCATAAAACCTGACTTCTAATTGGCAAAATATCCCTCAATATTATTGATGCACGGGCAGGCACGGCTGTCAAGGATGCGGATGCGCCACTCTTTGGCAGTCTTTTCGGCAAAGCGCACGATGCGTTTATAACCGATGGTTGTTGTCTCTTCATCGACAATCACAGGAACCCACTTGCCGCAGCACGTCTTGTACTCGATAACGAACTCCTTGACGCGTTGTCCCAGCGGGATGTATTCCTGCAGCATGATGCGATTGAGGGTAACATCCTTCTTGGTCTTGATTTCGATGTCGGCAACAGTGACGCCATCCTTGGGCGCCCAATAGGACATCCAATCTCCGTCACCTATTTTCGATGCACTGAAGTCTTTGTTGCGGGTGTCGCTCGCAGTGAATTTGGCTCCCTTGAGCAGGTTGTTGCCCAACTCGCGGGTTATGCGCTCATGCCACTGCACGGCAGTTGCCGAGTCGATAGAATGGATCAGCCCCTCACGGTCAACTGGAAAGTTAAGCAGGAAAGTGCCGTTATGGCCTACGCTGCGGTAGTACAGATCCACCAGTTCATCAACGGTCTTGACCTTGCCGTCTTCGCTCTCGTGATAGAACCATCCTGGGCGGATGGATGTGTTGCACTCGCTGGCGCACCACGCGTCGCCGTCGGCATGGCCCGACTGCAGCTCCTCATATTGCGGATAGCCGGGATATACCTCTTTGATGCGCAGGAAGGCCCAGTTGGTCGGGTTAGCATAGCCTTTCTCGTTTCCCACCCAGCGGCAACCGGGTCCGCCGTCCGAGAAGATGACGGCATCGGGCTGCAGCTGGTTCACGATGCCCCATGCCTTAGGGTAGTTGTAATAGGTGCTGCGGTCAATCTCGCGCTTTTCACATGCGCCGCCATACCACCCGTCGCCACCATTTGCACCGTCAAACCAAACCTCGAAAACGTCGCCATATTGCGTCATCAGCTCCTCAAGCTGGTTGTAGTAATAGGTGACATACTCAGGTGTGCCATAGCTTGCCTGATGGCGGTCCCATGGCGAGAGATACACACCGAACTTGATGCCATATTTCTTGCAGGCATCCGACAGTTCCTTTACCACATCGCGCTTGAAGGGGGAATTGGCAACACTGTAGTCGGTGTATTTGGTGTGCCACAGGCAGAAACCATCATGATGCTTGCATGTGAGAATCACGCCTTTCATGCCCGCATTGACGATGGTCTGTACCCATTGCTCACAGTCGAGTCGGCTAGGGTTGAACGCGCTGGCAGGTGTGTCACCATATCCCCATTCCATATCAGTAAATGTGTTGGGACCGAAATGGATAAACGCATAGGTTTCCAGCTGCTGCCACTCCACCTGTTGCGGGGACGGCAGCGGGCCGCAAGGCTCCGGGGCTGCGCTGTTGTCGGCTACTGCGTTCAAGGCGATCAACAGGAAGGCCGTGATGATGAATGGAAATTTCATAGCCGAGATGGATTAATTGAGTTTGACGGTGTCGCCCAGGGTGACTTTTTGTTGCTTGTATAGCAGGCCCAGAGCTTTCTTGAAGTCCTTTTTGCTGCACTGGAAGGCGCTGTTGATTTCTTCGGGGTCACTCTTGTCGGTGAGTGCCATCTGGCCATTGTGCGCTTTGAGGTAGTTTAGGATGCGGTCGGCAAGTTCATCGACGCGCATTTTTTCGATTTTGGCGAGGGTGACATCGATTTTGCCGTCGGGACGCACCTGCTTGACGAAGGCGGTGAAGCGGTCGCCTACGTTCACGTCTTGATAGGTCTCGTTCTGGTAAATCTGTCCCCAGTGGGCATTGTTGACGATGACGCGGTAACCCAGGTCGCTACGTTGCACAACGAGCACTTCCACGCGCTCACGGTGGTAGTAGTCGGGCTCGGTCTGGTTGAGGAATTTGGCGAGTTTCGCACTGGCAACAATACGCTGGCTGGTCTCGTCGAGATAGACACGCACGATGTAGCTGCGACCTGCTTGCATGTCAACCCGCTGCTCGCTGAAAGGTACCAACAGATCCTTGGCTACCAGCCCCCAGTCAAGGAAAGCGCCCACCTGGTTCACGGCCTTGACGCGCATCAGGGCGAAATCGCCCACTACGGCCTTGGGCTCCTCGGTGGTGGCCACAGGGCGGTTCTCGCTGTCGTTATAGACAAACACACGCACGCTGTCGCCCATCTTCATCTCGGGCGTGAGATAGCGCTTGGGCAATAGCACCTCATGGGTGTCATCATCTATCAGATAAGCGCCAAAATCAACCATGCGGTTAATGCGCAACTCGTTAAATTCTCCGATTTTCATTGTTTAGTCTGTTTTTAGTTACTATAGCTAAATAGCTAACAGCCAAAGTCTATTATTTTTGCAAAGTTCGACAAAAAAATCCATTTCTCAAGTTGCTTTTTGCCAAATTTGTACTACCTTAGCAAAATTAATCCATACTCATTAAGCGAAATGACGATGAAAACCAATGCTAATACACTCCTTATAGTGCTGCTGTTCACGATGTTAATGCTTTCGTGCGGCAAAACTTCATCGAGCTCCAGCGGTGACGGCACCCAGGCTGTGATGGTGAAAACCCAAAGGCTGAATGACACTTCAAGCTTCACGATGAGTAATGGCGAGCGGTGCACCATTGTTGCCGAGGCTACCATCGATTACCCCGTCAAGGCAGGTGAGAATAACTCGGTTGACACCTTGCGGCGCTTGTTTGCCGCCTATGTCCTGGAGTCGGGCGACAGCCTATCGTTGAACGATGCGATGAAGCAGGTAGTGGCCAACAGCATGCACCAATATGACTTCATGGCCAATCCGGTATCTGAGGATGAAAAGATGGAAGTTCAGGAATCGGAGTCTGCCATCTTGAAATATGCTACCAGCACGCGCATCTCACCCATCTATAACAAGAATGGGGTCGTGACCTTTGAACGTGTCGATGTGGTGAAAAAGAACGACAAGGTGACCTCGGTGACTCATCGCTACTACAGCTTTGATGTCGAGAGTCAGTCTCTCATCGATTTGAACCGCATGTTCCGTGACGATGCCTTGTCCGACGTCTGCCAACTGCTCAAGCAGCAACTGCTGGCTCAAAACAATGCCAAGGGCAACGAGCAGTTGAACGACCTGGGCTATTTCAATGTGGAGAACATCTCGGTGACACGCAACTTCTATTTCGACGATAAGGGCGTGACCTGGAGCTATTTGCCTAATGAGTTGGCCGTAGAGGCCGTGGGCGAGCCCAAAATCACCATCCCCTACAGCAGTTTAAAAGACTACTTGTGTGATGAGAGCATTATCCAGAGGTTTTAGACTCAAGGCAACAACTTGGAATCAGAAACAAGAAACTAAATGGAACATATCCTGAAATATTTCCCCGAACTCAACGAGACGCAACGCAATCAGATGGCGCAGCTCGAGGAACTTTATCCCGAATGGAATGCCAAAATCAATGTAATCTCCCGTAAGGATATTGACAACCTTGAAATTAACCACCTGCTGCACTCATTGGGCATCGTTAAGTTCGTCAAGTTCACTCCCGGCACGCGGGTCATGGACCTGGGGACGGGTGGGGGACTGCCTGGCATCCCACTTGCCGTCTATTATCCTGAGGTGACCTTTCACCTCGTGGACCGCATCGGCAAGAAACTCAAGGTGGCACAGGATATCGCTGAGCGCATCGGCCTGAAAAATGTCACTTTCCAGCATGGCGATGTCAAGGAAGTAAAAGGCAAGTTTGATTTTGTTGTGAGCCGCGCTGTGATGGACTTGGCCGAACTGGTTCCACTTGTACGCCGTTTCATCGACAGCGAAGACCGCAATGCCGTCCCCAACGGCCTGATTTGTCTCAAGGGTGGTGACTTGAGCGGCGAAGTGGCCAAGTTCAAGAATCAGGCACTCATCGATGACCTCTCCAGCTATTTTAAGGAAGATTTCTTTAAGACCAAGAAAATCCTCTATCTTCCCCTCTAACCTTTAAACTTCAATCTTCATTATGAATGCGACAATGATGACCGTCAACCCGTTTGGCGAAAATATGTATATCCTGTGGGACGAATCAACGCGTGAGGCAGCGGTTGTTGACCCTGGCATGATGCGTGACGGTGAGCGTGAAATGGTGACCAAATTCATCGAAGACAACAATCTGAACGTGAAGCACATATTGCTGACTCACTTGCATGTTGACCACATCACCGGAGCCCGTTGGCTCGCCGACAAGACGGGAGCCGACGTGTGCGGCAGCCCTCTGGATAATCCATTGGGACGGGAGTTGCCTGACCAAGTGGCACATTTCCGCATCAATATCGAGGTGGAGCCGCTTGAAGTAGACCGCATACTTTCTGACGGTGACACATTACAGTTGGCCGATGAAACCATTCAGGTGCTGCACGTGCCGGGCCACAGCCCTGGCGGGCTGGCCTTCTATCTGCCCCAAAGCGCGCTGCTCATCAGCGGTGACACCATTTTCAACGGCAGTGTGGGGCGCACCGACCTGTGGGGCGGTGACATGGCACAGTTGCTCAACAGCATTCGTGAGAAAATCTATACGCTCCCCGATGAGACGGTCATCGCATCAGGCCACGGTCCTACAACCACCGTCGCCGACGAGAAGCGCTTTAATCCCTTCATTTAGCTGAAGATACTGTACTAATAGAAAATCGGAGAATCCTCCTTAGTGGGATTCTCCGGTTTTTTCCTTATCTTCGTTACCTCGGTCTATTACAAGCCAATGGCAACGCCCAGCATCCAAGTATTCTTGATCTCGGGCCCGTATCCTTTCTTGAACACGTTACAGGGACTATAGCGGCAGTAAATGCCAAAGCGATTATAGGACAAAGCGCCATAGACATCAAAGGTCAGTTTGTTCTGCTTGATGCCGCGATAGGAAACGTCATGGTGGGTCTTGTTGACCTTATAATGGGTGTTGCACTTGGCATAAACGTTCCAGTTCATAGTTCCGCCCAATGTGATATGGAAATCTTTCCCAATGAACTGTTGGAATTGGAGCGGGAATTGGATGGCCCTGACCGAGAGGACCGATGAACGGTCAACGGTGCCCTCTGGATAAAAGTCGGTGCCCACAATATTGGTCGCTTCGTCCATGGTAAAACAGTTGGGGCGCTTGAGCGAGAAACGCTTGTTGTCATAGCCCACACCAATCGAGAATTGCTGCCCATGCAGGGTGTTGTAATTGAGGCTGGCGAAGTTGAGGATACCCCAGTTGAAGCTGTTGTTAACCAGATCATAGGAAGTGCCGACGTCTCCTCCGAAGTATAATCCCGAACAAACGACGCTCCAATGGTACTCCTTGTTGCTGCTCTTCAGGAATGGCAGATTCAGTTCCCAATCAGTGGACTGCGAGGTGTGAACTGTGTCGTTTCCTGAGTGTCGCATCTCATAAGTGTAACTATAATCATCTTTTTCTTTCGTACCAATCACCTTTACCAATGAGCCTGTTGGTGTCTCGGTGATGATGACCTGGTTGGGTTGTTCGATGACGGTTACTGTATCGGGAGCAGTGGCCTGTGCTTGTGATAGGGCAAGCATTGTAGTGAATAATAGTACAATCTTTTTCATTTCCTTATGTTTTTGTTTAGTGTTTATTTTCGAATGAGTTTCTTGATTTCCTCCTGGCTGGCAAGCCCTTCCATATATATGAGCGTGACGATGTTTTTTGGAGATTTGCGAGCTAGGTTCTGATTCAAGTAGAAGATGTAACGGTTGTCGTGTTTACTCTTTTTCATCATGTAGAAGCCGTAATATAGTTGCCCGTTGCGGTATTCCACTTCTTTGTCGATAGCCTGTGCACCGTCTTTTATAACCAGTCCCTCAACAAGTTCGGCCTGGCTCTTGTCTGTCACGCTCAAGCTATGATAGATGGTTAATCCGATTTCGCGGGCCTGAACTCCGGTCACAATGATCTCGGTGGCGCCAGCCGCTTTTTTGTATCGTCCGTCAAACAGGCGGTTGATATTCAAGCCGGTTTGGGCCATGGCTGCCATGGTGGTCAACAGGCAGGTCATGATGATAATAGTGATTCGTTTCATATCGGTTGTCATTTTATTCGTTGTCAAGTTCTAGGGCTTCACTCAGGCTGGAGAGTTGATTGGTCATGGCGTTGGCGGCATTGTCCATCTTGCTCAAGTCATTGGCGACAAGTGTCATGACCTTGTTGTTGTCCTGCACAACCCTGCCGTTAACATAGGCAATGCAAATATCGTCTGATTGTTGCTGATGCCATAGGGCATAGCCTCCGGCAGCAATAATGATGGCTATCGAGGCCGCGATCCCGATTACCTGGCGCCGGTAGCTCTTCTTGGATGTCTGCTGCTCGGCCTTGCGGTGAACAATAAAGTAGCCCATCGTGAAGCGAGCCTCGTCTATCACCTCGCTGCTCCAGGGGCAGTCGGCTAGGGTTTCGCGCAGCATCTGCTCTTCTTGCACGCTTGTCTTGCCGTCAAAGTAGCGGTTGATAAGCTGCTCCAGCTCGGGTTGGTCGGTTATGTGTTGAAATGTGTTCATGAGTTTATCTCCTTTCTTCTAGCTTGGTAAATCTCCCGCACGCGTTTGCGTGCTCGGCTCAGTTCCACACGCACGTTGGCGGCGGTCATATCCAGACGATTTGCAATCTCGTCAAATTCCAGTCCCTGTATCTCACGCATGTCAATGATGGTGCGCTGCTTGAGAGTAAGGTCATTATCGATGATGTTTCGCACTTGCCTGTAAGCAAGGCTGCGATTGTTGTCGCCCACGTCCTCGATGGGGTCTGCAACTTGGTCGATGTTCACGTCGGTGTGGTGACTATTGCGTCTTGCCATGTCGATGCTTGTGGTGCGCACCGTCATCATTCCGGCTCCTTGGGCATGCCTTGTTGTTTCATATCGTCCGCGTTGTTGCCACAATTTGACGAAGGCGTCCTGCACCGCATCGGCTGCATCGTCACGGTTGCCCGTGATGCGCTCTGCCAGCGAGAGCATCTGCTCCCGTAGGGTTGTAAATGCGTTAGTGATGCGGTCAGGTTGCTTCATCTTTAACAATCGTTTCTATTCAATAAACGCAGGAAAGTGTTATTTGTAACACATCAAACGAAAAAAACGGAAATTCCATCATCTTTGGAATTTCCGTCCTTTTCGTTAAAGCAGTGCTCTCTGTTCAATCACTACAAGCCGAATACCAGACCCAAGGTCCAGGTGTTCTTGATTTCGGGGCCATAGCCTTCCTTGAAGAACTTGCCAGGGCTGTAGCGGCAATATACACCGAATTCATTCCAATTGAGACTGCCCATGAAGTCGAAGTTCACTGTTTGCTGTTTGAGGCCCTTGTAGCGGGTGTTGTTTTCAATCTTGTTGATCTCGTAATGATTGTCCACTTGGGCATTGTAATTCCAGTTAAGGATGCCAGCAATGGTGATGTCCAGTTTCTTGACAATCCTCTGGGTGAACATCAGGGGGAACTGCATAGACCACATGTTCAGGTTAGAGGAGCGGTTCTTGATTTCATCAACGTTAATTGAGGGATACACGCCAGCGATGACCACATTGTTGTTATCGCGCTCGAGCATGTTGGGGCGCTTCATACTGTATGAACGGTGGTGGATACCAACACCAAGGGAGATGTTCTGACCGTGCAGACTGTTATATTTAACGGCAACAGCATTCAGCAGGCCAGCTTCAAAGCTGTTGTTGATCATGTCCCAGCTGTGGCTGACACCCATACCGATATATACACCACTGCTCATAATCGACCAATGCTTGGTGTCGTCATCGCTCTTGAAAGGATGATCATAAGTCACGTCATTGTCTTCGTCGGCTGTGGCAGCTACTACGGGAGCCTCGGTTGCTGTAGCAGCATCACTGTGAGCCGCATTCATCTGAACCATTGTAAATATGGCTGCAATAATTAAAGCAATCTTTTTCATTTTTTATCAATACTTAGTTAATAATTAATTTAAATATTTGAAAATCAATGAGTTATTTTAACAATATATAACTAATAAAATTTGGTTAAGTGCCTGATATTCAGCAACTTAGTGGTTGCCAAACACTGCTAAGATATGAGATATATTTCAGAAGCACTCGACCAATATACGGGCATCTGCAAGGAGGCCTTGCACGATTGCGCGTCAAAGTTAAGCAAAAGTTTTGAGTCAGTCATCATCGAGGTACTACTTTTATACATGGTCATACCAGGCAAGATAAACTTCACCCAGATGGGCCGCTACGGCAGGCACTGCGAACAGTGCTACCGCCAGAACTTCGGGCGGCTGCGCTCGAAGAGCCTGAACTGGCTGCGCTTCAACGCCGCCCTTGCCCTGCGCTACTTCGGCACCGAGGGGCGCAAGGCCATCGCCATCGACCCCAGCTACATCAGCAAGGCGGGCAAGAAGACTCCGCATATCGGTCGCTTCTGGTCGGGATGTGCGGGCGCCGTCAAGCACGGGCTTGAGATCATGGGGCTGGGGCTGATAGATATCGACGCCCACAACTGCATGATGCTGCGTGCCCACCAGACACCGGGGAACTTCGAACTCAAGAAGCGCAACAAGA
>Ga0247609_10001296_pt1 | contig 30437 bp, 11 predicted proteins | sample 172DNAGHGlowgp2_FD_193487 | JGI IMG/M metagenome (GOLD analysis project Ga0247609, IMG submission 193487) | Sheep rumen microbial communities from Palmerston North, Manawatu-Wanganui, New Zealand - 1728 DNA GHGlow gp2 | ecosystem: Host-associated > Mammals > Digestive system > Stomach > Rumen ... | reverse complement strand
TGCGGGCAGTGGGTGACGCACTCGCCGCAGTGGGTGCAGTGGTCGGCCTGGCGCAGCTTCGGCACGCTGCGGTCGTAACCGATGAGGAAAGCCCTCCGCATCTTCTTGTAGTCGCTTTCATCTTGCGACGTGGCCAAATTGCCCTCCTTAATGCACTTATTGTAGTGGGTAAAGATGCCGGGAATGTCCAATCCGAAGGGACAAGGCATGCAATACTGACAGGCGGTACAGGGGATATTCTTCAAATCGTAGATTTCCTCTGCGATGGTTTCGAGAAAGTTAAGTTCCTCGTCCGTAAGCGGCTTGAGCGGACAGTGGGTGGCGAGGTTGTCGTCCAGGTGGTCCATGTAGGTCATGCCGCTGAGGGAGGTGAGCACGTCGGGAAAGGTGCCGCAGAAGCGGAACGCCCACGACGCGACGCTGCGTTGCGGCTCGCGTTCCTTCATCTCCCTGACAATGTGGTCGGGTACGTTGGCGAGGCGGCCGCCCAACAGCGGCTCCATGATGACGGCGGGGATGTTTCGTTTGGCCAGCTCGTTGTAGAGATATTCGGCTTTCGTGTTTGCCTCTTCAATTTCGTGGGCGAAGTGCCAGTCGAGGTAGTTCATCTCGATCTGCACGAAGTCCCACTTGTACTCGTCGTGGCGCGACAGCAGGTAATCGAACACCTTGACATCGCCGTGGTAGGAGAAGCCGAGATTGCGGATGACCCCTTTCTCGCGTTGCTCCAGCAGGTAGTCGAGAATGCCGTTGTCGTAGTAGCGCTGGCGGAGCATCTCCATGCTGTCCTTGCCGCCGCCCACGCTGTGCAGCAGCAGGTAGTCGATGTAGTCGGTCTGCAACTCCTTTAGCGAGTTCTGGAACATCTTGATGGATTCCTGACGCGGCCAGGTGCCGGGCGCGAAGTTTGACATCTTGGTGGCTATATAGTAGCTGTTACGTTTGTGACGTGACAGGGCGATGCCCGTGGCTTTCTCACTGCGCCCCTGGCAATAGACAGGGGAGGTGTCGAAGTAGTTGACCCCGTATTCGATGGCTTTGTCAACCATTTTGTTGACCATTTCCTGGTCAATGGGGGCGGATTTCGCCTCTCGTCCGGAGGCCCCTTTGGGCGCTTCGCTTTCGATGACGGGCAGGCGCATCATGCCGAAACCGAGCAGCGAAACTTTGTCGCCGGTGTTGGGGTTCGTGCGGTAGGTCATCTGGCCTTTCTGTGGCTGGATGGTGCCTTTGGGGTCGAGGTCGCTGCCGCTGTTCTGGCACCCGACCATCGTCGCGGCGGTGACGGCCGTGCCGGCGCCGAGGAGTTTGAGGAAGTCTCTTCTTGTTATATCTTTCATGTTGATTACTTCATGTTGATTACTTCATGTTGATTACTTCGTGTTGATTACTTCGTGTTGCCCCCACACTGCGCTGCGCTTGTGTGGGGTTATTAGCGCTTCGCGCGTCTTGCCCCTTCGGGGCTGCTTAAGGAAGTTGTTTTAATAGAAGGAGGGTCTTTCCGTTACAACTACTGACTGCTAATTAATCACACCGTTCGTTGTTGTTCGAGGCCTTCGATGTAGATGGCGGAGGCGGGGCGGGCGGGGCAGACGTATTCGCAGGCGCCGCAGCCGACGCACTTGCTCTCGTTGACGGCGGGGATGAGCAGCTTGCCGGTTTCGTCGCCCTGCAACGGTACCATTTCAATGGCGCCAGCGGGGCAGTGACGGGCGCAGTTGCCGCAGGGGATGCCGTTGGCCGTCACGATACAGTTCTTGGGGACCCACACGGCGCGGCCTTTCGCGATGGAGGTTTTCTCCTCCTTGGTGATCTTGGCGATGGCGCCGGCGGGGCAGACATCGCTGCAGGCAGTGCACTCGGGACGGCACCAGCCGCGCTCGTACGACATCTCCGGCTGCATCAGGTGCATCAGGTCGGTGGAGGGGCGCAGCACATCGTTCGGACACTGCGATACGCAGAGCTGACAGCCTGTGCAGCGCGTGCGGAAACGGTTGAGAGAGCCTGCGCCGGCTGGCACGATGGGCGTTTTGCGCTCGGGGATAACCTTGTCCTTGATGGCCGCCAGACCGCCGTCCACCTTCTTCTTCTCCTGGGCGAAGGCGGCCGCGCCGATGGCCACGGCGGAACCGATCAGGAAAGCGCGCTTGCCGGTGTCCACAGCCCCGGTGTCGGGTTGCTTGGCATCGGACAGCGGCGACTGATCGTTCGCCTTGACGGGAGCAGGATTACCCTTGACGTGCTTGTATTCAATGGCCTCCTTCGGACAGACCGCCATGCAGTTGCCGCAGGTCACGCACCGCGAATAATCCACAAAGCCGTTCTTCCCGTCGATGCAGGAGGCCTTGCAGTTCTTGGTGCAGAGACCGCATTGCACGCATTTCTCCTCGTCGATGTGCATCTTGAACCAGGAGAACCGGCTGAAGAAGCTCAGGAAGGTGCCTACGGGGCAGATGTTGTTGCAGTAGGTGCGGCCGTTGCGCCACGCGAGGATGACCACAACTACAAACGTCACCGCTGCGATGATGAACGTCGGCAGGCTCCGCATCCAGACCTCCTTCGTGTAGAAGGCGTAGCTGTTGAAATGTTCGCTGATGGTGGCGAGACCGTTGTTGATCCACTGCCAGACCGGTGAGAAAAGGTTTTGAACGATACGACCGTAAGCGGAGTAAGGGGCCAGCAGTGCAACCAAAGAGTTGACTCCGGCGATGAGTGCCACAATGAGTACCCCTAACATGGTGTAACGCAGGATGTTGTGCGCTTTCGAATAGGTGTATCGGCTCTTCTTCGCCCAGTTATGGACGTGCGCCACCCCGTCCTGGAACACGCCGAGCGGACAGATAACGGAGCAGTAAATACGCCCGAACAACAGGGTGATAATCAGCAAGATGACGATGACGACGAAGTTGAGGGCCAGCACTGCGGGCAAGAACTGCGCCTTGGCCATCCAGCCGAGAAACTTATGCAGTGTGCCCGAAAAGTCGAGGAACATCAGCGTGATGCCGAGGAAGAAGAGGGCCGCGAGCACCCGCCGGATACGTTGTAATGTCTTTTTGTGCATATAAGGGGATTGGGGGTTAATGTTCAAGGGTTATGGATTATTCTTTCGAGGTTTTGGCGAGGCCGGCGATGGTTACGTGGAAGGCTCCATCGCTGTTGATATCCACCTGGGCGACAACGGGGGGCATGTCGTCGTAGTGGAGCACCTTGCCGGTCACGAAGTTCACACCGGGAGTGGCGTTCACGAAAAGTTGGTCGCCGTTGAGGTCGTAGGAGATCTGCTCCCCGAGCCAGACGGCATCCTCGTCAAAGCCGCCCATATCCGTCACGGTGTTGGTGACAGTGCCCAACAGGACCTCGCCAGTGAAGAGGGAGATTTCCTCGCCTTTGATGGTGTATTGCAGCTCTCGGCAGAGTGCCTGCTGCATTTCGTAGGGGTCTATGGTGGCGACAATTTGGGCGGGGCCGTCGCCGTTGAAGCCGATCTTGTAGAACCGCTCCACATGGGTGCCCGTGCCTTCGATAGAAACGCCGGTGAGCCAGAGCTCGCCCGTGGCCGCGTTATAGCGGGCGGCCGGGGTGTTTCCGTGGCGGATGTTGGCGAGGATGGTGGCGCGGCCGTCCTTGGCTACCACAATGCCGAAACCTTCGGAGGAGGTGGCCGTGTCGCAGCTCACCAGACTCCACACGTGGACATTGTTGACCGTGTCGTTCAGAATCAGTTCGAAATTCCGGTCAATGACGTGGCGGTCCAGCGTCGCGTTGACGATTTCGGGGGCGGCACCCTCCCTGACGGCCTCTTCTATGACGCCTTTTACGGGTTTCGTTTCGGGTTTCTTGTCTTTGCAGGAAACGGCAACCACAGCGACCAAGATGGCCAGCGCGGCAATGTAAAGGATTCTGAAAAGTTTCATATTCATTTTGATATTGAAAACTATATTAGATTCCCGTTCAAGAAGGGAATGAATTTTAAGCGGCAAAAATACATAAAATCACAATAGATCCGCACTGTTTCACAAAAAAATAATGGGCGAGGCTGTTTTTCGGCTTGCTTTTTTTTTTGACAAGGGTACCGTAAAAATAATATCTTTGCCGTTTAAATTCTGTTAATATGGAAAATTTTCAACTTGTTGGTATTCAGCAGATTGGTATAGGAACGGGAGATATGGTCGCTTCATGGAAGTGGTATGCCGACATGTTCCAGATGAATGTCAGGATACTGGAGGATGATACGGTGGCCGAGCGCATGCTTCCCTACACGGACAACAAACCAGAAAAACGGCACGCCTGCATCGCGGCCAACCTGCAAGGCGGTGGCGGCTTCGAAATATGGCAATATTCCGAGCGAAAACCCCTGCCCATCGATTTCGACGTGCAGATCGGCGACCTCGGTATCTTCTGCGCCAAAATCAAGACCCATGATGTTGCTGCGTATCATGCCGAGTTGGCCTCCAAATACAAAAACATTTCACAAATACAGACCGAACCGAACGGGATGCCCACGTTCTATGTTCTTGATCCCAACGGCAATCTCTTCCAGGTGGTGGAGAACAAGTATGTCTTCATTGACGAGGATCGTTACTCTGGCGGTGTCGTCGGCGCGATGATCGGTGTTTCCGACATCGAGAAGGCGCTGACGGTCTATCGCGACATCCTCGGCTACGACACGGTGGTCTATGACAAAAACGGCGCCTTCAGCGACTGGCAGACGTTGCGCGGCGGCAGCCAGCGTTACCGCAGGGTGCTCCTCTCCCGTTCGCAGCCTTTCGCCGGGCCGTTCGCGAACCTTTACGGCGAGAGCGTCATCGAGCTGGTCCAGGCCTTGGAGCGCGAACCCCGCAAAATCTACGAGAAACCGCGCCAGTGGGGCGACCCCGGATTCATCCAGATCTGCTTCGACGTGGTGAATATGCGCGCTTTGGAGAAACATTGCGCGGCAAATGGGCACCCCTTCACGGTGGACAGCTGTCCCGGCGGCGAAGATTTCGACATGGGGCTTGCTTCCGGCCACTTCACCTACATTGAGGATCCCGACGGCACGCTCATTGAATTTGTGGAGGTCCACCGTATCCCCATCAGCAATAAATTCAACATCGGCATAAACCTCATGAAGCGCGACCGGTCTAAAACGCTGCCGAACATCCTTTTCCGCTTGATGAAACTTAACCGCGTGAAATTCAATTGATATGGGAAACCTTACCGACTTGATTAAGAAGGACTTGCGCTATGACGAAGCCTTGCATGCCTGCATGAACTGCGGCATGTGCACGGCTGTCTGTCCCGCCGCCGAGTTCTACGACTATGACCCGCGCCGCATCTGCGACTTGGTGCAGCGCAACGACGAAGCTACCATAGAGGAACTCCTTCGCTCCGAAACCATTTGGTACTGCGGTCAGTGCATGTCGTGCAAACCCCGCTGCCCGCGCGGCAATGCCCCCGGCGAGGTCATCAACGTGTTGCGAAAGGTCTCTCAAGAGACCGGCTACTTTCGCGAAAGCGAGATGGGCCGCCAGCAGACCGAACTGATGAACGGGATTGCCCAGAATATTCTCGATATCGGCTACTGCGTGCACCCCGACCGCGTGGATCCTGATCGCCATATAGAGCAAGGCCCCGTGTGGCGCTGGTATATCGACAACATCGAAGAGGTTGCCCCGAAGCTCGGCGCGAACTACCACGGTTCCGGCCCCGGAGCCCTCCGCACCATCCCCCACGAGGACATGGACGAAGTGCACAAGATCTTCGAGGTCACGGGAGGGTTTGAACTGAGGGAGAAGGTGAAGTGAGTTAGCAGTTAGTAGTTAGCAGTTAGTAGTTAGCAGTTAGTAGTTAGCAGTTGCGCGGACTTGAGACTTAAGACCTGAATCTTGAAACCTGAATCTTGAAACCTGAATCTTGAAACCTGAAACCTGAAACCTGAATCCTGAAGTTAGAATGAATCGAATACTGACATTAATTATGATGACCCTTCTTCTGCCGGCGATACTTTTCGCGCAGGACCGTATCAACGTCACCGACAAGAACGGTAAGAAGCAAGGGCCGTGGAAGAAGTACGCGGACGGCAAACTGCTCTACGAGGGGCAGTTCAAGGATGACGTGCCCGTCGGGACGTTCAAATACTACCATACCAATGGCAAACTCAAAAGCGAGACCGAGTTCCTGCAAGGAGTCCACAAGGTGCGCACGGTCATGTACCATGAGAATGGTCACAAGGCCTCCGAGGGAGCATACATCGACCAACAGAAGGACGGCGAGTGGCGTTATTATTCCAATCGCGACACCCTCATCAAAATTGAGAACTACAAACTCGGGAAACGCGACGGGTTGTGGGAGACATACTCCACGTCAGGGGTTCTGTTGGAAGAGTGCAACTACTTGAACGACAAACGGAACGGTGTCTACAGAACCTACTATCTCAACGGCAATGTCAGTCTGGAGGAGAACTACGTGGCGGGCAAGACCAACGGGTTGAGCACCTCGTACTATCCGAACAAGAACGTCTCCATGACGGGCAACCACCATAACGGGGTGCGCGACGGCGAGTGGAACACCTACGATGCGAACGGCAAAATCCGCAACACGACGCTCTACAAGAACCAACGGATAGAGAAAACCTATTTGTACATTTACATAAAAGGAGTGGGGCAGAAGCTGAATCAGGACATGGTGGCTTATTTCGTGAAGAACCGCGACAAGATGACCGTGGTGATGAAAAACGGCAACAAACTCACCAATGACGAGAGCATGGAGGAAACGGAGCGTTGGCTTGACCCGACGGTCTTCGTGAGGGTGAACCCGCGCTATATCGTCGCGATTGACGCCATCGTGAGTTACAAACCCGTGCCCGAGGACGACAACGATGCCATCACCCTCAAGATAAATCCCACGCCCGACGAGGAAATCTACGCCGAGGGCAACGATGCCAAACTCCTCAAGGCGTTGTTTTCGACCGAAAAACCCCAGGAGTAGAGACGCACGACCGTGCGCCTCCATCGCATAACCCTCTAACCAGCAGGCTTCATGAACCGCGAAATTCTCCGCATTTCCATCCCCAGCATCGTGACCAATATCACCGTGCCGCTTCTTGGTATGGTGGATTTGGCGATTGTGGGGCATATCGGCGACGCGGGCTATATCGCGGCCATTGCGCTGGCTACGATGGTTTTCAACCTGATTTACTGGAACTTCGGATTCTTGCGGGCGGGCACGACGGGACTGACTGCACAGGCTTACGGGGCGGAAGACAAGGAAGAGTACCTCAATGTGCTGGTACGCGGCATAGCTATCGCACTGTCGGCGGCGGTGCTGCTCCTGTTTTTGCAATGGCCTATTGCGTTGCTCTGCAAACGGTTGATACACAGCTCCCCGACGACTTTAGACCTCATGCTCACCTACTTCTACATCCGCATCTGGGCGGCTCCGGCCACCATCAGCCTCTACGTGCTGAAGGGTTGGTTCCTCGGGATGCAGAATGCGGCATCCCCAATGTGGATTGCCACGATTCTCAATCTGGTGAACATCGTCTTCAGCCTGCTGTTCGTCTATGTCTTCGACGCGGGCATCGCAGGCGTGGCGTGGGGCTCCGTGGTGGCGCAATACAGCGGCCTGCTGCTCGCCGTCATCATCTGGATCCGCCGCTACGGGCATCTCTGGCACGATATTCATTGGCGGACCGCTTTGGAACTCCGCAAAATGGTCCGTTTCTTCAAAGTCAACGCCGACATTTTCCTGCGCTCGCTCTGCCTCATTGCCGTGTTCACCTTCATCCCGTATATTTCCGCCGACATGGGCGAGGAAATCCTTGCCGCCAACACTCTGCTGATGCAGCTTTTCACGCTCACGTCGTACGTCATGGACGGGTTCGCATACGCGGGCGAGTCGCTCGTGGGCAAGTATGTGGGAGCGCGGAATTCGAAGCTGTTGCACAAGGTCGTCCGCTTTTTGGTATGGTGGGGTGTCGCGCTGGCGGTCTTTTTCACGTTGCTGTTCGTTTTCGGAGGTGAGGCACTGCTACGTGTGCTCGCAAAGGACGAGGAGGTCATCGGCACGGCGATGCGGTTCATGTTCTGGACCTACCTGCTGCCGTTCACCGGCTTCGCGGCGTTCATCTATGACGGCATCTACATCGGGGCCACCGCCTCCGCCGCCATGCGCAACGTGATGTTCGTGGCCACGACCGTCTTCTTTGCCCTCTATTACACGCTGGTCGCCCGCTGGGGCAACCACGCCCTCTGGTTCGCCTTTATCTTCTTCCTCATTTTCCGCGGCGGACTGATGATTTTGGGAGAACGACGGTATGTGTTCGCGTCATGCACCTGACTGGGGCATTCGGAGTCCCGTGGTGACTCATCCTGCCGAGCTTATGTCCCTGTCGGACTGGTAAAATGCGCGGCAAACTGGTCCTTTTAATCGTGTAACCCAAAAATTTTGTACGTTTGCCGCCGAATTTAGCAGACAGGAGATCAATGAGCAAGAAAGCCAAAATAACAGCGGCGGTCTTCGGCGGGGCCATCCTTCTCGCCGTCGCGGCGTTCGCGATTTTCGGACGGCATAGCAGGGTGATGGAGAGCATCAAGCAGCAGACCGCCGTCATTCTCAAGAAAGAGTACATTCCCAACCAGAATGTGGATTTGGAGACCACCCTGGCGTTCCAGAAGGTGGATTCCCTTTATGACGATTTTCGGAAACATTTCCGGATGCACTACCAGACCCTTGCCACAGCCACCTTCCCCGACAGCAGCCGTATCATCCTCATTGCCGAGCCCGCCCCTTTCTTCGAGCCCGACAGCTTGGAGTCCATTTGCAACCAGTTCACGCATCAGACTTCGCGACGGACCTTCAAAATCGGTTACGACGGTCACGTCACCGATATGGCCATCGTGCTCGCCAATGCCACCACCGAAAATCTTAACAACCTGATAGCCAAACTTTCCAAGCAACTCTTCCTTTCCGATTATAAACCCAATGCCCTTGACCTGTTGGACGGGGAGAAACGCCACTATTTCACGGACGAAAATCTGGACTACCAGATTACGTTGGGCGAGTTCGACGACTGGTTCTTTGCCGCAGGGGAAGCCTTTATCGATGACGCTGATACAGCCAATGACTTGACGGTCAGCGACATGTTCAGCCAGAAGCGGCGCGGGGTCTTCTTCAGCCGCGAACCGGGATTGGTGGCGTGGAGCATACGCCGCGACAGCGACCTCTCCGAACAGCTGGGCGACATCCGCCGTTTCGCCCTCGATGCCGACCTCATCCTCGGTGCCTTGCGGGATTCCACCACCTTGGTGGTCATCGGGCGCGAACGCGAGGCCTCGTTGGAGGCACTGCCGCCGTTGCGCGTGGAAACCGTCCTTTTGGTTGCCTCCATCAGCAGCAAAGAACTCTCGCAAAGTCTTGACATCAACGACTGCATGGCTGGCAAGATGGGCAACGGTCGAGACTGGTGTCCGACTTACCTCAGCCGCGAGTTGGAGAATACGGAGCTGGGGCATCTGCTTACCATTACCGACGTGCTGCTCAAGGACTGGTCGGAGAACGGCACTATCCAGGAGGCCAGCTACAAGTATCCCACCCCGGGGCGTTTCCCTTTCGACCGACCTCTTTTCAAGAAGCTTGGACTCAACGAGTTGGTCTATAATTGGAACACTGCCAACACGATGTACGCCATCGACCTGCCGGAATACACGATTTACACGCTCAACCGCACGGGCGCGCTGCCGGTCTCCTATTTCCACTCGCAGAGCAGCGCTACCAGCGTTGGGGCGCAGTACGAACGGCAGGCCGGCAACTATTTCGCCAGCTCCGGCAATACCGACATCGCCCGTGTAGTGCAGTATGTTGCACTGTACCAGCTATTTATGGACAATGGTGTCACTTACAAGGGCGACATGCTCCATCCCGTCTTTCCCTCCAATAAGCCTTACCTGTTAGTCAAACCTTGCAGAGACCTGATGGATATACTCAAAAACCTGACGGACAGTCAGATAGAGAGTCTTTCCGATACGCTCACAAGCCTGCACTTCGTCGCGTACGGGGAGGCGCAGGTCAACAAGCAACTGCGACAAAACGAACGCGACTACAACTTCACCTATACAGACGACCACCAGCGGGAAATTTACCGGGATGTGAACCGTCGCGAGAAGGCGTCGATGGCCGAGGAGCTCCGCAGCGTGCGGTCGATGCTGAAGGGACTTCCCGATGAGGAGTACACGAAGTTGGTGCGCTACCTCGCCTATCCGCGCGGCACGACGGTCAACAGTCGCGAGACCTACAACCGGATGTTGAAGGCGCAGAAGGTCAACAGTTTGTTGCGGCACATCGGCAAAAACAATCTGACGCTGTTAGGCATCGACTTGGCGAATGTGCGGGATTATTTTGTCGGCAGTTTGCGCAACAGCGGTGGCCGCTACCTGAAAACGCCCTCGGTGATTGTCACCTACAACGACCTGAACACCACGGGCGGCCACAATATCTCCTCGAAAATCAGCAGGGTAGGGAGTACCTCGAACTACAAGCGTTATAGAGGGGGCGGCGAACCGGTGGCACAGGCGAACGTTCCGCCGTCTTCCGAAAGGCCGTCGCAGCCGTCGGCGAGCCAGCCCTCCACGGGCTCGAAACCATCCTCCTCCGCCAACCCTTCGTCGGGCACCAAACCTGCTTCCGGAGGCAGACCATCTTCCAGCAGTCGGCCCTCTTCCGGCAGCAAACCCTCAACAACGGCCAAGTCTTCCGGCAGCACATCGACCTCATCTTCGGCCAAGAGCAGTGCAACCTCTACAGCCCGCTCCGTCTCCTCCGGCTCCTCTCGTCCGCGCACCAGCGTGGTCGGCGGCAGTGCGAGAACAACCAGGGGCTTCTGAAAATTGGTGATTTGGAATTAGAAATCAGGACTTGCAAGTGTTATTTTGCGAAATATTGAAAATAATATTAATAAATGATTGTAAATGAGATTTTGTAAATAACAGTGTTATAGTTGTATATGTCAGTGTGAATCTATTTTGAATACTGTAAAATCGTATGTATTTAAAATATATCTTTGCGGCCTAAATCATAAACAATAAAGAGAAATGGAACAGAATAATCCTATTGAAGAAGCCCGAAGATATGTGGCTAATGCGGAAGAAGTCATTGAAAAGGCTCAATATGACAGTGAGACAAAGTCATATTTAGACAGCAAGTATGTCAAGACAGCCGGAGATATTCTTTGGAAGGGCTGTTTGATTGCCTTGGACGCCGTTCTGCATGTGCGCAAGGGCAAATGTCGTCCGTCAATTGAAAAGTACAAGGAAGCTGCCGGCAAGCGTGATCGCACGCTGCTGAAGTTTGTGAATGCCGGTTACGACACGATGCATTTGTTTATGGGTTACGATGGAAGTAAGCAGAAAAAGGTTTGTGATGCGGGCTTTGAGGCCGCCAACGCCATCATCGACCGTTGCGCTTTGCTTTGTCCGACGCCGGTGTGCGTGTGAGGTTTTGTTATTCGCAATTCATAATGGAAAAGGGCCGTCGCCAGACAGTTTCTGGCAACGGCCCTTTTTTCGGTCTGTAAAGACGTACGGCCGTACGTCTCTACTTCTTCACAAACGTCTTCGTCACCATGCCCTCTTCCGTGACCGCGCGCACGAAATACATGCCGTTGGCGAGGCTGGAGACGTTGACAGGTGTGATTTCGGATGTGATCGGTACAATTTGCAGTAATTTGCCATACACATCAAACAAGTGCAATTCTCCAGCCGTTTGTTCATTGTGCATTGTACATTGTACATTGACCACCTCCTTCGCCGGGTTCGGGAACACCTTCATGCTGCCTTCTGACCAGCTGTTGAGGCCTACGGTGGTGCTTCCCGTGACATTTTCGCTCCATTCGCTCAGGTTACCGATGCCGCAGTTGGCCTGCACCTGGACCTCGTACTGGGTTTCGGGTGTCAGTCCGATGAGCGTGTAGTTGTTGGTGGAGGTGTTTGCGGTGACCCCGTTTCCCAACGTGTCGTTCACGGGGCGGTAGAGAATGTTCCAGTCGGTGGCGTCGGGGTCGGCATCCCAGCTCACGGAGGCACTCACGTCCGTCAGCCCGCTGAGGGTGACGTGGGCGGGTGTCTTGCACGGTGCGCCCTCCACCACAGTCACGTGGGAGACGACCGCGCCGGGCTGCGTGCCCGTGGTATTGTCGTTGCGCCACAGGAAGACGAGCTTGGCACGGCCGCCGGGAGCGGGATTGGCCATGCCCGCTGTCACATGTACGGTGCCGTTGCTCAGGTTGAAAAGACAGGGATAGCCGTCGCTGCCCGCGCTCTGCGACTTGTAGGCCGTGAAATCCAGCGCGTAGGTGGCGTGTAGACTTTGCGACTGCGCGTTGTTGTACTGGCCGGCGGTGAAGCCCACCTCTTCCGGTGCCAAGAACACCTTCAGGAAGTCGAAATGGCTTTCGCCGCCCACTCGCACGTCGAAGTCGAGGCGGAGCGTGTCGGCGGCGGGCATCCAAAGGGCCTTTTCCGCCATCACTGTGGCGGACACGGCATCGTTGTAGCCCGCCGAGTGGCCGTCGTGGGTGACGAACAGCGCGGTGTCGCTGCCGTCGTCGGGAACACCGACACCCCAGCGGTTTCCGGCATCGCCGTTGTTCAGCCACCATCCTTCGTCATCGGAGAAGGTGGCGGTGAATGGCAGGCTGTCGGCGGTCAGGTCAGGGGCCGCCGCCGTAATCGTGATGTCGTCGAGGTTCCATGAACGCTGGGTGTTCGTCAGCCGCAGGGCGATGCGCATCCCCGCTTGTGGCGTGACGTTTGCGAACGAGTGCTCGCCCATGAAGTTGGTGTAGGGCGCGTCCTGTCCCGTGCGCCCGAAGGCGGTGGCAGGGATGGTGTCGACGGGGATGAAGCTCGTGGGGTCGTTGATGTCGGTAATCACGCCGAGGGTCAGGATTCCCGCCGACCATGCGTTCTGGGCGCTGGTGTTGCCCCAGAAGGAGATGGTCAGCTTGCGGATGTCGTTGGCGAACTCGGGGAACACCACCATGACGGGACTTTGCTTGAGCTCCAATGAGTTGTCGCCGGAATGGCAGGCATACGGGTAGCCTGTGTAGACGAACGGTGACACGCCGTTGTTCACCACCAGTGTTTCAGGTGTGGTCCAGCATGCGTCAAGAGGCACGGCGGCGCTATGTGGATAGCCTTCGAAGTCCTCGAACCAGGGAATGCCCGGCACGATCTGCACCGGCGGGCACTGCGCCATCGCCGTCCCGAATCCGAAAAGAACGCATATCGCTGTTAGAATGAATGTCCTTTTCCTCATAAGTGGGAGATTGTCACTAAACAGTTCACGCGGCGAAAATACGAAATTTATCTATTGGCGAGACGATGACGAGTTTTTGGCAAGTATTACCCAAAAAAAACGGGCACCGATAAAACTACCGGTACCCGTGTTCTTAATGCTTAATTCTTAATTATCCATTACCTCTTGACGAAGGTCTTCGTCACCATGCCCTCTTCCGTGGTCACGCGCACAAAATACATGCCGTTGGCCAGGCCGCTGACATTGATACGGGTGGGGTTCTCGGTAACGATAACCGTGTTGATGAGTTTACCATAGACATCGAACACCTCCATCGTCTTGACGTTGAGGTCGCCATCGACGCAGATGTCAACGTATTCGCGGGCTGGGTTCGGGAATAACGTCACGCTGTTCTCCAACCAGTTCTCGATACCGGTGGTAGACACTGTGATGGCGGAGGACCATTCGCTCAAGTTGTTGTCGCCGCAGTTAGCCTGCACCTGGATCTGGTAGCTTGTGCCTTCTGCCAGACCGTGGATGGTGTAGCTGTTGGTGTTGGAGGTCGCGGAGCTCAGCTGGCCGCCGTCAGTCTGACGGTACTGGATGCTCCAATTGGTGACGTTCGGGTCGGCGTTCCACGAGATGGAGATGCTCTCGCCTGTGATCTCACCGGCGGTCAGACCCGTCGGGGTCTCGCACGGTTCAACGCCTTGCTCCTGGGTCGTGAAGGTCTGCTCCTGACCGTGAACAGTGGTGTCGTTGTAGGTGATGAACGCCTTGAAGGTGTAGCTCGTGTTGGGCGTCAGGTTGGTGAGGTCGTAGGAGTAGCCGCTTGTGGCGCTGGTGGCCGTGACCTGCGTGTAGGTGCCGCCCGTGGTGGCCTTCCATTCGAAGCCCTTGGCCGTGATGGTCACGTTGTCGGGGTTCGTGACGGTGGCTTTCAGCGTGGCGGAAGTCGGTGTGATGTTTTCGGCGGCGTTGGTGGCCACGGTCGGGTCGGTGATGACCGGGCCGGAACCGCTGGCCGTCACCGTCAGGTTTTGGACGATGGCGGGTGGTTGGGTGCCTGCGCTGCCGTCATTTCTCCAGACGAGAGCCAACAGAGCGGTGGAAGATGAGGTCGGCGTGGCGTTCGGGTTGGGCATCTTCGCCACCACATGGATGGTGTCGGTGAGCTTGTTCAGGACGTAGGGGTACGACGACTGCGTGCCGTAGCCGTTCGCGTAGAAGTTGTAAGCATTGGTGGAGTAGTCGCGATGAGCGTAGTCCCCGGTGCTGAGCGTTGTGGTGATGGGCTGGAACTGCGTGGCGGCAGGCGCCAGGAACAGCTTCATGAAGTCGTAGCCGCCTTCACCATCGACCATCACATCGAAGGTGATGGTGATTGTGTCGCTCGTGCCTACGGTGAACAACTTCTGCGCGGCATTTGCGGAGTTTGTCGTAATGGTGTACCCCGGTGTGGTGCCGTTGTTGGTCACAAACAGGGAAGCCTCGTTGTTGACCGTGCCTCTCATCCAGTAGTTGGTGCAGTTTCCGCCGTTCAACACCCAAGTGTCGCTGGGATCAGCGAAATCAGCCGTGTAAGGCAGACCCACAGGCAACATGGTGGTGGAACCCTGAGTGCTATTGCTCCAGTAGCTGTGGTCGGTGCCGCCGCAAGCGGAACGGACGTAGAACTCATACACGGTGGAATTGTTCAAGTTATTGACCGTGAACGGGTTGGAAGAGGCTGTGACCACAGTGGCACTGGTACTGTTCGGATCGAAGCCGGGCGTGCCGTAGGCAATCTCCCAAGCGGTGGCTGAACCGACCTCCGTCCATCCCAACTCGATACTGGTAGTGGTGGCATTCACCAAATGCAGGTCTTGAGGCTTCGGACATGCCGGAATCAGGTCGATGTTCAGGTTGTCGATGTAGGCGTAGCAGCTTGCCGTCGGGTTGCCGTTATGGAAGGCGATGTAGTGGCCGCTGCCGGTGTAGCCGCTGAGAGCCACCTCTTTCTCCACCCATGCGCTGGCAGTGGTGCCTGGAAAAACCGTGTCAATTGGCACGAAGGTGCTGAAGTCGGCGGGATTGCTCATGGCACCCACAATCAGGAAATCGGTGCTGTTGGTGGCCCTGTACATGAACGTGGCCTGCAGCGTGTTGATTGGGATGGAGGCGTCAAACTCCGACGTGATGGCGACATTGTAGTAGCCGGACGTGCAATAGAAGTAGAGCGAACCGCCGCCGGCGTAATTCGTGGAGCTGATGTAGGGCAGACTGGTGGAAGCCGTGTAGGTAGTGTATTTGTTCCAGCAGAGCGGATAGGCCGTTGATCCGGTACCGTATGCGTCGAAGTTCTCCGTGTAAGGCAGTTGGTCAATGGCAGCACAGGCGGTGGCTGCGGAATACACGAAGGAGGTCTGGCTGACGTCGCCGCCGCCGCAGTCCGCCGTGACGTAGAAGTCATACACCGTGGAATGGTCCAGTCCCGTGACCGTGTAGGGGTTGGTCGTGACCGTCACCTCGGTGCCGGTGCCCGGTGCGAAACCGTTGGGGCCGTACTCGATCACCCAGGAATTGGGATTGCCATTCTGATCCCATGAGAGGTCAACACTGCTCGTGGTGATGTTGGATGCGGTCACGTGCAACGGTCTCGGACAGGAGGGAATCAGGTCGATGACCACGCTGTCGAGGTAGCCATAACCGGTTGCGGAACTGTTGTAGGCAACCCGGAAGGCGATGTAGTGACCCTCGCCGGTGTATTGGCTGAAAGGAACCTCGAACCCCTCCCACGTGGAGGTCGCAGAGGCGACAATCGTGTCAACCGGCACAAAGGTGGACGCATTGGCCGGGTTTGTCATCACACCCACCTCCAAGCGGGAAGTGGCATTGGAGGCGCGCCACATGAAGGTGGTCTGCAGCGTGTTGACCGGAATGCTCTCGTCGATCATCGGGGAGATGGCGATGTTGTAAGTGCCGGAAGTGCCGGCGTAGAAGTAGAGGGAACCCACACCGTCGTAGTGGGTGGTGGTGATGTAGGGATAATTGGTGGTGGTGCTGTAGGTGTTAATTCTGTCCCAGCAGGTAGGATAGATGCCCGTGCCTGTGCCGTAGGTGTCGAAGCCTTCCACGTAGGGCAGGGAGTCGAGGGCCGTGCACGGGATGAAAACGGTGAGCTTAGTGGAGTATAGGCTGTATTCACCGCCGCAGTCTGAACGGACATAGACATCGTAAGTCGTTGCCGGAGTCAGGTTGGAGATCGTGAACGGAGGCTCCGAGGTGACGGTCTCCACAGTCCCAGCCGCACTGCCCGGAGTGAATCCGACAGGGCCGTACTCGACCTCCCAGGAGTTGGCTTCACCGACCTCCGTCCAGGTCAGGGTCATGCTGGTGGGAGTGACGCCGGTGGCGGTGACGTCCATGGGCTTGGGACAGTTTGGTATCGGCTCCACAAGGATGTTGTCAACGTTGCCGGCGTTGTAGGTGGTGGTGGGTTTCGGTGCCATCAGGCCGATGTAGGTGCCGTTGCCTTCATATCCGTTGAATACAAACTCATAGTGCTGATAGGTGGTGGATGTGACCTCGATGGTGTCAACGGGCACAAAGGTTGTCTTGTCCGTGGGATTGGAGAGGACACCCACAACTAATGTGAACGGCGTGTAGGAGGTGGAGTAGATACGGGCGTCGAAAGACATCTGCAGGGTGTTTATCGGATGGCTCGTCGCGTCAATATTCGGCAAAACTGCGATTTGGTCGTCGTAGGTGCCGGAAGTGGTGTAAGTGTAGAACCGCAGGGAGTTGTCGCCGGAGGCGGCGTAGGTCGCGCTGGCATAGACAATCGGGTAACCGATGTAAGTGCTGGAAGTGCCGTTGTTAATGTAGCTCCAGCAATACGGCAGGTTGTTCGAGGAACCGGATGTCGAACCGGTGTAAGTGTCAAAATTCTCGATGAACGGCAGCGAGGTTATTGGGTCGCAGGAGGTCCGGAAATTATAAATACTGCTCCATTCGCTCGCATCCGTGCCGCAGCTTGTCCGTACCGCGACATAATAATTGGTGAAGGCGGTAAGACCGGTGAATGTGTATTCGTTGGTGTTGACCGTGATGATGTTGGTGCAAGTGTCGGGGTTGAACCCTGCGGCAGTGCTGAATGCCAAGTCGAATGTCGAGGAGGCGCCTTCCAGCACACCCCAGGTGACGGTGGCCTCGTTGTTGCTCACATAGACGGCATGCACGTCGAACGGCTGCGGGCAGGCGGGAGGCTCCACACAGGAAATCTGCGCCATGAAACCGGGTCTCACGACGCTGCCGTCGGAGTGGAACAGCAGGGTGAGCGGCCCGGTGGTGGAGCTGAGCGGTCCGAATGTCACCACGTTGCCGGTGACACCGGAGATTACTTTCTGCAAGAGGTTGTCTTCATCGGTGCCAACACCGTTATAAATACTCAGATAGTCGTAGGTGGACTCGCCATCAAACGTACCGGAGATGGACACCACGGAGTCGGTTTCGGAGGGGAACACGACTAACGTGTAGTTGCAGCTGTTGCTGTAGTCGCCGTAGGGACCGCCATTGTCCGAAATGAAGATGCCGCAGCTCGTCAGGGTGTCGCTGCCGGAAATCCCCATCGTATAAGTGTAGGGGTAGCCGACGGCCGGGTTCATGACCCATGCGCTGACATCGCCGCCGCAGTTGGAGCGGACATAGAACTCGTAGCCGCTACCGTACGACAATCCTGCGACAGCAAAAGCGGTTGTGTCAATACCGTATTCGATGGTGGCCTCGGAGGCGTCGTCGGGGTCAAAGCCGACGGGTCCGTATGCCACATCCCAGAGGCTGCCGTAGTTGTCCGTCCAGGTGAGGAACACCGTGTCGCTTACTGTGGAAACGGCTGAGATGCCGGAGGGACGCTGGCAGGCGGGGATGGGCTCCAAGATGAGGTTGTCCACGTAACCGTAGTTGTAGGATCCGCTTGTGGCAGGTTTCTTTGCCATTAAGGCCATGCGGTTGCCGGTGCCGCCATAGCTGCTGAAATCGACAATGTAGTTGGCGTATGCGGTGGATGACGTGATGATGGTGTCCACGGGAGTGAATGTGGTGTCTGTCATCACACCTACAATCAGATGGAAAGGATATGAGGTGCTGTTGTCACGGACGTCCAAGCTGAGTTGCAGCGTGTTGATGGGGTGGGTTGTGATATCGATTTCAGGGAGGATGGCGGTCTGGTCGCCATAATCGCTGGGAGAGGAGGCGGTGACGTTATAGTAGGAATAGAAACGCAGGGAATTGCTGCCGGAGGCGGCGTAGGTCGCGCTGGTGTAGATGATGGGGTAGCCGGCGTATGAGGAACTTGTACTGGTACTGATGTTGCTCCAGCAGTAGGGCAGGCATGAGGTGGTGCCCGCCGTGTTGCTTGGATAGGCGTCGAAATTTTCCATATAGGGCAACTCGGCAATCGGGGCGCAGGCGGTCGCGGCCGTTATCTTCTTCGTGTAGTTGCTGACGTCGCCGCCCCCGCAGTTCGCCCGCACGTAGAAGTCGTAGCCGGCGGAATGATTCAGTCCGTTGACCGTGTAGGGGTTTGTGGAGACGCTCTCCACGGTGCCGGTGCCGGGCGTGAAGCCCATCGGGCCGAACTCGATGTCCCAGCTCGTGGCGGAACCCATCTCGTCCCAGGTGAGCTCGACACTGGTGGTAGTGGCATTGGTGGCTGTCAGATGTCTTGGAATGGGGCAGGAGGGCAACAGATTCACCACCACGTTGTCCACATATCCGTAATTGTAGCCGGAGGCAGGCTTCGGGGCCTTCACCGCGATGTAGCCGCCAGCGCCGGTGTAATGGCTGAGCGGAATCTCAAAGGTGGTGTAGGCGGTCGTTTGCCAGACGATGGTGTCCACGGCGGTAAAGGTTGTGGCATCGGCCGGGTCGGTCATGACGCCCACCACCAAGACGAAAGGATTGGTGGCGGAGCTGGCCCGGACATCCATGGTGAGCTGTAGGTTGCTGATGGGATACGATGTGATGTCGATCTGCGGCAGCACGGCGGTCTGGTCGGCGTAGGCGGTAGTGCTGTAGGTGTAGAAGTGCAGGGAGTTGCTGCCCGATGCGGCGTAGGTCGCGCTGGCGTAGATGTTCGGCAGTCCGGGATAGGTGGTGCCGGTGTTGAGCTTGCTCCAACAGTAGGGCAGTGCATCCACGGTGTTGGTGGTGACACCCGGATAGCCGTCGAAGTCCTCGGTGAACGGCATTGTCGAGACGAGGGCGCATGCCGTGGCGGCAGTGGTCTTGGTGCTGAATTCGCTGAGGTCGCCTCCTCCGCAGTTCGCTCTAACGTAGAAATCATAACCGGAGGAAGGCTCCAGGCCGTTGATGGTGTAGGGGTTGGTCGTGGCGGTCTCCACGGTGCCAGTTCCTTGCGCGAATCCCATCGGACCATATTCGATCTCCCAAGTGGTGGCGCTGCCCATTTCCAACCACGACAGGTCGATGCTGGTCAGCGTTGGATTGGATGCCGTGAGGTCTTTCGGTTTGGGGCAGGTCGGAATCACATCCACCACGAAGTTGTCGATATATCCCGCATTGTAGCCTGAGGCAGGCTGTTTCGCCAGGATGGCGATGTAGCCGTTCGGACCGGTATATTGGTTCAGCGGGAAATCGTAGGTTTGGTAGGTGTTGGAGGTGGTCTCAAGGGAGTCTAACACCACGAATGTGCTCTGGAGCGACGGGTTGGTGATGATCCCGATGTAAGCCTTGAACGTGTATGTGGAGTAGTTGCGTGCGTCAAAGGAAAGTTGTAACGTGTTGACAGGGTAAAGGTCGGCGTCTATTTGCGGCAGGATGACCATCTCGTCGCCGTAGGTGCCGGTTGTCTGATATGAGTAGAAGCGCAGGGAGTTGCTGCCGGAGGCGGCGGAGGTTGCACTGGCGTAGATGATGGGGTAGCCCTTGTAGCTTGAAGAAGAAGTGGTGGCGGTGTTGAGGTAGCTCCAGCAGTACGGCAGGTTGTTCGTGCTGCCGGAGGTGCTGCCGGGGTAGGAGTCGAGGTTGTCGGTCCAAGGCAGTGTGGCGATGGGTGCACAGGCCGTGGTCAGCGTCAGGTAGGCCCAGTTGCTCGTGTCGCTGTTGCAGAGTTGGGCCACACGGAGTTGGTAGGTTGTGCTGGGAGTCAGCCCCGTCAGGTTATAGGTGGTGTCGTAGGCGTTTTCGGTCGTGGCATTGCTCCAGTCGGTGGTGGGCGTCTTGTATTGCAACACGAAATCGGTGCCGCCTGTTGCCGATGTCCAGGTGAGGTCAACGCTGGTGGAACCTAATGTTGCAACGTTGAAGTTGCCCGGGGTGGGACAGTCTGAGATGGTGAACAGGTAGTAGCGGTTCACATCCGGCCAAGTGGTGATCGGACAGCTGTTCGTTGACTGGCCGGTTGTATAGTGGGCGGCATTGTGGTAGTTGTCTATCAGGATGATGTCCGTGTTGTTCACGCACATACCCGGCTGACGGGCAACGTTGGGAAGAATGGGAGGCATCGCGGAATAATACACGATCTGGATGTTGTTGCTGCCTTCGAAGAGTTGCACCTGCCAGCGCAGCAGGGAAGGTCTCGATACAGTGTTGTAGGTGGAGGTGGCGAACTCAATCACGCACACGCGGTCGGGTGCGGTGCCGATCACCTCGTGATACACATAGCCGCTGTCGGTGATGTAGCCGTCGCAACCCATCATGTTGATTTTGGGGTTGTTGTAGTTGGCGTTGGTACTGCTGAACGGGGTGGAATAATATCCGGTTCCCGTCACTGCGGCGCCAAAGCGCAGGTTGCCGTCTGAATTCACGGAAAACTGCGTGTAGTTGGTTCCCGCAAAATTGAAGGTGAATCCGATGTCCGTCACGGCGGAGGCTTTGCTGTCGCCAGTGCCGGTAATCAGGTTCGTTGTGGTGGTCAGGGTCTGCCACTTGGTCGCGTCAGTGCCCGTCGTCATTATGTAGTCCGACAAGACCTGCGCGAACCCGCTCATGCTCAATGTGATAAGCATAAGCATAATGCATAGAAACTTTTTCATAATACTTTTATTTAGTGAATAATTATACTTCCTAAAAACAAACTGCAAAAATACAACCATACTAACAAATTCGGGTTGAAAAGTTATGAACAAATTATGAACACAGGGGCCGACGCATCCCTGCGTCGAACAAAAAAAGGGTAACCCTTCCGGATTCCCCTTATGCATGAAAAGTTTCAGGATTCAAGATTCAAGATTCAGGATTCAACATTCAAGTGGTCGGGAATACCTAAAACTAACTTACTTCTTCACGAACGTCTTCGTCACCATGCCCTCTTCCGTGACCACGCGCACGAAATACATGCCGCTGGCGAGGCCGCTGACGTTGATAGGTGTGATTTCCGAAGTGATCGGTACAATTTGCAACAATTTGCCGTACACATCGAATACCTGCAACTCCTCGGCCATTTGTACATTGTGCATTGTACATTGTACATTGACAACCTCCTTCGCTGGGTTCGGGAACAATGTCACGCTGTTCTCCAACCAGTTCTCGATGCCGGTGGTGGTCACGTTGATGGCAGGGGACCAGTCGCTGAGGTTGCCGTCGCCGCAGTTGGCCTGCACCTGGACCTGATAGGTGGTGCCGCCGGTCAGCCCGGTGATGGTGTAGCTGTTGGTGTTGGAGGTGGCGGTACTCAGTTGCCCGCCTTCAGGACGGTACTGGATGTTCCAGCTGTTCACGTTGGCGTTGTTGTTCCATGTGATGGTGACAGACTCGCCCTGGATGTCGGATGCGGTAAGGCCGGAGGGTACGTCGCAAGGCTCGACGCCTTGTTCAAGCGTCGTGAAGGTCTGCTCGCTGCCATAGACGGTCGTGCCGTTGTAGGTGATGAACGCCTTGTAGGTGTAGCTGGTGCTGGGTGTCAAGCCAGTGAGGTTGGCGGAGAAGCCGTTGCCCGAGCCGGTACCCGCGATCTGCGTGTAGGTGCCGCCCGTGGTGGTCTTCCATTCGAAGCCCTTCGCGGAGATGGTCACGTTGTCGGGGTTCGTGATGGTGGCGTTCAGCGTGGCAGTCGTCTGCTCGACGGCCGTGACCGCGTTGGTGGCAACCGTCGGGTCGGTGATGGCCGGACCGCTGCCGTCGGTGGTGACGCTCAGGTTCGTGATGGTGGCCGGGGGTTGTGTACCGACACTGCCGTCATTCTTCCAAGCGAAGACCATCAAGGCCGTGGAGGTAGAGGTCGGGTTGGCATTCGGGTTGGGCATCTTCGCCACCACGTGAACGGTTCCGGAGGCCATGTTCATGACGTAGTGGTAGGAGGATTGCGAACCATAGCCATTGGTGTAGAAGTCGTAGGCGTTGGTGCTGTAGCTGTTGTAGCCGTAGTCGCCGGAAGTCGGGGCAGAGGTGGAAGCGGGGAACTGTGCGGAGGCGGGTGCCAGGAACAGCTTCATGTAGTCGTAAGAACCCTCGCCCTGCACCTGCACATCGAACGTGATGGTGATGGTGTCGCTGGTGCCCACGGTGAACAACTTCTGGGCGGCAACCACGGAAATGGAGGAGATGCTGTAGTTCGGCGTGGTGCCGTTGTCGGTGACGAACAGCGCGGGGGTGCCACTGACAGTGCCCTTGGCCCAGTAGTTGGTGCAGCTGCCGTTGTTCAGCACCCAAGCGTCGTTGGTGGAGAAGTCGGCGGTGTAGGGCAGCGCGACGGGCGTCATGGTGGTGGCAGTCTGCAGATTCGAGCTCCAGTAGCTGATGTCAGTGCTGCTGCATAAGGAGCGGACATAGAATTCATACGAGGTGGTCGGGGTCAGGTTCGGCATGGTGAACGGGTTGGTGTTCGCCGTGACAATGTTTGCAGCGGCACCGTCAGGGTCGAAGCCGGGTGCGCCGTAGGCGATTTCCCAGGAGGTCGCCGAACCTATCTCCGTCCATCCCAGCTCGACGCTATTCTCGGTGACGTTCACCACATGCAGGTCGTGGGGCTTCGGACAGGACGGGATGAACCCCACTTCGATGTTGTCCACGTAGCCGGCATTGTAGCTCGAGGTCGGTCTCGGGGCCATGAGGGCGATATAGCGGCCGCTGCCGGTGTACTGGCTGAGCGGGAATTCGTAGTTGGCGTAGGTGCCGGAAGTGGTGACCATGGTGTCGAGAGGCGTGAAGGTGGACTTGTCGGAAGGATTGCTGATGACACCGACCACCACCGTGAAGGTGTACGAGGAGTTGTTGCGGGCGTCAAAGGAGACCTGCAAGGTGTTCATCGGATAGGTGTTCACGTCGATTTCCGGCAGGATGGCCATCTGGTCGTCGTAGGTGCCGGAAGTGGTGTAGGTGTAGAAACGCAGGACGTTGCTGTCGGAAGCGGCGTAGGTGGCTGATTTGTACACAATCGGGTAGCCGGAGTAATTGGTGGAAGTGCCCGTGTTCAAGTAGTTCCAGCACACCGGCAGGTTGTTCACGGAAACCGATGTGGAGGTGGTGCCGCTGATCCCGTCGAAGTTCTCCGTGTAGGGCAGCTGGTCGATGGCATTGCATTCCGTGGCCGTGGTGACTTTGATGGAGTAGTTGCTCGAGTCGGTGGCGTCGCAGACGGCGCGCACGTAGAAGTCGTAAACCGTGGCGGGCGTCAGGTTGTCAACGGTGTAGGGGTTGGTCGGGGCATCTACAGCGGTGCCTGTGCCGGGCGTGAAGCCGCTTTGGCCGTACTCGACGACCCAGGAGGTGGCCGTGCCGTTCTCCGTCCATTCCAACTCGACACTGCTGGTCGTGGCGCTCACCACGTTCAATTGCGTGGGCTTGAGGCAGGTGGGGATAGACTCGACCCTGATGTTGTCAACGTAGCCGTAGTTGTAGTTGGAGGTCGGCTTTGGGGCCCTGATGGCAATGTAGGCGCCCGAGCCCGTGTATTGGTTGAACAGGACCTCGTAGTTGTTGTATGTGGTGACTTGGGTGGAAATGGTGGAGATGGTCATGAAGGTGTTGATGTTCGTGGGATCCGTCATCACGCCGATTTCAAGGTTGAACGGATAGCTCGTGCTTAAAGCCCTGGCGTCGAAGGAGATCTGCAACGTGTTCATCGGCAGTGTGTTCACATCGATGGCGGGCAGGATGACGGTCTGGTCGTCGTAGGTGTTCGTGGGAGTGTAGGTGTAGAAGCGCAGGGAGTTGCTGCCGGAAGCCGCATACGACGCACTCGTGTAGATGATCGGGTAGCCGGAGTACGAGCTGCTGGTGCCTTCGTTGTGGTAGCTCCAGCAATAGGGCAGGTTGTTGACGGACACCGAAGTGGCGGTGCTGCCGGGGTGGGAGTCGAAGTTCTCCGTGAAGGGCAGCGTGGAGATCAGGGCGCAGGCTGTGGTGCCGTATGCCATGCTCCAGTTGCTGTACTCGCCGCCGCAGTCGCTCCGCATCCGGACTGTGTAGGCGGTGCCGGAGAGCAGGTTCGTGATGGTGTAGGGCGAGGTCGTCACCGTGCCCTCGGAAGTCCAGGTCGTGTCGTCGGCACTCACTTCCAACTCCCAGGACGACTCGCTGTTGCCGGGCGCCCAATCGACCGTCAGGGTGGTCTCCGTCGCGTCCGTGATATAGACGTTGGGGGCGATGCAGGTCACCGTCGGGTCGCAGGCGAGACCGAAGCGTATGTTGTTGCGGAAGGAGTAGGAGGAGGCTGACTCGGGGCTGTTGAAGGAGAACGCGTCGTCATCGTTGTAATACTCCAAAGTCTTCCCTGTCGCGGAATGGGTGTTGAAGGTGTTGCTGTTGCTGGTCGTGTAGTCGCCGTCGTTGTTCTTGACGACCACCACGAGGTTGCGGTTGCCGCTGTAGTTGAACGGTGTGGTGAACGGGATCGTCAGCCAGTTGTCCGTCCCGCTGTTGTTGTAGGTGACGGTGCCGCTATAGACCAAGGTCAGTGAATCGAGCGGAATCCAGTCGTTGAGGGTGGTGAGGTCCGTCTCGGCCAAGTAGATGGACTGGTTGGACTTGGTTTGGGGCGTGGAGTAGATGTACTGGAAGGCGATGGAGTTGATCTCGCCGGAAGTGTTGACTTCATTGGCGAGATAGAGCTGTTGCGTGTAGGAATAGTTGTAGAAGGTGTTCAACGGGATGTGGTAGCTGCCGGAGTTGCCGTTGCCGATCTGCGTGGAGCCGCTGTAGAGGCACGGGGTCGCGAAGGTCTTCGTCACGACCGGGGCAGTGCCTTCATCGCATTCGGAGGTCACCGTCAGCGTGTAGGCGGTCTCGGGGGTGAGGCCGGTGAGCATGAGCTGGTTTCCGGCGACAGACTGGGTGGACCAGTTGTTCATGCCGGTCTCGGTGTAGGCGACGGTGTAGGCCGTGGCGCCGAAGATGGCCGGCGTCCACGAAACCAGTGCGGAGGTGCCCGCAATTTGGCTGACCGTCACATCCGTGGGGGCGCTGCACAACGGCGTGGTGGTGAAGCTGCAGACCGGGCTCCAGGAGCTGAAGTCAACGCCCGTGCCGCAGTCCGCGCGCACATAGACGTCGTAGGCGGTGTTGTCGTTCAGACCGGTGAGCGTGTAGGGATGTTCAGTCACCGTTTCGGGCGTGCCTGCGGTAATCTGCTGGCCAGAAGGCACGACCACCATCTCCCAGCTCGTCTCCTGGCCGCCGGGCATCCAGTTGATGTCTGCGCCGGAAGCCGTGATGTTGCTGGCAATCACGTTGGTGGGCTTGTCGCAAAGCGGGGTGAGGTCAACCATCAGGTCGTCCATGTAGATGGAGTAGGTGTTCGAGGTGTTCACCAACTTCAGGGCGATGAATCTGCCGCTGCCTGTGTAGTTGGTCAGCGGGACCTCGAACTCCTCGAAGACGCCCGTGGTCGTGTTGTGGACTTCCTGAACCGAGACGAAGGTGCTCACGTCGGAGGAGTCGGTCATCACACCCACCTGGATGCTGGACGAGGTGGCGCTGGAGGTGGAGCGCATCTTGAAGCTGACCTGCAGGGTGTTGATGGGATAGGTGTTCACATCCATGGCGGGCAGCACGGCGTAGTTGTAGGTGGAGGAGGAGCAGTAGAAGTAGAGGGAGGCGTTGCCGCTGGCGTGGTAGGTGGTGCTGACGTAGGGGTAGTTGGTGCTGCTGCTGTAGTTGTTGTGACGCAGCCAGCAGTCGGGATAGACGGCGGTGCCGGACCCCATGTTGTCGAAGTTCTCCATGAGGGGCAGGACGGAAATTTCACCGCAGAGCGTCTTGAAGGTGCCTTGCCACCAGATGCTGCCGTCCGTGGCGGAACAGACGGCCTTCACGAACACATCGTAGGCGGTGCTGGCGGAGAGGCCGCTGAGGTTGAAGGAGGGGGTGCCGCTCACGATGATGGCCGATGCCGCGTCAGGGTCGCTGATGGTGCCCGCGGGGCCATAGACCAACGCCCATTCGCTCTCGTCACCGCCCGCCGTCCAGGAAATGTCGGCGGCATCGGTGGTGATGTTCGAGGCGGCGAGGCTCTCCACGTGGGCACACGTCGGGATGACATCGATGGTGATGTCGTCCACGTACATATAGCTCAAGATGTCCTGCGGGATGCGGAAGGCGATGTGGCGGCCGCTGCCCGTGTAGCTGTCGGTGTTCACCTCAAGGAATCTCCACGTGTTGATGGTGTCCGGGGTGATGTTCTGCCCCACCTGCACGAAAGTGCCGGGGTCGTTGGGGTCGGTCATCACACCCACCTGGATGTAGTAGTTGGCCGAGGCCTTGCGCACCCAGAAACGGACCTGCAGGTCGGACATGTTGACGCTCTCGTCAAACTCGGGCGACGCCAAGTAGGAATAGTAGGAGCCGGAACCGTAGAAGTAGGCGGAGTAGTTGCCGTCGTGGTGCTGGGAGGAGGAGGTGTACGGATAATGCGAGGAGGTGTAGTTGGAACCTGTGGTCCAGCAGTCAACCATGTTGCCGGAGCCGCTGCCCGGAGCGCTCTCAAAGTCCTCGGTGTAGGGGATACCGACGGCGGCGCACTCCGTGCGTGCCGAAACCATCATCCAGTTGCTGGATTCGCCACCGCCGCAAAGGCTCCTGATGCGGATGAAATAGTCGGTGTTGGGGGCTAAGTTGCTGACCGTGTAGTTGGGGGTGGTGGCGGTGCCTTCCGCCGTCCACGTTATGTTGTCGGTGCTGCTCTCCACTTCCCAGGAACCCTCCGTGTTGCCGGGTGCCCAAGCCACAGTGACGCTGTTGTCGGTGGTCCCCGTCACGTAGGGGTTGGGGGCGATGCAGGTGACCGTGTTGTCGCAGGCGTTGAAGAACTTCACGTTGCTGCGGCTGGAACTTGTGCTGTAATTCGGACTGTCCGAAGTGGGGTTGCTGGGGCTCAGGTTGTAGCTGTCGCTGTAGTAGTGAACGGTGCGCACGGCGCCGGCGTTGTGCGCACGGAAAGTGTATTCGCTGCCGTCGTATGCGCCGGAGTTGTCGTCCACCACAAGCACTAAGTTGTCCGAGCCATTGTATTGGAACGGGGTGCTGAGCACGAAGGTGTTCCAACCCTGGGAGCAGTTCAGGTTGCCGCTATAGACTTGCTGGAGCCCCGCGTTGGAAATGTAGTTGGACGAGCTGGAGAAGGTGGACTGGGTGGTGTGGCCCAGGTAGATGGTCACATTGGTCTTGTCCGTCGAGGCGGTGGAGTATCCGTACTCGAACGCGATGCTGTCGATGGTCTGGGGACCGCCCATCTCCGAGGCGAGGAAGATCTGTTGCGAATAGGTGTAGTTGTAGTAGTTGTTCACCGGGATGTAGTAGGTGGAGATGTCACCGTCGGTGAAGGGGTCGCCGCCTGCCAGACAGTGGGTGGAGAAGCTGGCGAAGACGCTGTCCGCATCGCCGGCGTCACATTCGCTGAGCACGAACACGTTGTAGTCGGTGCTCGGGTTGAGGCCGGAGAGCATGAGGCTGTTGCCCGTCACCGACTGTGTGGTCCAGTTGTCCTGGCCGGCTTCGGAGTAGCCCACGGTATAGCCGGTGGCGCCGTACAGGGCGGAATTCCAGGTCACCATGGCGGAGGTGCCCATCACTTGCGACACGTTCACGTTCAGCGGGGAGGTGCAGAGCGGGTTGGTGGTGAAGGAGACCCGGAAGGTCCAGGCGCTGTAGTCGCCGCCGCAGTTGGCGCGCACATAGACGTCGTACTGCGTGTCGTCGGAAAGGCCGGTCAGCGTGTAGGGATAGTAGGAGACGGCCTCCGGGGTGCCGCTGCTCACGTCGGCGTCGTGGGGCACTGCGGTGATTTCCCATGCCGACTCGCTGCCGACGGGCGTCCAGTCCACGTCGCAGCCTTCCGTCGTGACATTGCTCAGGGTCACCGCGTCAGGTTTCTGGCACGAGGGGATCAGGTCGATGGTGAGGTTGTCGATGTAGGCGTATGCGCCGGCGGTGGTGTTCCGGTTCATGAAGGCGATGAGGTGGCCGTTGCCGGTGTAGTTGCTGAAGTTGACCGTGCGGTTCACCCATGCCGAGGCGGTGCTGCCCGGCATGATCGTGTCCACCGGCACGAAGGTGCTGGCGTCTGTGAAGTCGGTCATCACGCCCACTATCAGCCGGTCGCTGGAGGAGTTGGCGCGGTACATGAAGTCCGCCTGCAAGGTGCTGATGTCGATGGAGGCGTCAAAGGCGGGGGAGATGGCGATGTTGTAGGTGGTGGAGGTCGCATAGAAGTAGAGGGAACCCGTTCCGTCGTAGTGGGTGCTGCTCACGTACGGACGGTTGTAGCTGGTGTAGGTGTTGATCTTTTCCCAGCAGTCGGGATAGGCGTTCTCGCCGGTGCCGTAGGTGTCGAAGCCGTTCATGTAGGGTAGGGTGGCGATTTCCGAACAGGCCGTCGTGAAGGTAGTGGCACGCCAGATGCTGGTGTCGCCGGCACCGCAGTAGTTGGCCACGCGCACGTCGTAGGTGGTCATGGGCGTGAGTGCGCCCGAGAAATCAAAGGTGGTGTCCGTCAAGGTTGTCGTCGTCACATTGCCGCCGTCCCAGGTCTGGTCGGCCGTCTTGTATTGCAGAAGGTAGGTGCCGCCGTCCTCCGGGGTGTGCCAGGTGAGCGTGGCGCCGGTGGAGGTGATGTTGGAGACCGTCACGCTGCCGACATGGTGGCAGGTGATGGCGCCGGCGCTGATTCCGAGCTTGATGTGGTTCTTCTCGCTCATGACCGTGCCGGAGTAACTACCGGGCGACAGCGGGTTGTAGTTGGTCCCGTCGCTATAGACGCGCAAGGCCATGCTGGAGGCGCTGAACACGTAGCAGGACATGCCGCTGGAGTAGGATCCCGTGTTGTCGTCCATGATGAGGGCGAGGTTGCTGGAACCGTCGTAGAAGAACGGCACATCCAAGTCGATGGTCGTCCAGGCACCGGCGGACATGGTGACATTGCCGGTGAACACCTGGTCGTTGGCCGTGACCGTGATCCAGTCGGTGGACCCCGTGAACGATCCCTTGGTCGTGTTGACCAAGTACATCGTGTAGTTGCGGGTCTTCTCGGATCCGTTGTTGTAGAAAGCGACACTGGTGATGGTGCCGGCCATGCCGATTTCATTCGCAGTGTAGAGCTGCTGTGTCAGGCTATAGTTGTAAAAGGAATAGCTGGGCAGATAGCTGTTCCCGGTCGTCCCGCCCGTGGACGGAATCTCCACAATGGTCTGCGCCGAAACCTGCCAGGAACCTAACGCCAGCAGGATGGTCAGCATAAAAAATAAAACTTTCTTCATAATGCTATAAATTTTGTGAATAATTTCCTTGTAAGGTTCGGGAGTGCGGGTGTCTGATACATAGAAATCGAAAGTCAACGTCACGCAACAAAATCGACATCAAAATTAAACAATACATTATTTTTATGGACGGATTTTTTATCAACAATGAAAGAATGCTTGTAATATGCTTTTGATGAAGCGTTTAGGTGTGTTAAGACGCGGAGTTGTCAACAAGACAGAAGGGAGGCGCGTCGCTTCCGACCAGGCCGATTTCGCAGAATACGGGCCGTTTTTCCGCAGAATCGAAAGGAATCCCGCACACCTGATGGCCTGCCACTTGGGCTGTCGGTTATAAAAAAACGGGCACCGGAAAATACCGATACCCGTTGGTTATACGCGCAGATACTTGTGATACGCGGAGATTATTTCTTCACGAACGTCTTCGTCACGGCACCTGCCTCGGTGGTCACGCGCACGAAATACATGCCGTTG